>Ga0265297_10012361_pt1 | contig 10262 bp, 9 predicted proteins | sample Munlanlwell13791_FD_192502 | JGI IMG/M metagenome (GOLD analysis project Ga0265297, IMG submission 192502) | Leachate microbial communities from a municipal landfill in Southern Ontario, Canada - Leachate well 137-91 | ecosystem: Engineered > Solid waste > Landfill > Unclassified | place...
GCGCGATTTCTTGCGCAGCTGCGGCTCGAACATATCCCTGAATAACGGAAGTTTAGCAATTTCATACCGTTATCCCTGGCGTCACATCGTCGAAAACCGCGGAAATAGAAAATGGGGTCCTTATTACTCTTCAATTCGAAAGAATTTTGCGAAATAGCGTTCAATTTTTTCTCGCCCAAAAGAAACTCCCCCGGGGTAAAGGCCTGAAACATCTCTTTATCCCCGCGCCCTGGCAAACAAACTCTTTCCCGGAAAGAACCTCTCCCGATATGCCTATGCTATGTCCTGTCTTTTGTCGTTTTTGTCTCTAAGGGCGGGGTAAAGCTGGTCTCTAAGGAAACAGCTTAAAATGCACCGCGCCCTGGGGGGCGCTCCCACATTGAGCGGGCAATGGCGCTCGCTGGGCCGCTCGCTTCTTGCTAATGCAATGCGTGAGCGGCGCAACTGGTGTTGCAGCCGGGTGGGGGCGGCTGCAACACCAGCGTCCTCACCGGCATGTTACTACAAACAAAGAACAAAAATTTTTTAGAGGTTCGTCCGCTATGCCGCAATTAGCGAGTAAAAACTGGCGATGCGGCATTGTTGCGCCTCTCCCAATCAATACTTTAGAGCAAATTCCAATGGGGCGGGCGTGGTGCGGGCACGCCCGCCCCTAAAAACTACTCTTGGGAAACAATAGAGGCAAAATTTTAGCACTTCAAAGAACAGAAACAGTTATTTCAAGGTGCAGATAAACTATATAACCATTCTTTAGGGCATCTGGGTAAAGGCTCAACATCCTAGCTTTCGATTTTAAATTCCTGGTAAATGCCAAGAATTATGCTGCTTATATAAAAGGTTTTAACTCTTCTGCAATTTTCTTGCAATGCGTTTTTATTTCTTCAATTTGTTTCTCATTTAAGTCTCTATTGCCATCAAAATTTAAAACGGCTACTACGTTACCATGCCGATCAAGTATCGGCGTACTACAAACCCAAAACAAATCTTTTTCTACCTTTTTTAATTCTTCATCCGGAACTCTATATCTTCCTTCTTCAAATATTCTTTTTTTATCCCCCCAAATTTGCTGCTTTGTATTCCAAGCTTCTCCAGTACAACCCATATTTTCTGGAATCTCTATGTTTTTATCGTCATTTTCGTTCATATTAAATGAATGAGCAATAAAATAAACCACTCTTCCATTTTTCTTCTTTGCAAGGAAAATGTTAGAACGCAATCTTTGAACTGGTTCGAAATATTTAAATTGTTCAACTGTTGCGAGTTTTGTTTTGATAATATTTTCTTTAAAAACCTTGGTAATTTCTTTATTTGTTAAAGTGAACTGTCCAATAAAAAGAATGATTGCTACTAAAACGATTCCCATCTTTACCAAGAATCTGGTCCTAATAGCTAGTAGAGTAAGCATAATTACAAATAAATACTGAGCTAAACCAACCCAGAATAAAGTATTCATGATTTCTCCTTTTAAAAAGGAAATAAATATTTTAATATCTCTAAAAGATTTTCTTTTCCCTTTCTTTGATTAATCGAATAGGTTGCATTTCTTTGTAGCAATGGTGAACCGTTAAACGCAATTGATATGCCTACTGATTTTGCAATAGGTATATCATTTTCACCATCACCCACAAATGCACAATCTGTTTTAGAAAATTTATATTCTTTAATAATAAGCTTCATGAAGTCTAGCTTACCCTCTTCATCAGCAGGTAAAAGATTCCAGCTCTTGAGATAACCTTTTTTGTCCCAAAAATATTCGCAAGCAACAAAAGAATGTCTTATACCTAAATCAACTAAAGCTTTATCCCCTTGATATTTAAAACCACCACTAATTAAGCAAGTTGGTATTCTCTCCGTATTTAGAAACTTAAAAACATTTCGTACTCCTGGCATATATTCAATGCTATCGATTACTCGCAGAAATAACGATTTGGTCAATTTATATTTTTTATGGATTTTGATTGTTTCCTCCATCCATTCAATATAGCTTGAATATAATCCTTTGTTCCATTTATCCTGAGTTAGTCGTTCTTCTTCATAAGCCCTAGGGCTTAATCTCTGCGCAAGTGCACACCATGCACTTGGAGCTACAGAAGTATGTGACAAGCGAACAGCTTTTTTAAAAATAGTACCTTCCATATCAAAAAAGATTAGTTTTATTTTTGCCATATTTAAATATTTTCTATGTTTATCTTTTTAAAAAATTCACTAATAACTTAGGGAAGTTTCTATTTCTTTAGTGTAATCATCTCTTCTAAAATTCAAAATCAACAGCTAGCTATGAATATTAAAACCGTGTAACCTCTACTTATCTCCATTTCTTTCTATGCTTCCGACTTTATGTAATTTTTTTATAGTGAAAAAAATGCTTTCTTCAGTCTTAGTAATATCTTTAAATATTCCAGTAATTTCTCTTGTAACTTTACAGGCAGCTGGATCAAATGAATTGATTCTATCTGGCGAATTAAAAATGATTCGTAAAACAATCGAGGTTTCATCATAAGCAACGCAAAAAGGTGATTTTTCAGTTATTGGACGAAGTAAATCCTTGCAACCTACTTTCTCAAATTTTCTATTTAGTTTTTTTAGCTGTAAAACATCTTCTTCTGTAATTGTTCCCAGCTTTATTTCATTTCTCCAGCCGCCATCAACTTCATAAATAGAATACCCTTTTATCTCAAAACTTGGGTCACACAAAACAGAATTCAACTTTTTATAAAGCTCAGATAAATTTGCACACTTCTTGGCCATATAACATTCAAACTCATAATCATATCCTTCATTAAAATTAAGCCTGATTTCATCTTTAATAACTGCTACTTTTTCTTTATGCGGCAATTGGGAAATGCTTAAAATGTCTACTGCTATTTTTTTATATCCACGCCTCAAAAGATTAAAGAGGCTTTTTATCAAGGAAACCTTATCCTCATCAACAATCTTACTTAAACATGCATCACAAAAGATATTTTTGTTAGAAAAAACATTGAGTATTTCCAATTGATTCCCACAATGATCATTAATGCAGTGCATTGAATTTTCATGCGACTCATTTAAATCAACCGCGTATCTTCCTAAAAATTGAGAAAAAATTAAAAGAACGTAAGAACCAAAATCTAGGCTCTCTTTTATAAGTTCTTCGTAAATATAAGATGAAATAATCATTACATTTGAATAACTGCCATATGCATACCAGATATAATTGCCTTTCAAATTTATTGTAGCTTCCGGGACATAAATAATTGTAGAAAAATTAAAATCATAATTTGCGAGTTTCTGACTTAGAAAGGAATCGGGAGACCTCTCTATGCTTATTATCTCTTCTTTCTCGAATTTATAGATTTGGCAATCGAATTCAATTTGCTCTTTCATGGTTTCATTTACTTTTAATATGATTTCTTTTAAAGACGTTATATATTGCTTCCCTAACTTATCTGAAAGCCTAATTAATACCTTGGTTTTCATCATTTTTCCTTTTTAAAATTATCATAAAAAACTACTTTATTGTCTTAATTCCTGATTAAGAGAGCTTCCCGTCCGACAATCCACTCTTGAGGGTCTTTAACCCAATCGTCACTTGAATATATTTTTTCATACGGGTTCTGTATTATGATAGGGCAATAATCCACTTTCTCCTTTTTTTCTCTATCAACCAAATAAAGATAATAATTATTGCCCTTAACCCTTGCAGTATCAACTTCGTTCTTGGACCAATAAAATTTTAATTCTGAAGAATACGATTTTACTTCAATAAATCTATCAAAATCTTCAGATTTTTCGCTGTTAAAAGAAACTATATCATAACCTGACCAAACATCTATTGAACTAATTATTTTGATTTCTCCCTTTTTATTATGATTAACCAACCTTTTAAGTTCATACAAAAAAACAAACTGTTCAGCCTCAAACCCAAGGTTTTCTTTAAGTTGCAATATGCGCTTAAATTGTTCATATGATAGCTCCTTCCTCGGGGTTGAGATAGTTTCAACTTCCACGTCTTTTCGCAATAAAGGAATTATTCTATTCTCAAAAACCTTCTGATATCGATCATTTATTAAAATGACATTTGGTGAAGTATCATGAAAGGTGAAAAAATTCATTCTAGTTAAGAAATTAAAGAAACCTGTAAACTCAAGGGGAATCAAATTTGATTTTATACTAATTTTACGTTTCTTTAAATCATAGCCTAAACATTCATGGTTCAGGAATTCTGTAATCAAGTTTTCTTTTTTTAATTTTTCGAATAACGCCTCACTCAAGAAAAATCCCAACCTCTCTGGAGAATTGATGACTTTAACAATAGCATTGCGTGATATAAGCGAAACTTTGTTTTTCTCTATCTTTATAACTGCAATATAATCTAATGCTACAAGCGTTCCATCAAATGAAAAGGCAAAATCGATCGAATAATCCGAACAAATTTTTTTTAAGTCCAATAATTGGAGTGACCGACTTTTTGTAATTAGATTAGCAAGAAGATACTTGATTTCCTGAGGTGAGGCAAAATTGTTATAATCTTTTAGTTCTTTTAACATAGCTATCCATCAAAGCTCTTATATCGCCTTCATTCGTTTCTTCTAAAAGTTTAAAAAGTGGTATTGGTTCTTTTTCAATAATATCCATCATGCGCTTTTCTTTCTCTTTCAACCGCTGATTGATAGTTAAATCTATGTTATTATCACTTAAAATGTAGAAATAATTGATTTGGTCATCTTTCTTCAACCCATAACGATGGATTCTGTCTTTAGATTGTATAAAATGAGCTGCGTTAAACGATCTTTCTAAATAAATTGCATTATGACATGCTTTGTGCAGTGATATAGACTCTGATATTGCAAATGGATTAGCAATGATTACCTTAAAAGCGGAAGATGGATTATGGAATTCCCTGATAATACCCTCTCTAGTCTCATTATCAATATCACTCATGTTGTTATTGTCATCTCTTTCAATGGGGGTCGCGCCATACAATTTTCTTGACTCAATACCTATTGAAGTTAGATATGCACTAAAATCATGGATATTTTGAATAAAGATTGACCATACAACAACTTTTGAATTTTTCTCAATCAGACTTTTTACCAATTCTCCAGCAGCTAAAAACTTTTGGGGAATCTCCAAGGTTTCATATTTTAAAATCTTGTCTATTATGTCTGAATCATCTATAAAAGTTTCATTTCCTATACCTAATTCTTGAAAATATAAATCTATTGGTTTCTTTAATAAAGCTGGATTAGTAGAAGCTTGCATTAATCTAACTAATCTAGCCTTTGAAAACATACTATTTAAATTAGAGCTACCCATATGCGCCCTGAAAAAATCCATGTATTTATTCTCAATATAATTGTAAATCTCTGCCTGGTGATTCCCCATCTTAACAACAACTGGCTCATTCTCTATCGGTACAGGTAATCCTAAGTCTGATTTCCTGATTCTTACGAAATAAGGCGAAACCTGATCAACCAACTCCGGTATTCTTTTATCGTTGTCGTTCTGTGTCATATCTTTCAATTGAAATGGATGATACTTAATTACGTTTTTATTTGGCCAGATGAATTTAAAAAGATTATAAAGATCTTCGTACCCATTAGGCACAGGGGTTCCTGTTAGTATAACGCGAGATTTGCAATATTGCGCTAGTCTTAAGATAACCCCGGCTATAATACCACCTTCGATATTCTTAATCTTATGGGCTTCATCTAAAACAACCATGACTTTATATTTTTTTAGAAAATTAACAATATCTGGGAACATGCTAGGAACACCTTGATAAGAAACTAATGTCAATTCTGCTGGGTTCGAGGCATAAAAATGATAACCTCTCTCTTCCTTGCTAAGACCACCAGATAATCTCTTAGAAACAGCAGAGGTACCGAAACATTCTTTATACTCAGCTTCCCATGGCCCGAATGAACTTAATGGACCAATTATCAATAATTTATCAACTCGCTTTACATGATCAATCGGTAAGTTTTTTAAATAAGCATAGGCACCATAGACTATCGATGTTTTCCCAGAACCTGGGACTGAAAAATTACACGCATTCTGTGAAAATGCCAAGTGATAAGCTGACAAAAGCTGAAGTTGATAAAGACCTCTTGTAAATTTATCAATCAAAACATTTGTAAAACTCTCAAAATCTTTGTAATGCTGTTTAGAAAGATTGTTATTCCTTATTAAGAAGGCCTGAGAGGAAAATTCTTTAAAATTTTCTTCTTCTTGGATGAAATTACTCATCAAAGATTTGATATCCTTCCCGAGTTCACTTTCAAGTCCGTGTTTTGACAAAAATTTTAGCAAATCCTGAAGTACCTGTTCTTGATTCCCCTCTTCGTATCCAATCAATATTTTATCTGGATTTGACAAATCTGCCTTCAAATACTCATTTAAATATAACATAGCCCTACGATTCTGAAGCAATAACACAATATCGCCAGATAATGTAAATTGCTTTCCCTCTGGTAAAACATCGATCTTTATAACTGTTTTCATTTCTTCCCTTTACGCTCTAACAGCTTCTTGTATTCCCAAATTATACTGCCTATTTCTTTTAATATCTTATCAACCGCCGGCTCATAAAATTCTTTGACTTTCGTATTTACTGACTCCATAGTATTCTTTGCCCGAGTTAATAAAGCTAAAGGCTGATTTGATTCTTTTATATTATCAAGGTGATATTTTGCTTTCCCTAAATTTTCTTTTAGCTTATCCTCAACTGCCTCGGTCCATTCATGATCTCGATTTCTTAACAAAACTGTAAGATCTGCATCTGGATGATCCTTTCGCCATATATTAATTGATTTTTCATTAATTCCATCTATAGACTTTAGATGCAAATCTCGAAACTCATTCCACACTTTTTCGTTACAAAAAACGCTGTCTGTCTTGCTTGGTTGAGCTATATACCGGAAATCTTTACCTTCATATTGTGCACGAATATAATCAAAACATATGGATCTTAAATCTGAAATATCACTTTTATCATAGCCCCACTCTACCATACTAGATTTTTTTGTTTCATATCGTTTTAAATATCTATCTAAATCAACAAATTGCCCTTCACGCTTTTCGAGCCTAGTGTAAATCCCTTTGTATCCGAGATACTCCAAATAAGAATCCATTAATTTCATAATCTCGAGCCACTCAGTTATCTGCACTTTTTCTTCACCCATCATATTAGCGATATCTTGCACTGAGAAATCCAACTCTCTTAAGTCTTTACATTTCAAGTATTTTTCAATAGCATCGTAGCCCAGCTTCTCGTCTTCTCCCATTTGATAAGTCGTCTCAAGCTTCACTACATCTTTTGTAATACCTTCTACGGGGAGAATAACAGCAACGAAATATTCACAATCACCTACATCATGCTTCCCCCGCCCATGCCAAATCTTTTTCAACAACATGGCCCTCCTATTGCCATCGATGATAATCCCGTCTTTTGTAACAATGCCATATCTCTGCTGTCCTTTCTCAATCAAATCATTCATCGTCCTTTCATTACTATCTCTCTTAGAATCCCATAAGAACTTACCAATCAAATCATCATCTTCACGAACTTCTGCATTTAAAGCCCGATACTGTAGCTCATAAGATTTTACTAGACTACCGATACGACCGTTATATTTGTTATAGATAAGGTAGTCTAAGGGTATTTTGTATGCGTTATAAAGAGATGGCTGCCCCTGATACTTTAATTTAATGCCCGTCATACATGGATTCCCATTAGCTATTTCTCTTAACTTCGCTATCCTTAAGTCTTTTTGCATGACAGTACCTCCATTTTCTTAACAATCTCGTCCAATATAAAATAACCAATTGCTATCTTTGCAGGTAATTTAAATGGTGCTCCTTCACAATCAATATATGCTTCCTCAAAACACTTTAAACCCGTCTGCCCTAAGAATCTTTTCAATCTTATTAAGAGTTCAAAGGGACCTAAATTATTAGCACGTTCTGTCTCTGTTAAACAATACAGATTCTGAAAATTGTGGAAAGACACAATTAAAGGAGTAAGTTTTTTGATGAAATCATCAATTATTTTTACATCATTTTTTGAAATACAATTTATATCAACTAACGGCGTATACACCTTAGCCTTTGGACCTTGACTTTTATGTATCTCAACATCCCATTTAATCTGGTTCTTTTCAAAATTTGACTTGTAATTTGTTAATTCTACCCTATAAGCATCCATAATTGTATAAGGGATATGATATTTAAACCGCGCATCTGGTTTCTTAGGCTTTTCTGTTTTGATGTGGAATATTTGGGAATTTAGATTATAGAAATCGAGATTTTCATGATTTAGGGGTAAATATTTACAAGGCGACCTTAGTTTTTCGTTTTCAAGTATAGCTTTTGCGAAAGCAAAAGACATTTTTGGCGGAACAGCGTTGCCTACAAGTTTATACTTTTGGCCGATTGACCTCCCATAGAATCGATAGTCAATCGGAAAACTCATCAAACTAGATACTTCCCTAATCGTTGGGGCACGATATCCTCCGTTCCCATCAGAAAACACCATTGACTCGCGAACAGAAAAAGACATAGTTGCCATAATGGTTCGGGCTGGACGCTTAACATCTTCTGGGAAGGCCATTCTCCCCATATATCCCTTATCCTGCTTTGCTATTTTTGCTTTCCTCCACTCAAAATCAGCTAAATGTTGAACATAATGATGGTCTGTCACTTCTTTTGAAACTATCTTTAGAGCATAGCAAGGATCTTGGATTTCTTTTTCTAAATTCTTACATGGAGTACCTAAAGCATTTAAAACAGTTCCTAATTGTATAAGATTTAAATCAATTCTTGTTTGTATTGGTTCAGGGAACTCGCCACAAATATATCTTTTACGATTAGATGGAACGCCGTAATATTTAACATTATAGACCCGGCTATTAGTGTTTTTTACCCTGATTTTCCAACTACCCTTTAAATTTAATTCTTTCGCGGTATATTCTTCCTGGAGATATTTTTCGATATTAGGAACATTTTCCAATAGCCAATATTTTAAGGCTGTGTCTTTCTTAAATTTTTTTCTTGCGACAATCCTCAGATATGCCTTAACCAACGCAATCCCATTTTTCTTGTTTGCTTTTCCTGATCTGTTCGAATTGGAAAATGCAACGCAGGGAGGAGAGCCAATTATTACTTCACTATCCGGAACTAATTTATGAAACTCGTCATCGGGAAGATTTGAAATACGCTCGACATCATCTAAAATGACATTTGTTTTAGGATGATTTGCTTTATGTGTTGTGACAGCTGCCTTCCAATTGTCAACAGCGAGGACTATTTCAAAACCGGCTTGCCTGAACCCTTCAGAAAATCCCCCTGCTCCACAAAAAAAGTCAATTACTCGCATTTATTTTTTAAATAACCTCATTATCTTTTTTATACAAGTTCTCATTTCGTTATCCACCTGACACTCCCATAATATAAGTGTTTTCCAGCCATTGTCTTTTAAAACTTTAACTTTTTCTTTATCCCGTTCAACATTCTTTAAGAATTTCGTTCGCCAAAACGCTGAGTGATCTTTAGGTAATTTTAACTTGCAACGGGGACACCTATGCCAATAACAACCGTGAACAAAAATTGCTATTTTCTTGGAAACATAACAAATATCGGGACGTCCTGGAGCTTCCTGCCAATGTAATCGGTAACCAATCAATCCCAACTTATAGAGTGCTTTTCTCAACAAAATTTCAGGTTTTGTATTCTTCGCCCTGATAGCACTCATTATGCGTGAAGTAACTTCTTTATTAGGGATAGGAGATCTACCATCCCTAATGTATTCTTTCATAGCTCTAATTACCCTTCTAGAAAATAAGCCGCTTCTCTCTTAAGGACATTTGCAATTTTGACAAGCGTCTCAATCGATGGCATTGAAAGTCCGGTTTCGTAACGTGAGATACTTTTCTGCATCGCGCCAATCTTATCAGCTAAATCAGATTGAGTTAAATCTAATTCAATCCTAGCCAACTTTATTTTTTTTCCGAACTTCTTATGATCCATTATCCCTCCAAATAAAAATCCTTGACATATATACCCCTTAAGGTATATGCTATCCATAATAGTATATTAGAACTACCGTCTATACCTTTTAAAAATAATATATACCCAATAGGGGATAAATGCAATTCTTTATTTATCACGAAATAAATTTTGCCTCTATTGTTTCCCAAGAGTAGTTTTTAGGGGCGGGCGTGCCCGCACCACGCCCGCCCCATTGGAATTTGCTCTAAAGTATTGATTGGGAGAGGCGCAAC
>Ga0265297_10012362_pt1 | contig 10262 bp, 12 predicted proteins | sample Munlanlwell13791_FD_192502 | JGI IMG/M metagenome (GOLD analysis project Ga0265297, IMG submission 192502) | Leachate microbial communities from a municipal landfill in Southern Ontario, Canada - Leachate well 137-91 | ecosystem: Engineered > Solid waste > Landfill > Unclassified | place...
TATTATTATATTTTGCCTTCTCTCAAATAAAATTGCAAACTAAAAGCCTCAGTTTTCACCAAGGCTATGAGCGATTTCCTTTCTTAATGTGATCCTATTTTAGGATTGCGTAAGCAAGGGCGACGCCCCAAGTCATGTACGCCAGATTGTGCAGGAACTGGCTGTTCCACTTGATACCAATAGCGGCATCGAGAGCAGTCAGAGCCAGAGCGCACAAAGGCAAGGCAATTAACATGGTCATAATGAACTCCTCTATCAAATAAATGTTCTATTGTGGTCTTATTTTCCCAAGACTGTAGGGAATAGAGATAAGCTTTCTTAATCCTCTATATTTTAATTATACCACATATTATAACATACTGTCAATACTTACTGTATTTTCCTTTCCCTAACAAAAAACCCGATAATATCGGATTTTTAAAGTGGGCGGCTAACGGGAGTCGAACCCGTTCCGAGAATGCCACAGATTCTAGTGCGAAACCGTTACACCATAGCCGCCATAAAATTTAAATTACCATTTTTCTTTATGATAATGTACCAAATGATGACAATTTTGACAAAGAAATACTAAATTTTTAACATCATTATTCTTTCTATTTTTATCTATATGATGCACCGCCATCACTCTTTCATCTTTAGTTCCGCATAATCTACAAAATAATTTTATATTATTTCGGATAAGGAATTCCTTATGGCGTATATTTTCTCCGCCTTTCCAATTATGATGGCGAGGACCTTTAAATTCTTGATTCCTCCATAATGTCTGACACGACTTGCTACAAAAAAACTTTCCGCTTTTAGAATGTTTTATTTGCTTCGGCGCTTTCCATGTCTTTTTTCCACAGATATCGCACGCTACAAATTTTCCTTTTAGTTGACCTTCATGCTGACATTTGGGGGAACAGTATTTTCCATAACCAATTTTTAACCAAGATGGCTTAGCGTAAAATTCTTTTTTACATTTTTTACATTCTACTATTGGCATATTTTAATTATATGCCCAGAAGAGTGTATGGTCAACTAACCAATCTGTGAAATGTGCCCTCAGTTGGAATCGAACCAACAACACCAGCTTAGAAGGCTAGAGTTATATCCATTTAACTATGAGGGCAAATGGAAATATATAAAGCTATATTATCACAAAATTTTCCCTTTGACAATATCATTTTTTTCGGTTAGAATAATCTTATAAATCAACGGGGTATGGTGCAACGGCTAGCACGAACGCTTTGGGAGCGTTTAATCTCGGTTCGAATCCGAGTACCCCGACAATGATTGAATTTTCCACATAGAAAGTTATAATTATAAAAAATCGCCTTCACTAACAAAGCGGGTCTGCCCGCCGAAGCGAAGCGTAGGCGGGTATGGTGTAGCAGCAGCACGAAACCCTTCCAAGGTTTGAGCAGGGGTGCAAATCCCCTTACCCGCTCACTCAATAAGGCCTAGAGCGATCTGGGCTTTATGCTTATTAAAAACAAAAATATGTTTAACTCAAAAACAAAAATCATAGCCACTATTGGTCCCGTCTCCGAAAAAGATGAGATATTAGAAAAACTAATATCCAGGGGCATCGATGCGGCTCGTCTTAACTTTTCTCATGGCAGCCACGAAGAACAGGGCAACAGGATTACAAAGATAAGAAAAATATCTAAAAAATTAAATAAGCCGATTGCAATCATAGCCGACATTCAAGGTCCAAAGATAAGAATTGGTAACTTGCCCGAACAGGGAATTGAGCTAAAAAACGGGCAAGAAATCACAATAGACACCGGCACCAGAGAATTTTACAACAATAGAATACCTTTGCCATCTTTATTGTTTAGAGATGGAACAAAAGAAGGGCATATTGTCTTTTTAGACGATGGCACTTTGCAACTAAAAATAACTAGCTCACGCGCTGGAATTTTTAAGGCAATCGTTTTAAAGGGCGGTATTTTGTTTTCTAAAAAGGGAGTAAATGTGCCATCTTTGGAAATTAGCTCAAGCATTTTAAATGCTAAGGATAAATCCGACATAGAGTTTGCTGTAAAATCGGGCGCTGACTATATCGCTCTTTCGTTTTTAAGGAATGCAAAAGATGTAAAGGATGCCAAAAGATTTTTAGGAAAAACCGACATTAAGATAATCGCTAAAATAGAAAGACCGGAGGCTCTTGTGAATATAGATGAAATTATAGACGAGGCTGATGCGGTTATGGTAGCAAGGGGGGACTTAGGAATAGAAACCCCTTTATGGGAACTGCCAATCAGGCAAAAAGAAATCATAGAAAAAGTAAGGAATAAAATGAAGCCTGTTATTGTTGCAACCCAAATGCTTGATTCTATGATCAGAAACCCAATTCCGACAAGAGCAGAAGTATCTGATGTCGCGAATGCTGTTTATGATTCTGCTGACGCAGTAATGCTTTCAGGAGAAACAGCATCCGGAAAATATCCGCTTGAGGCTGTTGAAATGATGAACAAAATTTTAAAATCCACAGAAAAAAGCGAAGTTTATACAAATAACTATGCAGAGGATTCTTCCTTAACAAACGCTGTTGCTAATTCTGTAACACACATCGCTTCCGAAATAAATGCAAAAGCCATATTTACCGGAGCCATAACAGGAAACTCAGCAAAGGTTATCTCTTTTTTCAGACCAAAAACACCAATAATAGCAATCACAAACGAAGAAAAAGTAGCCCAGCAGTTAGCCATAGTTTGGGGGGTTATTCCTTTTGTTGTAAAAAGCAAAAAAGTTAAAACAGCAAAAGATTTATTACTGCCCGGAGTTGATGCTTTTAAAGAAAATGGATTTATAAACAAAGGAGATAAAATTGTTTACAGATATCATGAAAAGCTGGGAGATTCGGAAAGTGCCAACACCATAACCGTTAAATCAATCTCGTAAAGAACATCAACCGCCGAAAGGCGGTTTTTGAATGTATTTTTTATCTTAGAAATCGTTTATCTTAACTGTTATCTTTTTGTGTATTTTTATCTATCTTGGCGGTTATCTTGATAAAGATAAATATTTGGCATATTATAAAATATAACTATTAGATAAACTATCATGAATAAATTTAGCGATTTATACGACTTTATAGATTTTGCAAAAGGCAACAGAAAATATCCGGAAAATACCGCCAACGGGCTTAAGTCTGCCTTAAAAATATTTGAAAAAGAGCTTAATCTAGACGAACTTAATTCTATAGGCTTGATAGAAGACAACATAGACGAGATATTTATAAACACTGTCACCAACAATAAAGATAAAAATATCGGCTCGTTAAATACCTACAAAGCCCGTCTTTTAAAGGTTATAAACGACTATCAAAGATACGGAATAGATCCAAGCAAAATGCAAGGCTGGTCTGCTTTGCATAAAAACATACCCCATAAATTAATTAAAAAAGATACATCAGATAAGAAACCTGATAAACCACAGACAGCTTTATCTGACACTACTAACACCCCTGTGGATAATATACACAAAATAGAGCTGGCATTAAGACCAAACGTTAAATCAATAATTTTAATACCGCGGGATATCAGCATCAAAGAAGCCAAAACAATCAAAACTATCATAGATTCTCTGGTTGTCGAATAAAGTTAAAATCGCTCTTACCTGCTTTAGCTGGGAGCGATTTTTTGTTAAAATAGCGTAATGACTATTATTTCAACGATTTTGCTAGGGATAATATATGGTGTATCTTTCACACTGTTGTTTGAATTTGTCTTAAAGACAAATAAGCGGCTACGACACAGATACTACAGACACCATGAAATTTTATTCGGTTATCATATCCACCATAGTACTTATGGACTGGTGTTTATAATAGCGGGGATTATCTTTTATTTAAATAAAAACATACCTGATTTTTTGTTTTATATATCGCTTGGCTTTGGAATTATTTTACAACACACACTTTCTGACGGTAAATTTGTATTTATAGAAAAACAAAGATTATAATAAAAAATCGCAACTTAAAAGCGGGGGATTAACCCCCGCTTTTTATTTCTACTACCTGGCGTATTCTACAACTCTGGTTTCTCTCATAACAGTAACTTTTATTTCTCCTGGATATTTTAATTCTTCTTCAATCTTCTCGGCAATTTGCTTTGCAATTTTATGAGCTCCCAAGTCATCAATTCTATCGGGTTTAACAAAGACGCGGATTTCTCTTCCAGCCTGGATAGCGTATGTTTTTTCAACACCATCAACTTTGTTTGCAATATCTTCCAAATCTTTTAACCTTTGCAGATAGTTTTCCAAAGTATCTTTTCTGGCTCCTGGTCTTGCAGACGAAATTGCGTCTGCAACCTTAACAATCACGGCTTCTAGGGTATCTGCTGGGTAATCCTCGTGATGAGCCCTCATAGCCTTTATTACAGCCTCAGACTCGCCAAATTTTTCCAATATCTTGATACCAATCTCAATGTGAGACCCCTGTATCTGTTGATCTATAGCTTTTCCAATATCGTGCAATAAACCGGCTCTTTTTGCGACTTGGCTGTTGGCTTTTAACTCTTCTGCGATTGTTTCAGAGATTAAAGCAACTTCCATTGAGTGCAGTAAAACATTTTGACCATAGCTTGTTCTATAAAACAACCTGCCTAATATTTGTATTAGCTTGTCGTTCAATCCAATAATGCCAACTTCATAAGCTGCCTTATCTCCAGCCTCTTTAATTTTCTGGGCAATCTCTGTCTTGGCTTCTTCAATTTTTTCTTCAATTTTTGCCGGCTGAATTCTTCCGTCTTGAATAAGCTTATCCAAGGCAACTTTTGCAATTTGCCTGCGGATTGGGTTAAAACCAGAAATTACAACTGATTCTGGAGTTTCATCAACAATCAATTCAACGCCGGTAAGCTTTTCGAAAGTTCTAATATTTCTGCCTTCTTTACCAATAATCTTTCCTTTAATTTCCTCGTTTTGCAGCAACACGGTTGTTGTTGTTAATTCTTGAGTCTGGGAAACTGCGCACTTTTGAATGGCTAATGCTATAATTTCCTTTGCCCTGTTTTGCAACTTTTCCTGATTCTTTTCTTCCAATTTTTTCATTCTGTCCAAAATTTCCTTTTCGTTTTCTATTTCAACTAATGCCAATAATTCTTTTTTAGCATCTTCTCTTGAAAGATTGGCAACCTTTTCCAATTTTGTTTCTGCTTCGCCTCTTAGTTTTTCTAAGTCTTCTTTTATGCTCTTTAACTTTTCTCCTTTGTCTTGCAATTCTTTTTCTTTTTCCTCAAAAGAAGCAATTCTTGTATTTAACAGACTTTCCCTGTTTAACAAAACTTGTTGGGATTTTAAAAACTCCCTTCTTCTTTCATCGGTTTCCTTTTGCGCCTTTTCTAAAATTTCAGACGCTTTTTTCTCTGCGTTTTTTACTAAATTAGCTGTTTCTTCTTTAGTGTCAATAACTCTTTTTTGGAGTTTTGCTTCTAAAGTTCCTGCTCGTTTTCTGGCTATGCTTTGGCGGATATAATATCCTAAGCCGGTGCCCACAAAAAGAGCGGCAACAACCAATATAATCGATAATAATTGGTCCATAATTTTAAAATCCTAAATCCCAAAGCTCAAATCCCAACCAAATCCTAATTATTCAAATCCCAAAACGTTTTAGGATTTAGAATTTTAGAGTTTTGTTGGTCATTGGAGTTTGGTCATTGGACATTTATTTAGAATATAATAAAACTCACCTGCGCGGTGAGCTCGTTTGCGACAATATAGATTTTCTAAGCAAAACTATTTTCCAGCACCGATTATTTCATCGATAAGGCCGTACTCTTTTGCCTCTTGGGCAGTTAAATAAAAATCTCTGTCAGTATCTCTTACAACCTTATCCAGTGGTTGACCAGTGTGAGAAGAAATTATAGTATTTAACTTTTCTTTCATGTGAATAATCTGTTTTGCGGTAATTTCAATATCTGCTGCCTGACCTTGGGCTCCTCCGGCAACTTGATGCAATAATATTTCAGCATTTGGCAAAGAAAATCTCTTTCCTTTTGTGCCGGCAGCTAAAATCACTGCAGCCATTGAAGCTGTAAGTCCTATACAAATAGTTGAAATAGGGCATTTTAGAAACTGCATTGTATCATAAATAGCAAGTCCGGCTGTAACCGAACCTCCTGGGCTATTTATGTAAAGCTTAATGTCTTTTTTTGAGTCTTTTGAGGCTAAATAAAGCATTTGAGCAATAACTAAATTGGCATTTGCATCCGTTACTGGTCCAGCCAAAAAAATAATGCGCTCTTCTAAAAGCCTTGAAAATATGTCGTATGCGCGCTCACCGCGCTGTGATTTTTCTACAATAGTTGGTACTATTGGCATTTATTTTTCGTTAATTTACAATTATCAATTCTCAATTATCAAGGAATTTTCAATGAAAAAATTTTCAATTAACGTCGTTTTTTGATAATTGAAAAATTAAATAATTGATTGAAAATTGTTACTTGAAAATTGAAAATTAGATGTTAAATATTACGATTTGGCTTCAAAATTTTCTAATATCTTAAAGACCTTCTCGTTATATATCACACCCTTAGTATACTCTCTAAACTGATTAATGTCAATTTGAGCCAAATCGTCTTTGGCATAATTTTTTGTGGCTTTTTCTATTTCTTCATCCACTTCTTTATCAGAAACTTCTATATTTTCTTTTTTTCCCAATTCTCTCAAAACTAAAAATCCCTTGATTCTTTTTTCAGCTTCTTTTTTAAATGTTTCTTTTATTTGCTCTTCTGTTTGTTTAACGGTTGCCAAATATTTTTCGAAGCTGATTTTCATGTTTTGGTTAATTCTGTTTTTCAAATCAGACAACAAGTTTTCTATTTCGTAATTTATCATCACATCTGGTACCTCAATCTTTGTTTTTTCGGCAATTTTTTCCAAAAATTCTCCACGTCTTCTTTGTTTTTCTTGTTCCTTCTTTTCTTGTGTCATTCCCTCTTTCATACTTGTCTTTAATGCAACCAATCCGTCAAAAGCTCCCAATCCTTTTGCAAATTCGTCGTTAATTTCTGGCAATTCCATTTTTTGGACAGAAACTAATTTAACTTTAAATTCCATTTCTTTTCCTGCTAAACCCTTGTCTGCAAAATCTTTGCCAACAGTAATTTTAAAAGTTTTTTCTTCGCCTTCTTTCATTCCTTCAATGCTTTCTTCAAAACCTTTCATAAATCCTCCTTCACCCAGTATAAACTTATCTTGAAATTCTTTGTTGTCTGATAAGTCTTTGCTTTGATAAATTAAATCAACAAAATCTTTTTTTGCTGCCGCATCATTTTTGGCAGTAAACTTTGCTCTGGTTTTTTGCAAATAATTTAATGTGTCTGTAATTTCTTGATCTGTAACAGAAACATCATTTGCTTTTATTTTTGAAGCAATTTCTTTGTAATCAGGCAACTCAACTTCTGGCATTAAAGTTATTTTTGCTTTAAATATAAATTCGCTGCCTTTTGCAATTTTTACAATTTGGACTTCTGGTTCTCCAACTGGCTCCAATTTATTTTCTCTAACATAGTCTGAATAAACATGTCTTACGGCATGGTCTCCGGCTTCCATTAACAAAGCTTCTGGCTTCAATTTTTCCTCAATCATTGCTGCAGGCGCTTTGCCCTCTCGGAATCCGTCAACTTTAACATGATGCTTTAAATGCTCCAGGGCATGTTCAAAATGCTCCTTAAACTCATCGGCTGTAAGTTCAAATGTAATCTCAATTTGTGACTTTTCTAATTTCTTTTGTGTTACTTCCATGTGTATATAATTTACGAATAATATTGCCTACTTTACCATTTTTTTAGATTTTTTTCAACCAAAAACAGGCTACGAGCCTGTTTTTTATTTCGTTTTCCAGTTTATTTCAAAAGATATAGAATGTTTGCCAACAATATTCCATTTTGAAAATCTAAGCCACAAAAACTGAAATTTATTTTCAGCAATTTTGCCAAATCCAAATCTATTTAAAGTAAGTTCAATGTCTATAACCATATTTATTTTTTATTATCTATATCTTTGTAATCTTCTCTAACAGCCCAAAATAACCCACCAACAAAAATAATTATAAAAACAATTATAAGAATAGTTATGAATATAGGTACCATTATTTTTTAAAAATTTTTAAACCTATCACAACAAAAATAAGACCGAGCACAGTGAAGACTGCATTCCTTATGTCCCAATGCAAAATATATGCAAAAACGTTTACCAAAAGCATCAAAAATCCAACTCCTGCCATAATTATCCCTCTCATTTTGTTCTTATCTATTTTCTCCATAAATTTATTTTTTGATTTGAGTGGCTCGTTTAATAATTTGTAGCTTTTGACTGGTTGAAAGGCTTTCGTCCAATTTAGGATAAAGGTTTTTTTCTTCTACTTCGCGATGGCTAGCCAATAATTTATAAAAATCTTCTATCTCTGTCGCACTGACTATTTTTAAATCCCGTTCCATCTTTTCTAATTTATCAATCATGATGGAATGTTCAATTTTTAATTGATTTATTATTTCTAAAATTTTTGGCTCTTTCCATACCATAAAATTAAAAATAACTTCTTCCTCGACAAAAAAATGTTTCTTTGATTCCCAGACAAATTCAGACAATGAATCTTTTGCTTTTTCAGAATTATTTTTCATTTCAGTTTGAAAAATAGAAAATATCGCTTCTAAAAAAGCATGCTGGGCAATCATTAAATTTAATATATCTTCTGACATATTTTTATAAATTAATTTTAATTATTTTTTGATTCGGATTTTTCTACTACTATTGTGCATTTTGTTACCAAAGCTGCCACAGCCCCAATCCCAGCCCAAACAGGCAAAAGAGCAGCTCCAATAACTCCCACAGTCAGTGGAAACTCAACTATAACTTTCCCCTCTTCATTTTTAATCATAATCCTACGAATATTTCCTTCTTTGACCAGCTCTTTTATTTTTTTTAAAACATCTTCTCCCGAAACTTTGAATTCTTCTTTTGTAAATTTTTCTTCTTCCATAAATTTATTTTTTATTTTTCTAATCCACTGTCGAGTTTTTTTAAAAAATTTAAATATTTTATTAGCATTTCTCCGTGCATCTCTCCCCATTTTTTATCATTATATTTAGTATACAAATTTTCTTTTTTAAGCACACTAATCAAGTCATTCATATCATTCGGATGTGCGGCCAATAGGTTAACTAAATGCATTAAATCTCTTAATCCCCACAAACCAAGGTCTACACTTTTATTTCTTGAGATTAAAAATAGTGCAAGTTGATTTACTGACCCTCCAATTGTTTCTTTGCTAGCACCCGGAATAAGTTCTATTGCTTTATCGTCGGTAAATCCATGACCATTTACTTTTGTATTAATATTTTTAATTGTATCACGCATATCAACACAGTAATCTCTTAATTCTGCTTCTGAAGTTGCGACTTTTGCCTGTCTCCATAATATTTCTGAGCTTTCGAGGAGTTCGAACTTAAAGTCTTCCTTGGCTAAACTCTTTATGTTGATTGATTTACGTACATCATAGATATTCTGTAAAATCTGGTTATTCTGAAAAACAATCCTTTGCTCCTCTACCGTTTTTTTATTTTCATCCTCCATAATTTTTTTATTTTTAGCATCTTCTTGCTCTAAAATTTCACGGGCACGAGAAGATCCGTTATTTATAATTATTTTTTTTAATTCAGGCACATGCCCATTTTTCCAACCAACCAACTCCTCACTAAGTACAAGCTCTTTATCCGTTTTTTTAAAATCCAAATATCTCTCTATAAACATCGACATCTTCTCGCCTGGTTTGATCCGAATAAAGTATTTTAAGATCACTCTGTCATATTCCTTTCCCATATTGCCTTGGAAAAAAATATAATCCAAAATTGAATCATATTCATCTATCTTTTGTGCACCTTTGAGATATTCCAATGTCCTTTCCAATCCATAAGAACCAAAATAACCCCATTTATCATCAAATTCTTTTTGGGTAAAAGAAAAAAAGTCCCTTAACAATTCTCCAGCGATATCTGAAACTTCTATCGTGTATGTCTTATTTGAATTAAATATATCAATTATTTCAGGTATATCTCCCTTATATTGTCTTATATCCCCTAATTTTTCCTGGACTATTTCAACTAATTCATTTGATTTGATGGCATTTAAAGCAAATAAACAATCGTCATTCTTCGTCCTTAAATAGGCATCTAAAAGAGGCTCTATAAAAATTGGCTCTATTACATTTTTTACCTCGTCTAGAACATCCGTTAAGTTTCTACTCTTATAGAGCCTTGAAATGAGTTTTG
>Ga0265297_10012363_pt1 | contig 10261 bp, 10 predicted proteins | sample Munlanlwell13791_FD_192502 | JGI IMG/M metagenome (GOLD analysis project Ga0265297, IMG submission 192502) | Leachate microbial communities from a municipal landfill in Southern Ontario, Canada - Leachate well 137-91 | ecosystem: Engineered > Solid waste > Landfill > Unclassified | place...
TTCAAGGCCGGCTTTAATTTTTCCGATTACTTCGTTTTTACGTGACTGTGGCAGGACTTCGACTTCACCGGACTCAATGACTTTCAATAATTTATCAGCAAGTTTTGAGAGTAGAAAGAAATAATTTTCTTCAGAATGTTCCTCCGGTTCGGTTCCGTGATCCGGACATTTTCCATCTTTAAGTTCGTCTGACAAAAGAAATTTTTCACAGGCCGTACAATAAAGGCCTGTATATTTTTTCTTTTCAACATAACCACGCTCTTTGAGGTCAAGTATCAGTTTTTTGACAATTTCTTCATGTTTCGGATCAGTCGTTCGGAAAAATTCCGAATATTCGATATTTAAATTCCTCCACGCTTCTTGAAATCTTGGCACCAATGTATCTGCAAAATCTTTTGGCTCCAACCCGGCCTTCTTCGCCGCTTCGGAAATTTTCGCGCCGTGTTCGTCAACTCCGGTTAAGAAAAAGACATCTTCTCCCTTACCTCGGTAATAACGAGCAAGAACATCAACGGCAACTGTTGTGTAAGCATTACCGATATGAGGCACATCATTGATGTAATAAATCGGGGTTGTGATATAGAATTTTTTTGCCATAAAAAACCTTAAATAGTAATTTAAGTATCTAGTAGGATAATATCAAAACACTCGCTTTGAAACAATCAATACGAGCTCGCCCTTAATTTTGTGTCTTTCGATTCCATTTATCACAGATTCAATTCCACCACCCCAATACTCTTCAAATTTTTTTGTTATCTCTCTGGCAATAAATACTTCGCTGTCGTCACCAAAGAATTTTTTTACATCCTGTAGGGTTCGCGCGATTCTTGGAGCTGATTCATAAATCACAATTGGACAATCAAGAGTTGCTAGAAATTTTAATTTAGTTTCTCGGCCCTTCTTTTTTGGTAGAAAGCCGGAAAAATAAAATTCTTTCTTGATTAAGCCGGAAACTGAGATCGCTGCCGTCAAAGCTGATGCTCCTGGTATCGGAATTATTTCCACTCCCAAATCACGAGCGACTTTTGCCAACTTTTGCCCGGGATCGGAGATCCCCGGAGTACCACAGTCCGATAGATATGCGACATTTTTCCCAATCTCTGTTTCATGAATTATATGGTTTATCTTTCCGTCATCAGAGTGTTGGTGTAGAGAAAGTAACGGCTTTTTTAATTTCAAATGCTTTAAAAGACGGCCACTAACACGAGTGTCTTCACAAACAACCAAATCCACAGATAAAAGAACTTCTCTGGTTCTCTCTGATATATCACCGAGGTTACCTATCGGAGTGGCAATAAAATATATTTTACCATTACTCATTGTGAAGAAATTGTAGCAAAAATCTACTCATTATGCTATTCTCGGCCTATAAGGAGGTGGTCAGGATGCAGATTGCAGCCCGGACCGCTGTCTACAGCCCAGAGCGAGAAGACATGGGGCGGATTGTCTTTCTCGCAGAAGCAGACCGAGACAACATGCTCGCCCTGATCATCGAGTTCAGGGTGATCGAAACCAAGATGCTTGAGTTCCCCGATCTACAAGGCACAACAATCGATCTGACTGTCCGCGACGGCGAACTGCCGAAGATCATCCAGAACAACCGGGTGATCGCCCACCTAAGCGGTGAGGCAGCCCACTACCATCGGACTGATGCTGCGAGGCATTACATCGAGCTCTGCAAGGAGTCGAAAACGCACCCACCCGAGCCCTAGGCTCGGGTTTTTTTATTTAGATAATATTGACCAAATAGTCGCCGAACCAGCAATAATCATCAGAGCAATTGTGATTATGCCAATAGCCTTAGACCAAATACCATTTTTTTGATCACCCATTAATTTCTTACTCGATGCTAAAATTAAGATCAAGATTAAAACGATTGGCGCAACCAATCCATTGATCACCGCAGAATAGATTAGGGCTTTGATCGGATCGAGACCAAATAGATTTATTAACACTCCAATTAGAAGCGAGAGGATTATCACTCCATAGAATGAATAAGCCTGTCGCAGTTTATAACGAAGTCCCTGTTTCCAGCCAAAAGTTTCTGCAAAGGCATAAGAAGATGCACCAGCAAGCACAGGGATACCCAAAGCACCCGTCCCGATTATCCCAACGGCAAATAGAAAATATGAATATTCTCCAGCCAATGGCCTAAGTGCTGCAGCAGCTTCGGCTGCGGATCCGATGTTGGTTATGCCAACAGCATTTAGTGTCGCGGCGCAAGCGGTGATTATAAAAAACATCACCAAATTCGAAAGAAACATCCCCGACCAAACGTCGACTCTCATATCAGAGATCTCTGCCGAAGTTACTGCCTCCTGTCTAGTAACAGCACTCGTCTGACCTTTTTCAATTTTTTCTTCAACTTCTTGTGAAGTCTGCCAAAAAAACAGATACGGCGAGATGGTTGTTCCCAGTATTGCTGTTACAATCAATATTCCGTCTTTATTAAAACTAAAGCTTGGGGTAATTGCTGAGATTCCAATCTGCTTCCAATCTAGCCCCTTTATCATCAAAGTTGAAAAAATATAAGCCAAAAGAACCAAGGCAAGCCATTTCAAATATCCAGCATATTTCTGGTAGGTCATAAAAACCTGCATCAGCATGATGATAGCAGCGATGACAATAATCAGATAAAGGTAGTTCCACTCCGGACGGAATAGGCGTACTGCCTCTGACATCGCCCCCAAATCAGCTCCAATGTTAAAGGTATTGGCGACAAAGAGAAGTAGGGTACAGGCGATCAATACCCAGCGCGGGAAGAAATGGCGAATATTAGCTGCTAGTCCTCGACCAGTAACTAAACCAATTCGAGCACACATTTCCTGAATCACCGACATCAACGGGAAAGTAAAAAGAGCTAGCCAGAGAAATTTAAAACCGTAGGCGGCGCCGGTTTGTGAGTAGGTAGCAATACCAGAGGGATCGTCATCAGAAGCCCCGGTCGTAAGGCCCGGTCCTAAAAGATTCCAATATGCTTTTGCTTTTTTGACCGGCTCATTTTCATATACGGCTTTTTCAACTGTTTTAGTTATCTCAACAGTTTCATCTAAGATTTTTGCCGGGGTCTCAATCACCTGCTCAAAGATGTCGGTTTCAACTTTCTTTTCCTGGCTCTCTTTAATATTAATCTTCTCAGAGATTTTGATTTTCTCTTTTTTCCCCACTATCACCCTCCTTTATAATCTCAAACAGTCTAATCCAATCTTCTACGCTCAGATCTTCTGCTCGCACTTTGGCTTCAAAACCAGCCTTTTTAATTATATCACGGGCGACATCTTTTTTAATATGCATGCCAGCTGATAAATTATTTTCCAACGTCTTTCTCTTGGCGGCAAAACCAAATTTTACTAGACGGAAAAATTCCCTTCTTTGCACTTTTGGCTTTTGACTTTTGACTTTTAGCTTAATAATCGCCGAATCGACCTTCGGAATAGGAAAAAACGATTCTTTTGATACAATTGCAACGATCTCTGCTTCTGCATAGAACTGGACAGATACAGCAAGCAGTGACATATCACCCGGCTCCGCGATAATTCTTTCGGCAACTTCCTTCTGAACCAACAAGACAATTATTTCAGGCCTATTCTCTTCCTCTAAAAATTTTCGAATAATTAAAGAGGTAATATTGTACGGAATATTTGCAACCAGCTTGTAGCTGTTAGCTTTTAGCTGATAGCTTCCAGGATCAAAATCAAGCGCGTCTTGGTTTATTATCTTGACATTTGAACTTGTGTATTGAGTTTTTAAAACCTCAGCAAATTTGTCATCCTTTTCAATCGCGAACACTTTACCAGCACGTTTGGATAATTCGGATGTTAGTACCCCAAGGCCAGGTCCAATTTCGACAATTGTATCTGTCGGTTGAATATCGGCAGCAGCAACTATTTGCGCCAGCGCTTGCTCATCAACCAAAAAATTCTGACCCATGGTTCTTTTGGCCCAGATCTGGTTTGCACGCAAATAATCTACCAGCTCTTGTCTATTCATATGTATCTAATTTAACTTTTTAGCAATTATTTATCAATTAAAAAAGACCGGCGCCTATTTGGCCCGGTCTCGACTTGGCTGAGCTTCCTGTTGGGGAGCTCGGACACGATCAGCCTGCAATACCTGCAAGGCTAGCTGATCACCACCATTAGCGGCCAGTGATTCCAACCGCATATCATCTTCGATGTCCCTCTGCTCGCTCGGATGCGGCCTTCTCAAAACTCTTCACCTCCGACTGATGCTTGTCACCAAATAAGTATTTTAGCCAATTAAAAAAAGACTGTCAACGCTCAGACAGCCAAAATAAAAAATAGATAGAATTTATTTAAAAACTAGGGGTAATATTTCTCTATCCGGACATTTTTTATTACTCCTTGACCAAGTGGCGCTAGCTGAGCAAAAGCATCACTCGAAAGATCAATCACCCGGCCGCGATGGCCGATATAATCGTTGATCTTGACTACCACACTTTTACCGTTCGCCATATTAACGACTCGAACTATTGTTCCCTTTGGTACGTCGCGGCAAGCCGCAGTCATCGCTGGTGCGCTATACCAGGAGGCCTCGCCAGAAAGATAAACCAAAACTTTAGTTCCGACCTCAACAATTTCACTAACCGGCTCCTCGACAACTTCGGTTTTAATTAATTTTCTCGAAACCTCAATGCCATCCTCACGACGAACCTCATAATAAAGTTTTTTCTCGCCTAATTCGCCTCTCTGCAAAACTTTCTTTACACCCTTTTCAACCTGCGGATTACTTTTAGTTTCAATTTTGAATTTTATGCTCTCACTTTCAATTACTGTTGTGATAGCTACGCGGATTATTGATAATTCGATACCGTTATAGATTCTGCTATCAGGGCGAAAGTTTGCTTTATCATCAAGGCCAAGCTCGATTCCCTTTTCTGCCAAAAGCTCGCCGGCAGTTGTCGTCCAACTACGCAATTCAAGCTCTTTTTTGCCATCAAGCAGTTTTATAACCGGCGCTCGATGGAGGTTAATCACTGACCCAATGCCAAGCTCCGGATCGGGAAAGGCCGAAACCCGATCTTCCGGATAAACAGTTAGGTCTAAATCAGTGATCGCTGTTCTTGGATCAAAACTTGAACTCTCACCGAAGAAGTCGCCCGTTTCCCCGCTTGGTTGAACTTCAACAATTTTGTAAGGATAGTTCGGAGACAAAGACAAAGAATCACTTTCTGCAAAGCTATTTTTGGTCGTCGAGGCACCGAAGACAATAATTGACACCAAAACCAGCGAGTAAAAAAAATTTTTCATTTGAAAATTTTAATCAGCAACAAACATAATATCATAACTCTTTTTTGACATCGTCGGGTATTTCACAAATAAACCTCGAAGGCTGGTTAATCTGCGGATTGCCGAAATAGATTCTCTCGGAGGCATATAAGATGTAAAGCTTCTTCATCGCCCTGGTGAGGCCTACATAACAAAGTCGTCTCTCTTCCTCTACCTCACTCTGATCTCCGACACTTCTAGAATGTGGTAAAATTCCCTCTTCGACACCAACCAAAAAAACATTTTTAAATTCCAAGCCTTTTGCAGCATGCAATGTCATCAGAGTAACAACGTTTGAATTGGAATCATAATCATCGGCATCTTGATACAGCGCGACTTTTTCCAGAAAGTTTTCTAGCGGTTTTTCGAGGCTCAAGGCATCGTTGTATGCAGCGACGGATTTTAGCTCCATGATATTTTCATAGCGCCCCTCGCCCTCCGGAGTACCATCCAAAATATACTCCTTATAGCCGCTAGTTTCTGCTATCAGATCTATCAGATCGGCCACTGAAAGCTCTTTTGCCTTGTCCCTGATAAGATGTATCATGTCCAAAAAATTTTGAATCTTTTCCGGGACTTCAGGGCTTAGACCCGAAAGACCAGAGAAATATTTCATCAGTGTTTTTGACCCAATCCCTCTTGCTGGAACATTTACAATCCTCTCAAAAGATACTCGGTCATTAGGGTTGGCAATTAATTTTAGATAAGCCAAAATATCTTTTATTTCTTTTCGCTCATAAAAACGGATTCCACCAACTACTCGGTATGGAATTCCAAAGCGGATGAAGGCTTCTTCTACCGCTCGTGACTGAGCATTGGTTCGATAAAGAACGGCAAAATCCGACCATTTACCCGAAACTGCCACCAGCCCCCTGGTCTCCATCGCCACAAATTCGGCTTCATCTTTTTCATTCAACGCCTGGTATACAAGAAGTGGAGATCCTACTGGATTTTCGGTCCACAGAGTCTTCTCAGTCTTCTGTTTATTATATTTGATGAGTTCATCAGCTGCTCGTAAAATATTACCGGTCGAGCGATAATTTTGTTCTAGTTTTATTACTTTCGCCCCTGGAAAATCACGCTCAAAATTGAGAATGTTGCGAAAATTTGCCCCGCGAAAACCGTAAATTGATTGTGAATCATCACCCACAACACAAATATTCTTGCTCTTTTCTGACAACAACTTCGCCCAAAGATATTGAACGTGATTTGTGTCCTGATATTCATCAATCAGAATATATTTAAAAATATTCTGGTATTTCTGCAAAATCTCGTTGTTCTCAGTCAGAAGTTTAAGACACAAAACCAAAAGATCATCAAAATCCATACCAAAAGCAGTTTTAAGATACTTTTGATATTCCTTATAGACAGTCGAGACTACTTCTTCGAACGGCGAGTTAACATACTTTTCGTAACCCTCAGGAGAGATAAATTCATTTTTTGCCCCAGAAATGAAATGAAGAACGGCATTTGGGTTGTAATGCTTGGGGTCGATCCCCTTGTCTTGCATAATCTTCTTGACGACCGAAAGCTGGTCCTGACTATCATAGATCGTAAAGCCCGAGGGGTAGCCGATATGCTTTGCCTCTCGGCGCAGAATTTTTACACAAATTGAATGAAAGGTTCCCAGCCACGGAAGAATACTCCTCGCACTTTCGACTTTCGACTTAGAGCTTTCGGCTAACAGCGCTTCTGTGCGCTGTTTCATTTCCCCCGCTGCTTTATTGGTGAAAGTAACTGCCAAGATGTTCGCCGGAGAAACTCTTTTCTCCGAAATTAAATAAGCCAAACGGTGAGTCAATGCCCGAGTTTTACCGCTCCCTGCCCCAGCTAAAATTAAAACCGGTCCTTCGGTAGTCCGGACCGCTTCCTGCTGCGCACTATTTAACTCTTTTAGTAAATCTTTCATTAAGCTTTTGTATTATAACAGGTGAACATTTTTTCTGTCGAACTTTTATCAATTAAAAAAGGCGCAAGGATTTGCGGACTTATAGGGAACAAAATTTTTTAATTATTGCCCTGTCGCGTCACTTACGCCTTTGAGGGGTGTCGCGAAAACGACTTGGAAATCGCTTCGTAGCATCCCTTAATTGACTTATAGAAGTCAATCAAGAGACATACTCTATGATTGCCTTCCCCAGGTTCCTCGCCAATTTTTCTTCAGATCTTTCTGTTTTTGTTTTGGCATTTTTTGGCGAGAAACTTTTGGATCTAATCACCTTAGAACAACTTCCCAAAAGCTTCTCGCCAACGGCTCGAAACATTAAAAAAACTCCTCGCAAGAGGAGCTACACAATACGATACAACAAACATATACATCTATCGCCCCTCCGCGATCAAAGTTATATTAAGTTGTTAATGTTGACCTTATTATATACCATAAATCTATGCTGTGTCAATAGAAAAAAACTAGATATATGCTGTCGGTATAGTTTTTTTCGTTTACCAGAGCTAATATTTTTTTAAATAGAGTGTTCTGTCATAGATTCAAAGTAGAATTTTAATATGATATAATACATTTTGAGGTAAATATGAACGGGAAAAACTTTCGAACCCTTTATTATTTTATCACGCTTTTGGTGATCACAGTTATTTTCATTGTCGCTGGGCTTTACTTGATTGGAAAAGAACAGAAAACGGAAACTGGCGCCAAAGATAGCGAAGATACCCCAGCAGAGGAATCGCCGATCCAGGAAGATGTCGTGAACCAGTCAGATCAAGACGAGGATGATGAGCTGTCCCCTGATCAAGTCCTTTATGTTTCTGCGGTAGAAGATTTTGAAAACAAAAATTATCAAGAAGCGATAAACAAGCTGAATCAAGCAATTGCCGCGAATCCGAATAACAGTAGCTATTATTCGCTCAAGTCAGAAGCGGAGATATTATTAAGTCAGCTAGAAGAAGCGAAAAAAACTCTGGAGGCTGGGATCACAGCCAATCCAGATAGTGAAATATTAAACTCCAAACTTGATACTCTAGAAAAAGAATATTTCTTTCCAGAAGATCAGGAGGCAACGAGAGGGTAAAATGAGGGCAAAAACAAAAAATTACAGTCTAATTGTAGCAATTTTGCTGGTCGTTTTTTTGATTGCGCCGATAAAAGTGCTAGCTGATCATGTCGAGCTTCGTTACGTTAACGCCAGACAAGCCTATATTGATACCTTTTTTAATAAGACTGTTGCGCAATTGATCTATGACGAGTCAGCACAACACGACATAAATCCCAGGCTTATCTTGATTATGTTACAAAAAGAGAGCTCAGCAATTACTAGATCCGAACCGTCTTCAGACACCACCAGGGCTTGGCCTCTTTTCTACAACTACGATGAAAGAATGGCGAATTGTTTGCTCTTGGGCACAGACTGCACTGATACTAAATACAACAAGCCGGATTACTCATACCGCGCCGAAAATTATGGCGGCGTCGGTCAGCAGATCGCCTACGCAACCGCCCAGCTTCGAAACCTTGCTGGCGATGGCAACCCAGCAAATGGAACCTATTGCGAAGGAAATAACTCCGTTTCTGTTGACGGCGGAACAATTACTACTGCCAACGCCGGATCTTGTGCACTTTATAAATACACCCCCCATTATTCTTCATATAATACCGGGTCATCTTTCTACACCAACTGGATATCCTGGTGGGGCGGAACACCGAACGGTGGTGATTATTCGTCAACAAACATTATTTCTGACGATAATTTCCGAAATGCTAACCCATTAAGCGCAGCGGAAATTGAGAGTTTCTTAAACACCAAGGGAAGCTGGATGAAAGCTTATACCATACCTGAATATATTTCTGTCCCATATCCAGTTTTGGTCTCTGATACACCGCCACCAGCAGAAAGAAAAACTGGCGATGCAAACCGTGATGGGAATGTCGACCTACTAGATCTCTCCTTGATTGCAACTCACTGGGGTGGCAATAACGCCGATGCTGATCTAAATTCTGATGGTACTGTCGACCTTCTTGATCTGTCGATATTAGCTGGAGCTTGGGGAAGCTAAAATAAAAAATAATTTTGGGAGGATAATTTCATGCTTATGAAAAAACTGATTTCGACAATGTTGACTGTTTCGAGTGTATTTTATTTTCTAATATTGCCAATGAACGCAGCAGCAGCCGGTATTTATGCTTCTGGCGGAGGAAACGTGACCGTCGGCCAGACATTTACCGTTACGGTTGATGCCTCTGGAGCGACTTTTAATGCTATAGAAGGAACGATCTCAGTTTCCGGACCGGTATCAGTTGTTTCTTTCGCTGCTGGCGGCGCAACATGGATTTCAATCCCCGCTAACGGAACCCACTTCAAAGGGATGCTGGTACCGGCAGTCTCCTCGATGAGGGTGGCGACAATAAGACTAAAAGCGACCGGAGTCGGTAGCGGAGCGGTGACAGTATCCTCTGTGCGGATGGCAAATGACGGTGCCGAAGTTGGTACCGGTGCAGGAAGCGCTTCCTATTCAATTACCCGAGCGCCAGCACCCCCGGGAGCGATAAATGTGACTTCATCGTCACACCCAAATCCGGCGGAATCTTACGAGGCAACCAAGATTGATCTCTCATGGACAAAAGCATCTGGTGTCACCGCATTCTCTTACCTTCTCGATCAAAACGCAACGACAACTCCGCCGGCAAAATCAACATCAACCAATACCTCTGTAAGCTATGATAACCAACCGGTCGGAACTCACTATTTTCACATCCGAGCGCAAAACGCTGACGGTTGGGGCTCGACCACTCATTTTCAGATAAATATCAAAGAGCCTGATCCGAAAGTAGATGAGAATCTAAGTAAACCAAGATCGACCAAGATCGAGAAGATGGAAAATTTTATAAACAAGATTGATGATGGCACCGTCTCCGGGCTGAAGATCTCCGGAATCATCGAACCAAACTATTTAGCTAAAATCACCCTGACCCCAACGCCAGCACTCCCAGAGGGTAAAAAACTTGAGATTGAGGCTGACGA
>Ga0265297_10012364_pt1 | contig 10260 bp, 9 predicted proteins | sample Munlanlwell13791_FD_192502 | JGI IMG/M metagenome (GOLD analysis project Ga0265297, IMG submission 192502) | Leachate microbial communities from a municipal landfill in Southern Ontario, Canada - Leachate well 137-91 | ecosystem: Engineered > Solid waste > Landfill > Unclassified | place...
ATAATTTTTTACTTCTCCGTTTTTCTCCGCATCCCCTCATCCGCCACAACCCCGGCCGCGATCACCATGGCCGGAATCACAAGATATCTCAAACCGATCTGCGTTGCATAATCCGGCAGCGCCATTCCCAGCAGACCCACGAGCACGATCAGATCGAGTACCTAGTTGGCGAGCAGCCAGACCATGCTGGTGACAATCGCCTCGCGTGTCCAGACGCGCCCCACTTCTCGCCCGGGATTACCTGAGACACGAACATTCATTTTTTATCCCTTTTTGTATACTGTATGGACCCGGCTAAAGGAGGCCACTCTTCGGATCGCAACGCATTCATACGAGAAACGAGAGAAGATTCTCACTCATGGTGGAATTTTCCCCGGTCAAAGATACCGATCTGGCAGCGATCCTGGAGATCTATAATCACAATCCTGAATTCGACCGCGACATTTCACAGCGAGAAGCTGTCTAAAAAAGATCTGGAAGAATTCCTCTTTCTCTCTCATCCGAAATACCCCTCATTCCTGATAACGGACAAAGGCGGGGTGATCGGGTACTGTTTTCTGACCCGGTACAAAAAGCGGCAGGCATATGACCGGTCTGCTGAACTGAGTATCTACCTGAAACCGGCACCGGTAAAGGGATCGGCCTCGCTGCCCTCAATCATCTTGAGGCAGCCGCAAAAAACGCCGGCATCCATGTGCTGGTCGGGACCATCTGCGGGGAAAACCCGGCAAGTATCCGGCTGATGGAGAAGGCCGGCTTCTCAAAGTGTGCACACCTGAAAAATATCGGAAAAAATTCGGAAAAATTCTCGATGTCGTGGTATATCAGAAAAAGATCTGAATACACGCCACTCTCCTTTTCTCTTGATCCCGTCCACATCTGCCCGGTGGTTATTGCCTTAAGAAAAAAAATTTAATATTTTTTTTTAAAAACCTAACAAAGTACTATGGCCGTGGAAGTATTATACACCAAGATCCATGATATTTTCCGGCGATTACTGGAAAATATCCAGGACGTTATTGTCATCGGAATATGCGTTGTGCTCTTCATCCTGATGCTGAAGGTGATCGCAAGCCTCTTCCTCTCTCTCTGGCAGCCCATTGAGTTCGGAGTGATTGCAGCGGAACTCATCTATGTCCTCGTACTGGTCGAGATCTACCGGCTCCTCATCATCTACCTGCGGGAGCACCGGATTGCCGTGGATATCATGATCGAAGTCGGGGTAGTATCCGTGCTCAGGGAGATCATCCTGATAGGTGTCCTCAAGATCAACCCGTGGACCATCATCGCGGTGTCGGTTCTCTTCATTGCGCTCCTCCTCGTCCTGCACTTCGGGGCGGTCCGGAAGACCGAGTATGAGAGTGAGATGAAAGGGTCGGTTTTCAGGGAGATGAAGAAGAGCCTTGACGGGTACCGGAGAAGAGGACCGGAAGAGACACCCTGATACCCTCAGGTTTTTTTAATTATTTTCAAAAATTTTTCCGGTGGTTTAACTCTCTCTTTTCACCGCTTCATCCGCCACAATACCAGCGACAATCACCATCGCCGGAATTACCAAATACCGAAGCCCGATCTGCGTTACATAATCCGGCAGCGTCATGCCAAGCAGACCCACGAGCACGATCAGATCCAGAATCCAGTTGGCCAAGAGCCAGACCATGCCGGTGACAATTGCTTCGTGCGTGAAATTTTTTTCAACCGGCCGGAAGCACCAGATGATCAGGATCGCGGCCGTGATTGATCCGATCACGATCATGATGGACTTGAAGAGCTGCTGGTCGATGATGAGTCCATCCGGTCCGTAGAACGGGATGGCGCAAACGAACGGGACGAGCCAGGTCAGGAAGGCGCCGATGAGGCGGCGGCGCCAGGTTGAGGTGAGGGGGATGGTCATGAGAATTCCTTGGTGATTGTTTTCTTTGCCGGACGATGAAGATTGATGATCTGATTCGGGTGACAGAAATTTTTTTACAACTTTTCTAATTAAAAAATTTTAAAAAAATTTGTTACGATTAGGATCGTGAAAAATCCGGATCAATCGGTACTGAAAATCCTTCGGAGGTTTGACGCTCTTGGGGGTGCTGAGGGTCATTAGACCCGAAGCAGGAGAAGAACCCAAAGCGTTCTTCGACTCTGCTTCGAAGAACTCTGACGAGTTCTTCTCATCCTCCTGGTTCTGAAGAACCAGTCGGACCCCGCCGCGTGGGCATCCCCCCCGTTGCGATGCCTCCACATGCCTGTCCACCCCAGAGAAGATTGCATGAAGGTAATAAGGCGGCATCACCGGTGCCCCCGCCCCTCGGGGCGGGCTGGCACCTCCGTCGGCAGACCCGATCCGGACCCCCCTTTCCTTTCATACTGATAATCCGCAGTCCGTCCGGACCCGACTTTCGCGGCTGTATTAGCGCTATTTGCGTCTCATTTTTTACGACGTAAAAAATGGAAAAATGGGGGACTTAGTCCTGCATTTTCCCGCATTAGTCCTGCTTTTTGGGGTACTTAGTCCTAAGGGGTCTTGGAGGGTCAGAATTCACCGTCGAAGAATTCCCGTATCGGGAATTCTTCTCCTGCTCTCTCTGATGAGGAGTCACACGTCGGAGAATTCCAGATTCGCGATCTCCGGGGGAGCATCTCCTATAGGGTGTTTTTTCAGGGGTTAGACTGCCGTCTACGACGGGGGGGACCCGGGTGTTTCCTTGCGGTCCTTCCCGGCAGCCAATTCTATATCCTTATTGTTCCCCCCTTCTGTCTTAGCATCAGGTTCCGGTCCCCCGTTCTTGGCCGGCTCCCCGCTCTGCTGGATCTCTTCCAGGCCGCCATCGGTCAGCCGGAAGAAACGATACGTTCCGTACTTATTGTAGACCCAGAGTTCCAGCCGGATTTGTTGCGATGGCGGGAACAGCCGGAGCTCGGCAATCATCCTGCGGCACACGAACTCGATCTCGCTGACCGGCGCAACAATCTTTTCAATACGCATGACCCGGACAAAGATCACGAGCATCACGGCCCGGATAAAAAAATCGCAGACACTGTCATGAGCGTACGTGACCCGCATTACGCAGCCGCGTCTCTGTGCAATGGCGACGGCATCATTGATGCCCCGCGTTGCCGGCCGGCCGCGGTTCACGGGCGGGGCCTCTGCGGTTCGCTGGTGTTGATCATGGTGGGTGCTCCTGTGATGGGTGGTGGCGCGAATCAGTGGTCGTGCCGGGAAATTTCATTGCGAGCGTAAGATATTGTATTATTTATTTTCGTAAGATGGAGGAGGTTGGATCAATGGTGTGAACGGATTTTCAAAAATGTTTTAAAATTAGTCTTACGCTCATGGGGACTTCTCATTCGTGCCCCAGCGGACTGCGCCTGTCACGACCTCCACAATCCGGTCGAGCACCCGGTTGGCGACAGGCCAGACAAGACCGGTGATGACGGCCTCGCGGGTATAATCCACCTCCTCCCGTTGACGATGAAGCGGGAGAACTTCCGGCACGAGGAATGCTCTTCAACCGCACACTGCGATCCCGGCACCCTTGACCGTTTTTCAGATATTCTGCATCACGAAGAACGTGTACCCGTAGTACCGCTTGTATTTCAGGTACATCTCCGCTTCATGCTCCAGGGAGTCAAGAAGGGTGGCATTGCCGGGATCCGATCCGTGCGTCTTCCGGAGCTCCGCGATTTGGACCTGCAAGGGGACAAGGTAGTTCTCCCACCACCCGGCTTCCGGGAGCCGGTACGTTGCGACAAGGCGGAGCCCGGCCTGTTTCACCCGTTCCTTCATCTCGTCCTCTGATACGGGTACGTATCCCTCGCTCTCCCACCAGTTCATCAGCTCGGCAGGAGGGTTGGGCTCGAACCATTCGGCATCGGACACGACCATGTACCCACCCTTTTTCAGGAGCGGTTTCCAGAGCCGGAGCCCCTGTTCAAACCCGACAATGAAGATGGCCCCTTCCGACCAGATGAGATCGAACTGACCCGGCTCAAAGGGGAGGGCATCCATCGAGGCGCACTCTGTCCGGATCCTCCCCTGCAGACCTGCTTCTTTGGCCCGGGCGTTGAGCAGGTCCAGGAACGGCTGGTGGTTATCGACAGCCGTTATTGTACCGGTGGTCAGGCCCGCAAGGTCGCGGGTCTGGGTTCCTGAACCGCACCCGACATCGAGGATCTTCGCGTCATCCGGAAGAGGGGGAAGCAGTGAGAACACGTGTTTTGTCGCACCTGCACAGCCCGGGCCTTGCCGGGGAAGGGACTCGAATATCCGGTAAAAAAACGGTGGTAATTGCATGATACAGGAATGTGGGGTAAAATGGGTTGAGTGCTTTGTGGTCGGTGACACGGCCTCTTCCTCCCAAGACCGGTATCCTTTCAGGAGATTGTATGACGAAAAAGAGGGGCTGATGCCTGCATCCGTCAGCGTCCCGCTGCCCGGTCGGGCAGTTCGCTGCCGGCCATGCTGCACGGGGACCGGTCGTTCCGCACGCACCGGCGGGACATAGTATTGCAGTACGGTCCCCCGGTTTTTAGGACGGGAACCGGTGATGAGCGGATGTCGGGATGGAATAATTCCCAGAGCGATGACAACGATCGGTTCCCTCCATGGAATTCGGCATCGAACGGGGGGTGGCTGCGAGACTGTTCTCCTGAGAACCAGCGTAGGATCATGATAATCACTCCTTGCCCTTTTCATGAGGGCACGATCACTCCTTGCACCCGGGGCTATAAAAAAGACGGGAAGTTGGAAAAAAACAGGGGATTTTTTTCCACACTCAAATCCTTTATAGCGAACGCACTGCCGGCAATACAGGGGGTAGGAGCACCTTCCAACACTTTCACGGTACACCTACCCACAATTTATCATCGCCCGGTTGGAACAAGGGATCATGACAAAGAAGATCGAGACTGTATGCGGGTTCTCGTGCAGCGACTGCGACCACCATAAGAAGGACTGTCCCGGCTGTGAAAAGATAACGGGGAAACCATTCTGGACAGCATTTGTAAATATCGACCAGTGCCCGATTTACGAATGCTGCACGACAATGAAGAAACTCCCCCACTGTGGGAAATGTCCCGAGCTTGTCTGCGAACGGTTCACCCGGTTCAAGAACCCGGAGATGACGGACGAGCAGGCCGCAGCGGGGCTTGCAGCAGCTGAAAAAGAACTCCGGGCGCGAACGTAACCCGGCATTGGGACAGGATTATGAGCATACCTGCCGAACGTTCTTACCATGCCACTCCTGCACGAACCGGTGGTCACTCTTGAAGATGTGAAACTCCGCACACTCTCGATCTCATCTCTTGAGCTTGATGTGGCGATCCGGGTGGAGAACAAAAATACCCTTGGTGTGACCCTGCGGGAGCTGCCGTTTACCGTCTTCTGCCAGGATGCGGACCGGACCCGGGAGATTGCCCGCGGGAACACCGGCAGGGTACAGATCGCAGCAAAAGACAGCACCCTTCTACATGTCCCGGTCAAGTCAGAGAATGCAATTCTTATCGGGGCGCTTGCCGCCTTTGTGACCCGCGGGAAGGTGCAGGTCACGATCAAGGGAACGGCTACCATCGACTGCATCCTGTTCGGCTGGTCGGTTCCTTTTACCAAGACCGTACCGGTGACGATGGAGCAGGTCGCGGGTGCCGTTGCCGGGCAGAAAAAATAATACCGGAAGCCCGCTGCATGTGCGTTCACATGGGGGGGTCAACGGTAGACCCCCCCACCATTTATTTTTTAAAACGATCCGACCCCCCCTGCATAGGGGTGGGGGGGTTGCCGGCCGACCCCCTCCCCCCTCCGGGCCAAATCGACCCCCCATTATCATTTCTGGGAGCCTTGTGTTCCGGCTCGTTCGTCTGATGGTCCACGCGAAATACCGGTCACGATCCTGAAAAAACCGGGCCCTTACTCACTTTTGAGGAGGGGGGTCGACTGCCGACCCCCCCTCCCTGTTTTTTTCAAAACGTGTTGACCCCCCACCCTCTTGCGATTATGGAGGGGGGGTCTCCCCCATTCATGATCTGGTTGGAGTCTGATTTCCGACGTGAGTTCACGAAGCGGGGGGATAGATGGACTTGGGAGGGGGGGTCAGCGGTAGACCCCCCTCATATCTTTTTAACCCGCGATACCCACCTTGTATCAACATGTGCGGGATCGCAGGCCAGTACAGTCTCAACGGCACCCCCCCGGATACCACACTCCTGTCCACGATGGGCAATCGCCTCGCCCACCGGGGGCCCGATGGCGAGGGGATGCAGATCCGCGGGAACACCGGTCTCGTGCACCGGCGGCTCGCCATCATCGATCTCTCAGATGAAGGCCTCCAGCCCATGACGAACGAGGACGGGACGCTCTGGTTGGTCTTCAACGGCGAGATCTACAATTATATCGAGCTCCGCGAAGAGCTGGTGGGAAAAGGTCACCGCTTCCACTCCCATTCCGATACCGAAGTAATCCTTCATGCATACGAAGAGTGGGGATCTGAGTGTCTCTCCCGGTTCAACGGCATGTGGGCGTTTGCCCTCTGGGATGAGAAAAAACAGGAACTCTTCTGCTCCCGCGACCGGTTCGGCATCAAACCGTTCTATTATACGGTTGCCGGAGGATCGTTCCTCTTCGCTTCCGAGATCAAGGCCCTGCTCGCCCACCCGGAGGCCGGATTGCGTCCCGATGAACAAACGCTCGGCACCTATCTTGCGTGGGGGGTGCTCGACCACTCCTCCCGGACCATGTTTGAGGGAATCTCCCAGCTGGAGCCTGCGCACGCGATGGTAGTGACCGCTGCCGGCCCGCAGCAGCCATTCCGGTACTGGGACATAAAGGTCAGTTCCGCGATCCGTTCTGACATCCCGGATAAGGAAGCGGCACCACGGCTCCTTGAACTCCTCCGGGATGCCACCCGCATCCACCTCCGGAGCGATGTCGCGGTCGGCACCTGTCTCTCAGGGGGAATCGATTCCTCGACCCTGACCGTACTCATCAACAACCTCATCCGCGACGAAGCCCCGGCCAGTGTCGGGGCCCGGCAGAAGACGTTCTCCGCGGTCTTCTCCGACAAGCAGTTTGACGAGAGCCGGTATATTGACGAGATTGTTGCCGTTACCGGCGTTGACGCCCACCGGGTTGAGCCGTCCCCGAATGAGCTCTGGGACAATATCGGAAGGCTCGTGTACCTGCAGGACGAGCCGTTCGGGTCGCTCTCCATCTATGCCCAGTTCTGCGTCATGCGTCTCGCGCAAAAAGACGTGAAAGTGGTGCTGGACGGGCAGGGTGCCGACGAACTCCTTGCCGGTTACCTTGCGTACCAGGGCAGTTACATGGGAACGCTGTTACGTTCATTCCGCTGGGGGACAGCACTTGGCGAACTGATCGGAAGCCTCCGTCATCATGGCGGATTCTTCCGGTCCGCATTCCGGCAGATCAGTGAACGGAGAAAGCGCAGGAACCTGTTGAAGTGCCGGGGGGAGACCATCTCCCGGTACGCAGGAAACCTGGACCGGGTGCTGTACCGGGAACTCACATCCACCAACCTCCCGGCGCTCCTGCACTACGAGGACCGGAACGCAATGGCGTTCTCGATCGAATCCCGGGTCCCGTTCCTCGATTACCGGTTCGTGGAATACGCGGCGGGGCTCCCGCTCGGCCAGAAGATCAGGAACGGCGTGACCAAACGGGCACTCCGGGCAGCAATCCGGGGAATTGTCCCGGAATCCATCCGCTGCCGGATGGACAAGATGGGTTTTGTCACTCCCGAAGAGGTCTGGATGAAGGAAGACCTCCGGCCCTTCATGCTCGAAGTGCTCTCATCGGATACGTTCCGGACCCGCCCGTACTGGAATGCGGCAGCGGTTACCCGGGATTACCTAGCCTTCCTTGACGGGAAATCCACGTATTCCCCGGAGATCTGGCGGATTGTCTGTGCCGAATTGTGGCTCAGGACATTCTTTGACCGGCGCAATGCAACAGGGGCTGCCGGATACCCCGCATAAAAAAACCGGACCCTGCGGATCGAATCCTATAAATGGTCAATTCAGCCAGATGTAAATAAACAGACCGGGATCCCAAACATTCCTCTAGAATCGCAAAGATCCACTTCAGGTTTTTCCATGAAATCAATTATCCTTGCCGGTGGTGTCGGGACGCGGCTCTGGCCGCTCTCCCGCGAATACTATCCAAAACAGTTCCTCCAGCTTGAAGGGCGGCTCTCCCTGTTCCAGGAGACCTTCAAGAGGGCGGTGCGGCTCTCCGGAGCAGAGGGTATCTTCATTGTCACAAATGATATCCACCGGTACCTTGTCCTCAACCAGGTGAGCGAACTCGGGTATACTCTTGATGATTCCCAACTCCTCGTAGAACCTGAGGGAAAGAACACCCTGCCGGCCATCGGGTGGGCGATGCAGCGCATCCGCCGAAAAGAGCGGCATGCAACCGCGGCAGTATTCCCCAGCGATCACATTCTCGGGGACGATGCCCTTGAAATGATCCGGGCTGCCAAACCCGTTGCACAAAAATACCTTGTCACCTTTGGGGTCAGACCCACGTCACCCCATACCGGGTACGGGTATATCCGGCCGGGCCGGAAACTGGCACTCGGGTTTGTTGCAGCAGAATTTAAAGAGAAACCGGATGAGAAGACCGCAGAGGAATACCTGAAGCGGGGATACCTCTGGAACAGCGGGATCTTCCTTCTCTCAACCGACTGTTTCTCTGCCGAACTGAAAAAATACCAGCCCACACTTCACGCGGCACTCCAGTCTGACAGCGACCCCGATTACGCTAGCCTTGAGGCCATCTCAATCGATTACGGCCTGCTGGAACACTCGAAGAAGGTCGCGGTCGTCCCGCTGGATGCGGCATGGAACGATCTCGGGACATTCCGGGCGCTCTACGAGACGGAAGATCATGACAGCGAGGGAAATGCCGGCCACGCGGAATACCTCGATTCCACGAATAATTACGTGCTCGCGCCGGGCAAACACGTAGGCCTCATCGGTGTCAGCGATCTCATTGTCGTGGACACCGTGGATGCCCTGCTGGTCTGCAACAGCCGCGAAACCGAGCAGGTCAAGCACCTGGTGAACCGGTACAATGCGAAGAACGATCCCGTGACCAGGTTCCACCGGCAGGTCCACCGCCCATGGGGTTCCTACACGGTGCTCGAAGATGGTGCGGTCTACAAGATCAAGCGGGTGACCGTTAAACCAAACGAGAGACTCTCCCTCCAGCTCCACCACCACCGGAGCGAGCACTGGATCGTAGTCAACGGGACGGCAGAGGTTGAACTCAACGGGGAGACCCGCTTCCTCCGGAAAGGAGAGAGCACGTTTGTCCACAGCGGGACAAAGCACCGGCTGAAGAACCCCGGCCTGATTCCCCTTGAGGTCATCGAGGTGCAACTGGGCGATTATCTCGAAGAGGACGATATCGTCCGGTTCGATGACGAATACGGCCGGAAGTGAACCCGGCCGGGATCCTCATTGATCACGATCTCGACTCTTGTGTTTTCCAAAACTCTTCAATGGGGCCGCTGACCCACTCCCGATAAGGCACGATGGTCCGCGACCAATGAGATCCCTTCGACCCGCGGCTTCCAGACCTTCCAAAACGAGCTGGCGGTTTCGTGGGTCACGGTACTGCATGAGGGCCCGCTGGACCTGTTTCTCCCGCCCTTTTGCCACATGCACCGGTTCCATTGTGAACGGGTTGAGTCCGGTGTAATACATGCAGGTCGAGACACTCATGGGGGTCGGGGTGAAGTCCTGGACCTGTTCGGTATAGAGGTTGTTGTCCCGGATATACTCGGCGAGGTCAACCATATCGTGTATAGTGCAGCCCGGGTGGCTGGCCATAAAATAGGGAAGAAGGTACTGTTTCTTTGGTTTATCCTTCTGCAATGCAGAAAACCGGGTCCGGAACCGGTCGAAGACTTCCTTGGGCGGCTTGTTCATGATGCCGGTCACATTTTTTGCAATGTGTTCGGGGGCCACTTTCAAATGGCCGGAGACATGATGCTCGCAGATCGTCTCCAGGTACCGGGTTGCATCCGCGAGGACGAGATCGTACCGGATGCCGGATCCGATAAAGACCTTCCTGACACCGGGGATCCTCCGGAGCGCCGTGAGCAACTCGCACTGGACAGTATGATCCGTGTGCAGGGTTTTGCAGGCCGGGCTGCAGTGCTTATCCCTGCATGCCCCGTGCTTCTCCCAGAGATCGCAGGCAAGACCATACATGTTCGCCGTTGGGCCGCCCACATCCTGGATGATTCC
>Ga0265297_10012365_pt1 | contig 10260 bp, 5 predicted proteins | sample Munlanlwell13791_FD_192502 | JGI IMG/M metagenome (GOLD analysis project Ga0265297, IMG submission 192502) | Leachate microbial communities from a municipal landfill in Southern Ontario, Canada - Leachate well 137-91 | ecosystem: Engineered > Solid waste > Landfill > Unclassified | place...
CGCCTCGCCGCCGCCCAGGGTCACCGAACCGGTGTCATAGTAGAGATCCTTGCCGTCCGGCCCGCGCAGGATGTGGGCGCCCTTGCCGACCACCTTCATGGGCAGGCCGAGGGCGGAGACGGTGTATAGGTTGGTGACGCTGAGGTTGGACAGGCGCAGCAGGACCTTCTGCCCTGACGTGGCGGTGACCAGGGCATCCACCTTCTGCGACACCTTGCCGCCGTTTTCCGGTGGCGGTACCAAGGGCGCCGGGTTCGCCGTGTCGGGGTAGCCACGCCCGTTCATCATGCTGTAGGTGGCCCTCATTGCCGCGAAGGGCAGGGGCTGCACGGCAACGCTGGCGTCGTGGAAATCGTGGTCGAAGGAACCGAGCTGGATGGCCTTCTCCACGTCGTAGCGGGTGGAGGCGTCGCCGTCGTTGTAGACGTAGCGGTCATTCAGGCTGGCGTTGTTCTGGTGCACGTGGGTGCCCAGCAGGGTGCCATCCGGCAGTTCGTTCTGGGCCGGCGTCACGTAGAGGTTGCCGAGCATGCCCATCTGCATGTGCTCGGTGGCCTCGACGTGGCAGTGGTACATGAAGGTGCCCGGCTCCTGGATGTTGTAGTAGTAGCTGATGCTGGTGCCCTCCTTGATGGAGATGGAGGCCTCCGGCACGCCGTCGAACACCGGTGCGGCGTTGGGGAAGCCGTGGAAGTGCACCGAGTGCGGGTCGGCCAGGTCCGGCCGCATCACCATGGAGACGTTGGTCAGGGTGAGGTAGAACTCCTGGCCTTCCTTGACGGCGATGCTGGGGGCCGGGAAGTTGGCCGCCAGCAGACCTTCCGAGACAACCTGAGCGGACGGGATGCCGGTCATGTCGGCAAAGCCGAAGATGTACTGCGGGTAGCCGTCGCCCATCTTGACGAAGCCGTCGCCGCCCGACAGGTGCATGCACTTGGCGTTGGGATGCAGCGGGTCGGGACTGTCGATGATCGCGTCGCCGTCGCTGTCGCCGGGACACTGCACGAACGGTGCGGCCTGGAGGGGCAGGCTGATGCCCCATGCCAAGGCAGTGAGAAGGCTCAGTCGGCTGATCTTGCTAAGTGTTTTCATGATTCACTCTCCTTCTTCCTTTGCCTCTGGCAGACCTTACAGCCGCTCGTCCGCACCCGCGTCGGGGTTGGTGTCGACCGGGTTGGGGCGTATGTCGCCGTCGTAGTCGGGCGTGATCCGGATGCGCGGATCGCCCAGCTGCTCGGCCGGCGAGCCGTCGATGATGTGGTAGTCGCCATACAGGGCACCCTGTGCACCGGTGCTCGGGTCGGTGACCGTGTACTGGGTCAGCGGCCAGAAGCGCACGTCGATGAAGTTGCCACCTTCGTCGAGGGCCGCCGCCGTGGCGAGGCTGGTGGTGAGTTCGGGCATCTGGATGGTCTGGCCCGGATTGCCGTTGTTGTAGTACTCGGCGACGAACTGCGGGTCGGACGTGCCGTTGCTCGCGTCGTAGATGCAGCCGTTGGCGTTCAGCGTGGTCAGGACGCTGTTGTTCGGCGCCAGGCAGGACGGGGCGGCCGTGCCGAGTACCGCGAGGTCCCAGAACACCGCGCCGCTGCCGTCCGGGGCGATCACAGGCATCAGGCCGAAGGTGGAGGGCGAGGTGCCGTAATCGATCTGCCAGTAGAACGAGCGGTTGTGCCAGACGATGTTGTTGCCGAGGCTATCCGGCCGGGAGTAGGCGCCGCGGGTGTTGCGGATCCCGTTCGGGGTGTCGGGGTCGTCGAACACCGCCTTGAGTGCACTGCTGTGGGCACGGGCGACGATACCGGCGGGCTGGGCCGTGGACAGGTTCGGGCTGCCCGCGGCGAAGGCCGCTCCGGCGGTGGCGGTGCTGTCGTTGTTGGCGACGGTGTTGTGGTTGATGAAGACGCGCACGCTGTCCTGCAGGGAGATGCCGCCGCCGGCCAGGCCCGCCATGTTGTCGACCATGATGTTGTTGTAGAGGTTGACGCGGTGCCAGCTGCCCAGTGCTGTCGTGCCGCCGTCGTTGTCGAGGACGTCAGTACCGTTGACGAACTGCAACCGGATGCCACCGCCGTCGCCGGCACCGGCCTGGTTGCCCTGGACCAGGTTGGCCAGCACGTCGACGTCGCCGGCGCCGGAGCTCAGCACGTTCGGCGCGATGGGCGCGGCACCGCCGATGAAGACGCCGCCGCCGTTCACGCCCACGCCCTGGTTGAAGGACTGGTTGAACAGGATGGCGTTGTTGGCGATGGTGCCGTTGTCGCTCAGGCCGAGGTGGCCGATGCCGCCGCCGTCGCCGCCGGCGAAGTTGCCGCAGACGGTGTTTTCACGCACCTGGTAGCCGTTGCTGCCGGTGTAGAGGGAGATGCCGCCGCCCGCACCGTTCAGGGAGCCGTTCTGGCTGATCTGGTTGTGGTGGATGTTGACGTTGGTGTTCTGGCTGTTGGTGTAGCCGGAAGCCGCGGCCTCGTCGAGCAGGACGGCGTGGCCGATGCGGATGCCACCGCCGTAGGTGCCCTGGTTGGAGACGATGCGGTTGTTGCTGACCTGCAGGTTGCGGGCGTAGCCGCTGGCGAAGACGCCGCCACCGTGGTCGGAGCCGGTGATGGTGAAGCCGTCGATGCGGGCCACGCGGCTGGGGCCGAACTCGTTGGCGTTGCCGGCGTTGTTGGCATTGCCGACCACCAGCACGCCGGGGCCTTCCTCGGCGCCGAACAGGACGGGCTCGTTGTCCGGACCGTTGAAGGCAACTTCCTGGCCGGGCAGCAGGCTGAACTGGTTGCCGTTCAGCAGGCTTGCGAGCTTGGTGCGCCAGTTGGCGAGCTTCTCGGCCGGGGCCTTGAGGGCATTGATGGTGGTGGAGTGGGCACCCCAACCCTGCAGGCGCACGGGCTTGTGCATGATCACCAGTTCCTCGTAGATGCCGGGCGGCACCAGGATCAGCGGAGAACCACTGCTGGGGGCGGCGTCGATGGCGGCCTGGATGGAGCCGCCGGGGGGCACGCGGATGACGCTCGCAGCAGAACCGCCGACGTTGAAGGTAAGGCCGGTCTTGGTGGCGACCTGGTTGTCACCGCGGGTGACCATGAGCTGGCCGCTGGGGGTGTTGGCCGGCACCGTGGCGGTGATGGTGTTGGCATCCCAGACCACGTTGGTCAGGGGCGTGGTGCCGATGGTCACGCTGCCCGGGGTGGTGCCGAAGCCGTAGTCGCGCACGATGTTCTTGGGCACGGTCGGGGTGACTCCGCCGTCATAGGCGGGGTTGGGTACTTCCACCGGGCCGGCGGCCTGGATGGTGATGGTACGTCCGGCATCATTGCCAGCCGAAGGAACCCAGGGGCCGTTCTGGCCGCTGGCCCAGGCGATCATCGGCGTGTGGTCAGGATACTCGCAGTCGAGCGGGAACTGGCCGGGGCCGGCGAAGGCCGCGATGGGCAGCACGGGCGTGTCCAGATAGGTGGTCTTGCCCGGCAGGTACTGGAAGGTGTAGCAGAACTGGGTGTACTGGCGGTTGAAGTACGGGTCGATGATGCGCTGCCCGTAGGTCGGCGAACCTGCGCGCTCGTCGACGATCGGGCCGGGCGAGTTCATGCAGGCAGTCAGCATGTTGGGCGACACGCCGGAGGGCATGGGCAGGTTCATGGAGAAGGTGGAGGGCACCAGGGCGTTGAAGGTGCCGTACTGGTCGGAATACACCCGGCTGATCTCGCGGCCGGTCCAGTCGCGGATGGAGATCGGAACGAAGGACGGGGCCTGTTTCTCGCCGAAGGTCGGGGCGTTGGGGTCGAACTCGTTCGCCACGTCGTTGAGGATCATGCCGACGATGTGGGCGGCGGCCGGGACCTCGGTGAACATGAAGAAGTTGACGGCACCGTTCTGACGATCCTGCAGCACGAGCTGCTTGCGGTCGCACAGCGGACGGGGCTGGTTGGCATAGGCGGCGTCGACCATCTGGCCAGGGAAAAGCGTCAGGTAGGGAGGCACGGTGTGCGAGTCACCGACGCATTCGGCCGGCAGCAGTTCGGGGATGACATACTCGTCGCCGAAGTCGACGTTCTTGTCCTGCTCCTTGACGTGCTCGTAGCCGTTCGGCGTGATGGCCTCGACGATGTAGGTGCCGGCAGGGATGTCGTTGAAGGCGAAGCCGCCGTCGAACAGACTTGGCCGCACCTGGTTGAAGTTCCTGAGGCCGTCGTAGCAGTCGGTAGGCTGGCCGTTGGCGATGAATACCTCGCCCTGGCAGCCGCTGGGCAGGTTGTCGTCCCAGCTGTCGGTGGTCACGACCTGGAGGGCGTCGCCCTGGTCGAAGACATTGTTGCCGTTGCGGTCGATATCGCCGTCATCCGCGTTGGGGAAGTTGCCGAACGGCCAGTTGTCGACGTCGGCCAGGGTGTAACTGTTCGGATCGCCGGGAACGCCCAGTGCTGTGCAATCGGGGCGGTCGATGGCCTTGTCGGCGTTGCAGTCCTTGTACAGGTTGACCTGCACGCGCGGGATGCCGGGTTCCCAGTTTTCGGCTGCGGCCAGGCGGGGGTCGTCCTCTGCCCGGGTGGTGGCGTAGGTGACGATGCCGGAGATGCCGCCGTTTTCGCCCGGGGCATAGAGGTGCTTGCCCCATTGCATGACGCTGGTCTGGCCGAGGAAGGCCTGGAAGCCCTCCAGCAGTACCGGTCCGGTCTCGGTGCGGGCCAGGGTGGTGCCGGTCACCGGGTTCGTGAGCGGGTCGCCCACGGCATTGCAGCCGAACACGCCGGCATCGACATCGCCCTGGCTGCAGGTCTGCTCCTGCGGATTGAGCTTGCCGCCATAGGACCAGGGTTCGTTCTCGTCGATGGGGCCGCCCGCATCGACGGTGACGGTGACGCCGGTGGCCTTGAAGCGGAGGTAGTCCACTTCCGCCACCAGCCAGTTGAAGAATGGGAAGACCTCGTCGAAGGGCACGTAGCCGACCAGGTCGGTGGGGAAGGATTGGTAGATGCTGCCGTCCCGGAAGCGCAGGTTGATCGCCTGCTCGGGCATGCCGACCTCGCCTTCGTCACGGAAGCCGTTCTGGTTGCTGTCGTAGAAGACCTCGTTCTCGAGGCGCGCGAACCAGCTGAACACCGGCACTTCCTGCAGGGCGACTTCGGCCGCGCCGGCAGGGACGCTGACGTTATGGGTGGCCATGATGACGTCGAGATACTCGTCCCAGATCACCAGTTGGTAGTCGCCGGGAGGCACGTTGGGGATCTCGAAGCTGCTGTCCTCGTTGCAGGCGCCGGCGAAGAGGGCGCGCCCGCCGGCCGCAGCCAGCTCGTTCAGGCCGATACGGCAGTTGGGGACCGGGTGGCCGTTGTAGAAGGCATACTCCGGCGGCCGCGACATGTGCATGTTGACCACCGTGCCGGTGATGCTGGCGGAACCGTTCAGGGCAGGGTCGCTGAAGTAGGGTACGAAGCCGATGAAGACATGGTGTCCGGGCGGACCGAATTCCTGGAAGTAGGAGGGCTCGTTCGGCTTCACCCAGGCGTCGATGCCTTTCGTGCCTTCGATGGTGTGGGTCTGGTGCCAATTGGAGCCTACCGGCGGCACGATCTGGATGGTGTACTTGCCGGGCGCCAGGTTTTTGATCAACAAGGTGCCGTCCGGGCCGGTCTTGAGGGTGCCGTCGCCGAGCGGGAGGATCGGGTTGCCGGCGGCATCGTATTTCGTGCCGATCGGGTTGCCGAAGGCGTCCTGCTTCACCTTGTCGCCGGACTGGCCGTAGGTGCCGCCGGCTTCGTAGAGCAGGACGGTGAAATCGGCCAGGGCGCCATTCTCCGCTTCCTCGGGCAGATCGGGGGCGCCGTTGATGGGCTGGTTGTCGATGAAGGCGAAGACCGAGATCTGCGCAGTGGGGATCGGTTGCGGGTTCACCGTCACCGTCACCGAGGTCTGGCCCCGCTTCACCGCGGCGCCGTTCATCTGGTAGCCGCTGTTGGGCAGCACCGAGACGAAGTAGCGCTTGTCGGCGTCGAGGGCGATGCTCGGCGTCGCCGAGGTGCCCTTGCCCGCGACCGGCATGTAGCTGGTATGGAAGCTCAGCGACAGATCCCGGCCAGGCTGCGCCGGGGTGAAGTCGACGTCCTTGGTGGCATCCTCCTCCACCAGCCAGCGGAAGGGGACGGCAAGCGGGTTGCCGGCCGGGTCGACCACGTTGATGGTGAGCGTCTGCGCCTGGGCGACGACCTGAGCCATGCCGATGAGCAATGCCAGCAGCATGGACCAGGACGCGAGTAGCGTGGCGGTGAAATTACGGCTCTTTGCGCGAGTTTCCATGACATGTCCCCCTTCGTAGAGGTTTGCGGCCCTGTTAACGGGAGTGATGTTGGTTGGGGCCGTCTTTGAGTGAAGTCTATGAGGGAGCAGGGCTGTGCGCTGTGAGGTGGATGCCCTAAATGCCGTGGGTGGATACCCCATAACGGCCTGCAGGTGCTGGTGCGGCGTGGTAGGGTGGGCGTGACTGGCCGAGCCTGGCGCCATGGCTGCGGAAAGGGGAGCCGGAAGACTCGATGCGGGCCGATGGAGCCGGCCAGGGAGAGGATCTCGCGCCGGAGGCGGCGTTCCTGGCGGCTGTGGCCGCAGCCGTCAGCAACTAGTGGCAGACCGTCGGGAAGGCGTAGTCCACCAGGTCGACGATGTCCCTGCCGACGGAAGCGCTCTTGGAAATGAAATAGTTCGCGCCGGCCTGGAAGGCGGCCTCCCAGTATTCCGGGATGTCATGGCTGGTGAGGACCACGATCACAGAGACGGTATCCTCGGTGCGGATCATGCGGGTGAGCTCCAGGCCGTTGGCATCGGGCAGCTTGATGTCCATGAAGATCAGCTCGGGGGGCTGGGCGGCCAGCTTGGCCAGCGCCTCGGCGCCATCGCCCGCCTCGTCGATGACCATGCAGGGAAACCGCTCGCTCAACAGTTCGCTGAGCGAGTAGCGGAAGCTGGCATTGTCTTCGACGATCAGGGTATGGAACATGGTTGGGCCAGGGATGTTCTTGGTAAAGGATGGGTATGTCCTGAATATATCTATCCGGTTTTTTACGGCTATGGGTAATGCAATGTATTCGGGCGTGGGCTTAGCGCGTATCCGGCAACTGCAGGGTGGCAACAGTGGAATTCGACTGCGCGCCGGGAGGTCGGTTCCGGTGGCTTGCGCTCAGGGCGACGGATAGCCGAAGCCGCGATAGATATCCAGGACCCGGGCGACATAGTTGCGGGTTTCCGGATAGGGCGGGATGCGGCGGCCATGGCGCAGGACGGCGTTCTCGCCGGCGTTGTAGGCCGCCAGGCTGAGTTTCAGGTCGTTGCCGAACTGGAGCATCAGGTCCTTGAGATAGCGGGCGCCGGCGCGGATGTTCTGGCCTGGGTCGTCGATGTCGTCCACCCCGTAGCGTTTCGCCGTGGCGGGCATGAGTTGCATCAGGCCGCGCGCGCCCTTCGGCGATACCGCCTGGGCATTGTGGCCGGATTCTACCGTGATCACGGCATGCAGCAGGGCGGCGTCCATCTCTTGTTGGAGGGCGATTTCTGAGACCAACGGGGCGTAGGGCTTTGCCGCCAGCACGGGCGACTCGGCCACGCTGGCGACGTTGACCGGCGTGGCTTCCCGGGGCGAACTCAGGAGCACGCTCGCACGCTCGTCGGTGATGTGGTTGCTCAGCAGCACGCTGCCGTTTTCGTCGGTGTAGGTGTAGATGTCCGCCCGGCCCGGCGTGCAGAGCGCCAGACCCAGCATCATGGCGATGATGCGGAGCGGCTGGCGGTTTGGCTGGCGCTGGTTCATGGCTGGGCTCACACGACGATGCCTCGGTAGCCGGCACGCACGCGCCGGCCAGGCCATTAGGTCATGGCCGGGCCGGCATGGAAATCAGGCCGATACCCCATCCGGGGCCGGGGAAGCTATGCAGCCGCCGGGCTAGGCGGATGGCGTGGGCGGCTTGCCCAGTCGGACCATCAGCCAGTTCAGCCCCCAGGCGGTGAACCAGACCGCGTAGAAGGAGAACACCACGTCGCTGAGGAAGTGGCCGCCCTGGGCCATGCGCATCAGGCCGAGGCCGGCGCCGAGGCCGATACCGGCGGCCAGCCAGGGGCGCGGCCGGCGGGCGACGAAGGCGAGGGCGAGCAGGCTGAAGCCGATCGAGGCGTCGCCGCAGACGAAGGAACAGTTCTTGGGGCATTGGTCGCTCATCACCCAGGCCGGGGTGAACAGCGCCTTGCCGCCGAATTCCACGGTCTGGGCCGGCCGGGCGCGGCCCCAGTGGTCTTTCAGCACGGCGTTGACCACCAGGCCGGGGCCCAGCAGCAGGACCAGCAGCACGAAGGCCGCCGAACGCCGCCAGCGCGCCAGGCGCTGGACCCAGCGTCCGACCAGGGCGACGAACAATGCCGCCAGCGCCCCCAGCCAGGCCAGGATGCCGATGTAGTCATGAACGAAATCGAACACCGCATTGCCGCGCAGGGCAAAGCCGCGGCCGGCCTGATACAGCGCGCCGCTGGCCAGGCGGTCGAGTTCGGGCCAGGCCAGGAACAGGACGGCGAAGGCCAGCGCCCCGAGCGCCATGAAAGCGGGGCTGGGCAGGGGCTTGTTCATGGTCCGCGATAATCCTTGACCAGCCAGACCCGGTATTCCGGTGCGTGGCCGGGATACAGTTGCAGGCGGATCGGCGGCTGCGGGGTGACCTCGGCGAACCAGTCCGCCAACTCGGCCCCGTGCTTGCCCTGGCTGACCAGCAGGAAGGTGCCGGACGGGGCCGCGCGGATGTCCGCGGTGAGGGCGTAGTGGTTGTCGATGCGACCGTCCGGATTGAGGAAACGCGCGCTGTCGCTGTAGGGGCGGGCGTAATAGCGCATCAGGGCGAACAGCTTGCGGTCGTCGCCGAGCAGTTTCGCCCCCGGCACCGCCTGCAGCCGTTGCACCACTTCCAGGCCGAGTGCGCGGTAACCGGTCACCCGGCCGTAGGGGTCGGTCTTGCGGGTCAACTGGATGCCCAATGCATTGGTGATGTCGTGGGCGTGGTAGATGCCGACCGCGACGACCAGATGCAGCGCGACTGCCGCGATCAGCCAGCGCCGCCGGCCCTGCATGACCCAGACCACTGCGACCAGCGCGGCGGCCGAGGCGTAGGAAAACGCGGCCCAGTTGGCGAAGGCGCGGGAAAGCAGGCTGAGGCCGAGGAAGGCGGCCAGCGGCGCCAGCGTCAGCGCGGCGAGCAGGCGCAGGCGGTCATCGGCGAGCCAGGTCTTCGGCCGGGCGGCCAGGACCAGCAGGCCGGCGAAGGTGAGCGGGCCGAATACCGCGAACTGGGCCAGGAAGAATTCCAGCATGGCGGCCGGGTGGAACAAGGCCCGGTCGAGCTGGGAAATCTCCGCCGTGTGCTCGAAACTGACGAACTGGTGCTGAGCGTTCCAGAGGATATTCGGCAGCACCATCAGAAGCGCCACCAGGGCCGCGCCGTAGGGGCGCGGGTCCAGGAACAGCCGGCGCCGCTCCGGCGAGACGGCCAGGTAGGCCGCCAGGCCGAGGCCGAAGAACACCATGCTGTATTTCGACATCATGCCCAGGCCGACGGCGATGCCGACCAGCAGCCAGTCGCGCCAGCGGCCCGACTCCAGGGCGAAGGTCAGGGCGTACAGCGACAGGGCCCAGAACAGCAGCAGAAAGGCATCGGTGGTGATCAGCCAGGAGCCCAGGGCGACCAGGGGCAGGGTGGCGTAGAGAAGGCCGGACCAGAAGGCCATCGCCCCGGCGCGCGGATCGTTGCGGAACAGCCGGCGCACCAGCAGGAACAAGACGCCCGAAGTGAGCGGGTAGACCAGTGCCGAGGCGGCGCGCACGCCCATCTCGCCGTCTCCGAAAAGCCGGGTGCCGAGCCAGATCGCCCAGGCCACCATGGGCGGCTTCGAGAAATAGCCCCAGTCCGGCGTCAGCGACCAGGTCCAGTACTGGGCCTCGTCGGCGTAGAGTTCGAGGTTGGCGTGGTCGGCGGCGAGCAGGCGCCAGAGGACCAGTGCAACGAGGGCCAGGAGCAGCCAGAGGGCATAATTTGTCATGCCCGCGAAGGCGGGCATCCAGTGTCTTGAATCAGCTGGGTTCCCGCCTGCGCGGGAACGACGGGTAGCGTTCATTTCGTTAACGGTGTCTCGGTTCTCAGCTTCCAACCCGGCAGCAGGTGGAATACCAGTACCAGGATGGCCAGGGCCTGTTCGAACGAGCGCGCCAGCGGGTAGCCGGAGTCATACTGGACC
>Ga0265297_10012366_pt1 | contig 10259 bp, 4 predicted proteins | sample Munlanlwell13791_FD_192502 | JGI IMG/M metagenome (GOLD analysis project Ga0265297, IMG submission 192502) | Leachate microbial communities from a municipal landfill in Southern Ontario, Canada - Leachate well 137-91 | ecosystem: Engineered > Solid waste > Landfill > Unclassified | place...
TCAGGTTTATCCTACATGGGACTTTCAATACGCCACCAACAAATTCTGGTAACGCATGAACATGTTTATTGACAGGACAAACTGAAGGGGGCATTTACGTTTGGGAAATAGTTCAATATGACACCGACTGTATACAACTTTGTCAAAAGTTTGAAGTTGACTGGCAAGACGTTGGATGTCGGCTCGTACAGCGTTAATGGCAATGTGCGGAACCTGTTTAGCGACTATACGGGCTTGGACATGCGCGAGGGGCCAAACGTGGATATCGTGGCAAGCAGTCATGCAATGCCGTTGAGTGATAAGATATTTGATGCCGTAGTTTGCCTGGAGATGCTGGAGCATGACGATAATCCGTTCCAGAGCGTGTCTGAGATGGTTCGGGTGCTGAAACCGAGCGGAACGCTGGTACTGACAGCCTGCGGAATAGGGTTCCCAAGACACGACTTTCCGAGCGATTACTGGCGGTTTACGGAAGCTGGATTGGTACTTTTGATGCGCGGGCTGGTTGATGTAAAGACCGCAGCGGATGTTGACCATGTGTATGGAACAGGGCGAAAGCCAAGTTGAGGAGGCGCAATGTTGTTTGTCAAACAATTCATGTCCGATGTTTACGCTTGCGGCCATATACGTTGCGAAGTGCCGGCCAGAGTCTTGAACACTCGCGCCGATGTCCGGGTGGACTGCAAAACCGACGTCCTGGCTTCCGATTTCGTGGGCACCAATCTCATTGTTTTCCAGCGAGCCCATGATCCAGGTCTTTATACCAAGATGCTGGCGGCTAGGTCCCTGGGAATCAAGACGGTGTACGAGATTGACGATGACATGCTGAATATGCCCAGTGAGTTTGACGGTCCGTATCATTACTACAGGAAGCCGGAAGTCAGGGAAGTGATGCTTAAGTTCTTGCGTAACGTGGATGCGGTTACGGTGTCCACGGTTGCTTTGGGGGAGTCTATCCGGAAGATGACGCCTCGGCCGTCTTTCATTGTGGAGAACGCTATTGATTTGGATTTGTGGCGTGGCGCCCAGCTGGCTAGGGACGTCCGGCTGGCAGCTAGCCCCCCAGACACGATTACCCTTGGCTGGATGGCCAGCGGGTCGCATCTGATTGACATCCCCCTGATCGACAAGGCGCTGTGCGATATTCTTCAAGCGCACTCGAACGTGCGGTTGAGTTTGATCGGCACCCTGTCCCTGGCGCATTTCGCCAAGTACGGATTGGCCAAGTATGGGGATCGTATGACCTTTACGGCCTGGTCCGAAATCAACGATTTACCCAGTCGGATGGCGGCATTCGACATTGCCCTGGCGCCCTTGATTGATTGCCCATTTAACCGTTGTAAATCGGCGTTGAAGTGGATGCAGGCTAATGCCCTTGGCATCCCGGGGGTTTATTCTGATTTACCGCTTTATCGGGCCGTTTGTACCCATGGGGTTGACGGGTTCCTGGCTACTCCGGGAAACTGGAAGGAGCCCCTGGAAGCCCTGATAAAAGACGCCGAACTCCGGAAAAGAATTAGCGTTTCAGGCTTGCAAAATGTGCAGAAGTGGGACATAAATAAGACAGCGGGTAACTGGGTGGCGGCATGGCAGTCCATCATGTCCATTTGGATGTAAAATAATCGCCCGGTAACCCGGGTACTGGAGGACGATATGGCGAAAATTACTAAAGAGGAAGTGGCAAAACGCGCCTTGAAGCGAGCGGCTATGGATCCGGATGTTGGATACTTGTCGGGATTGGGTCAAGCCTACCGGGATTCTGCTGCTGATTTAGGGCAGGGACTCGTTGGCAGGGGTGCGGGTTATTTGAACACCTTGCAGAAAGTTTTTACGGGGGTGGATGCTAATCGGTTAAAGGCGCTTCAGGACCGAGGCACTGTGGCTAATGACCAAGTCTACCAGGATATTTTGGCCGCTGGCGGCGAGGGTTGGGCAAAGGCTTACGCGATTTCCCGGGAACTTGGGATAAGTTTTGCTGAGGCGGCTGCTCTTGGTGGTTTGGGCAAAGGGGTGCGAGCAATATCGTCGCTTAAAAAGGGGGCGAAAGCGGCTCAGGTGGCTGAAGCGGCTACGAAAGCCGGAGTGGCGTCCACAGCGGTCAAGGGGCTTTGGAATTTGATTAAAGGGCACAAAGTCGCCAGTGTTATCGCGGGAGCGGGGCTTGTTGGTGCTGGGATTGCTGGCGTTAAAGCGAGGTCCCAAGACAAAAAAGCGACTTTGGATAGTGCCCCCCAAGGACCTGGTACTGGTCAAGTTGGGCTTGGCGGGGACAAGTTCACCAAGGATAAAGCGACTTCTCGTGAATCGTCACCGGCTGCCCGCACCTTTGAGGATTTCATTAAGGCGGCGTTGACAGGCGCTGGCTTTGGCACTCCTGAAGCGAAGGCATATCACTACGACCCCTGGGGCCAGACGGGCGGGAATGCTCCGTACCAAGCAGCTTTGACTGGTGGTCATGCGTACCTGAATCCCAACATCGCCGGTGGCCGGGCACCGACAATAAGAGACATTCGAGGATTGAACATGGGCACCCACGAACAGCAACGCGCCTACGAGCAAATGCTCTATGACCGGTCTGCAAGAATGCAACAGGCTGCCGAGAACCAAGGCGCCATGGGGTATGCGGCTTATCAACAGGGTCAGGGGCTCCAGGCGGATATTGGGCGAAAACAATCCCAGGCGAATTTACAAAGGCAGGCATTGGGGGAACGCGCTCTTTACCGTGAACAGATGGCCTATGCCAAGAATGAACAAGACGCAATGCGCATGGATGCCGCGAAGGCTAAGCAGGTGCGGGATGAGGCGACTTTGCGATATGGGGCCTTTTTGGCACAACACCCTGAGACAGAGGATGATGAGGCTTTACAGGAGGGAACAGTATATGGATAGCTTAACACCGAATTTGGAAGAGTCGAATGCGCTCATTGAAGCTCGCGAAAAGAAACGAGCGTTATCTCCCACGGGGGCAACCGGGTCCAGGGGATCGGGTTCAGCGGCCACCGGCACAAATGCGTCAGGAACCGCTGGCACAGCGAATCGGGCTGAGGAGTCGTATCGGCGAGCCGCCTTTAATCCGGGGGCTGGAGCGGTAATGCGCCAGGGGACGATTGACACTCGGCGTTCGGCCAGACCAATAGGTACACCGGGATACCCGCCAGCCGCCTGGCAGGTGGGTACAGATGTCTCGTCCGGCTGGCACAGTCTGGGTAAAGACCTCGGTAAGTGGGTGCCCGTGGGGGAAGGAGACGAGGCCAGGCAGGTAAATCCCGCTGGTGCCTGGACCCCATTAACTGGTTCTCCCGAGTTCAGTTCCCAGCGAGATCGTCAATCACCGTCAGATGCCCGGGTAGCTCTTCTTCGGGAAGCTGGTCAGCCGGTCGACCCAACGATCGGCCAGGGGGTCATGGCGGGTGCCTGGGAGAGGTATTGGGATAATGTTTATCGAGGCGGCGGGGGCTTACGAAGATCGGGGCCCATGCAGCGTCCTGCTGCGCCTTTTCCTGTTATGGGCGGGACTCGGGCCATGGTGTCTAATCCGGAGTTAGGTGGGTTAGGGGTGCCTAATACCATATACAGCTTCCCTGAGACTCCTGTCACGGCGCCTCGGATGACCACAAACAAGCCGGGGGACGCCTGGCTTATGAGGGCGTTAACGGGGAGACCGGTCGCTCCTGCGATTATGACCCCCAAGGCTCCCAAGAAGAAACGCAGTTTTTGGTCGTCTTTGGGGATAGGTAAATAGGAAATAACCCATGCCGTTAGACGCTCTTGGTAACTACGTTCCCGATGTCATGGCTTCCGATATGCCGGGTGGCCTTCAAGAGGAAGCGCCGCCTGTCACCCCCGCACCCCAGTCCCTGTTGTCCCGTGGCATTTCCGCCGTTAAGAACGTCTTTACCCCACCTCAACCCGGGGACCAGGACTATGCGCAACCGTTGCCCCGGGAACCGACTCCCCGGTCCGAGTGGCGGGTGAAGTTACTTAACACGGAAGAAACTGAGCAGGCGGCCGGTCGTCCAGGCGTCCTGGGGACTATCGGAGAGGAGCTGGCGACACGGGAAGGGCTGATCCAGAAACTGCCTATCTTTGGCCAGCTACCAGAAGCCACCAAGATCCTTCGCACCTGGCAGGCTGCCAATCGCCTCAAAACGGGTAGTTATGACAACGACCAGGACGAAATTCGGGACCTGGAAGATGTTACTGAGTATTTCAACGAGACCCGGGTGCGCCAGAAGCGCGATGAGAATCGGTCATTCTGGGGCACGGCTATCTCCTACCCTATTCGCTCGATCCCCTTCGCCTTGGAGATCGGGCTGTTTAACCTTATCGGCCGGCGCACGGGATTAGGTACGAAGGAGCTCGCGGGGCTGGGGATCAAGGCCAAAGAACAAGCTCTGATGTCCTCCACTCGGTACCAGCTTGTCAAAGGGCTGAACAAGCTTATCGGCGGCGGTATGGACAAGTTGATTTCGGAGCGCATGCGAGCTTACGCTTTGAAGTACGGCACCGATGTCGTACAAAAGTCCTTACGTGCCGGCAGCAAAGACCTCATGAATGTCTGGATTAAGGAAGCCAAGTCCGGACTGGCCAAGAACGTTTTGGCACGGAATCCCGGCGCCACTTGGGTTCGGGGGCAGCTGGGAGCCGTTGAAACCGATGTCGCCCGAGACCTGCTTTCAAAGAGCGCCATGCTTCGCTTGTCCTCTCGTGCATTGGAGATCGCCTCCCGGATGCCGGTAATGGCGGGGCCTAAGCTGTTATCGGCAGGGCCTCGTCGCCAATTGCAGCGTGGCGGTATTTCCCAGGATGACAATGGGAATCTTATTTTCCACGACAGTGGCGAGACTATGCCGGAGTCCGTGTTGAAGGGCGCAACTGAGGAATATTTTGAGTATTTGTCGGAGTATAGTGGCGGACTTATCCAGGAGACCTTGTACAAGGGCTTGTTCAAGCACCTGGGCGCTTTGAAGCTGGCGCAGTTGGCGGCCAAGCTGCCGGGTGGTGCGTCGGCGGTGGCTAAGTTGACCACGCTCATGAAAAGCTCCATGGTGAAACGCGGAATGCGGGCGTCCGGGCGTTTCATGAACAAGGTCGGCAGGGAGATGATGATCTACGACCCCCTGTCGGAATATGGCGAAGAAATCGTAAACATGGTCGGGGCGTCGGTTTTCAACCTGAACGATGACGGCACTCCTTGGGCTACTCGTGTGGTTAAGAGCCTGTTGCATCCTGTCTTCGAGCCCAAGGAGGCCTTGGCCATGGTTCTGGGTTTCTCCATACTGCCGACAGCGTCCTTTGCGTCGGGCTCCGTGTGGGGTCGGTTGTCGGACGACGAGAAAAAAGAGAAGGCCGCCCAGTACGCCCACCTTATCGGGGGCACCCCCACCGCTCCGCTCATCCGGACCCAAGCTGAGCATTGGGCTATCGCTGACGACTTTGTTACCAAAGTCAAGGATGAATTTGCCGCAGGGGACAGTCAGGGACTTTTTGGGCACGTTCTTGCACGGTTAACCGGTGTTGAGAAAGCCCGACCGGGTGGTCTGTTGGACAAGGTCCAGCAGGGTATTTTATGGGGCAAAACGGTAGCCGAGGTGAAGAATCTCCTGTTGAAAGCTCCCCACAAGGAAGCAGTTGCCGTGGTGGCCAAGATTCTGGAGATGGGCAACAACTTCACCATCATCAACAAGCTATCTGATGAGGCCAAGGCTCGGGAAGAACTCAGCGTACTCGTGGATTTGAGCCGAGAGACCCAGGAACTTCGGGCCTTGATTCGGGAGATAGACCCTGAATTTGAATTGTTGCCGGTGATCACGCCGAGGTTGGAGGGCGTGTCTGAACCGGTTATGGGACAGAAAGTTACTCCCGTGGAAGCTTTGTCGGGGTTCCAGCGGCAGGTGAGTACTATAAGTTTGCCTAACCTGCAAGCTGCTATCGCAAGCGCCAAGGAAGTACTGGCCGAAGCTGAAAGTCGACCGGAAGAAGTCCCGGAAAGCGTCAGGCAGGACGTAGAACTCCGTGTTGCTAACCTGGAGAGTCTGGCTGCCCGGATGCGGGGCGCCGAATTCCATCGGATTGCGGGGCCGTATATGCGGTTTATTTCCGACAATCCCCAAGACGAATATACCAAGTCCAATGCGTTTTCTGCTGAGCAACCCCTCACCGCGGAACAGATTGCCAATCCCGATGCCCACGAGCACACCCGTTGGATGAAGTCACAGGGACACTGGAATGAAACAGCGAAGATGCTCACCGATCTCTTGGAAGATGGGAAAGAGGTGGTCTTTGTCCCTGGCGCCGGGTTCAAACTCTCCAAGGATGAATGGGCTAAGCGGGGGTATGCGAAGGTTAGAACGGGTGAGCGGGTAGTCCACGCCATGCACGTGCCTGCCCGAGAGAGACAGCGGGAACGGGTGTACGTCACCCTGGACGCCCGAGCCGGAGACATTGTGCATGAAATGCTGCATGTTTCGGAGACTGCCCTGGCGACCGAGGAGGATATTAAGCGTGAAGCCGCGGCTACGGGAGAGAAGCCGGAACGCCGTGGGGGAGTGCGGTTGATTGCGGAGGCCGTGCGCAAATTAGGAGAATCTCGGGTAGTTTTGGGCAGAACAAAATGGAGTTTGCCGGATTTTGCAGAGAGGTATTTTGAGGAGCAAGCTCGGATGATTGAACGCCCCAAAGGCGAAAAGTCGCTTACCGTGCAAGAGTATATCGAGGGCTTGGCGCAGGGGCGAATAGGGGTGTCCAAGATGTTCGAGGAGGACGTGGCGAACCTGCTGCCTTTGTACATGGGGCTGGGAAAAGACATCGAAAGTCGCCCGGAGATGCGGGGCGCCAACATCCTGCACCAGATTTTAAGGGAAGGCGAGGAAGAGTCGCGCTGGCTCCAGTACGCCATGGAGTCAGTTATCCGGCGATCCCCCTTCCTCAAGAAACACCACCAGCGTCCTATGTCCCCAACCGCCTGGAAAGATCTGAAGAAAGCTATGGGGATAAGGCCAACGGATGTGGGGGGAGTCGAAAAGGTCGAAAAGATCGAAAAGGTCGAAAAGGTCAAAAAGGTCGAAAAGGACAAAGTGTCAGCCGCGCCAAAACCCGAGACAAAAGGCAAGACAAAAAGTACGCCAGCCGAAGTGGCCGAAGTCACGCAACCTCCACCGGCACAAGCGGAAACGGCAAAAGTGGCGAAGACAAAAGGTGAGACAGAGGATAAGATGGAAGCCCCGCCACCTACCGGAAAAACACCCGCCGCCCCGGAGGCGAAAGTGGCAGAAGCACCAGATACGTTTCGAGAAACACTAAAACAGGATTTCTCGGCCGGGGAGATAGCGGCAGAGGTTTCCGTGTCATTGGCTCCTGTGGAGCAAGACGTAGTGACAATGGCGCGAATCCTCTCGCTATTTGGGAAAACCGTTCAAGGGGATAAGCAAGTCTGGCAGTTGAAGCCCGGAGATCTCCGGGTCGATCTCAAGTATCTTAGGCAACAGATTATTAAACACAATCTTGATATTACCGTAATGGGTCCGTCTTTGCGAAAAGCCTACGAGGTCTTAGAGGGTAAAGCCTATCGAGATTTACTACCTGACATTCTTGCGAAAAACGCCTCTGACTGGATGCCGAAACTGTTGGACGCTCTGACGATGTCCCGGGAAGTCTCGAAAGTTCAGGAGGCTGAGCCCGGTGAACAGACAACCATGGAGCTTATCCTGGACGAGGCAGGAGTTACCGAGGATGATTTGCCCGATCCACCTATCTATCGGGACGAAGACGCAAAATTTAAGCAGCAAATGCAGTTTACTGAAAAGTTCGGGAAATACATGGACCTGACTTATGGCGCCGACCGGTACGGGGATCACATCGGGACTAAGACACTTCCGACTCTGATGTACCCGGGAACCATGACCCGGGCGGTATTCCACGACGCCTTTAAGACGGCGCTCCAGAGCCAGGATGCCTATAATGCCGCCGTCGCCGATCCTGCGAAGTTCCTGTCTGATCAGGCGAAAAAGGACCCGGTCTCCGAGCGGGAACGGGATTTCTGGGTAGACCATGTTGCCCCGGTACTGCGGATACACACCTTTGATGAGTTGACTCGCAAGATACCCGGACAGGAATTGTCCATTGGGGACATCCTGCTGTCTACCGATCTCCGAGCAGTAACCGGGGTCCACGTGGTCAGGAAAGATGGCCCCAATAAAGGCAAGATGTTTTTTAACCGATTGAACACTGACCGGAGTTTGGCTCGCCGGCTGACTCGGCAGGCAATAGGTAAAGTTTCTAAAATTTTCCAGGCCACTGTTATTACTGAAGAAAAGGAGCCAGGTAGTTTTACCCGAATCTGGCTTGATGAAGGCGATAGGGTCAAGGCCCTTTCTCCCCGATTTCGTGGGATGCCTTGGAAACGGGTGAAAGAGGTGGTGCAGGAAGCAACTGAACAGGGGGATGTGGCCGTCCTGAAAGATGCCATGGTCCTGGTGCGGGAATTCTTCCCCGTGGACGAATTGCCCCTGGAAGTATTACAAGATTCCCTGAACGACGAGTCCCGAGTTGATCAGATTGGCGACGCCTTGTACAACTTTGTCAAGCTCTTGGGGGCGACGTCTTTCCAGACCGACCTTGATGGGAACCCCAGCACCCCGCAATCGTCGTATAGGGATATACTGGCATCCTTGACGGGGGGTGAAATGTACCGGAAACAGATCTCATGGGGTATTATTCCCCATATCTACATGCCGGCTTTGGAAGCGGTTTCCCCTCGATATGACACCTTTGTCATGGTGGGCAGTAACCCCCAGGACGCTCGTACGGGCCCCGGGATAGCGTCTAAGTTCACCCCGGAAGCCGTGACCACCCTGTTTGACCTAGGCTTGTTGCCAAAGGGTAGCAAGAAGGTGGCCTGGGGCAACCTGCGCGGAGAACAATATGGTTCCAAGGCGAAGGAGTGGTCGGAAGACGATCGCATGGCTGTATTTACCCTGTCTCTCAAGGAAGCTGAGAAGTCTGGAGTTGTCCGCATGCCTATCATTCCCATGGGCAACAAGGCCAATATCCCCATGGTGGCTCTCCGTTATCTGAAGCTTTCCGAATTACAGGCCACCTATGCCAAGGTGCATGCGTGGCTGGAGAAGCACGGTGGTACCAAAGGGATCTTGTCGGTGGCGACCTTTAACCAGATTATCGCAAACCCCAAGATGCCCCGGGCCAACGGTAACATAGCTCTCTACGCGGCGATTTTGGGGCGCATTGTTGGCGGTTCTGCGCCAGCTTACCGCACCTTCCGTAAGTGGATAAAGTACGCTTCCCAGACCGTAGGTGGCGGAGCGCCTTCCCTGCAAACCCTGAAAACCCCAATCGGGGTACTGCGGATAGCCGGTTTGCAATTGCGAGCAACTCCCAAGGGAGCTGTCCCGGTTACCGAAGGCACCGGAACCTCGGTCAACGATTTTCCGGAGTTGGATGGGCAGGAATTTGCCACCGATCTCGGAGCTGGGGTTTTTGGTATGACCGAGGACAACAGTTCCAGTAAACCGCTTCTCACGGGCGTGACTCCGGAGTACCAGCGCTTCAATCTCAAGGGTAACCTGGTGTATATCACCACGCAGACCATGAAGAATCTGCACCCAGAATTAGCTAAATTACTTGGGTGGGCAAACCAATGGAACGGAGACCACCCGGACCAGCCCATTCATGTTATTTCGGTGCAGGACAATATGAAGGTGACGCCGGTTGGCTGGACACAAGCTGCCGATTTGCCTAAAGCGTTGGAATGGAAAAATGGCACCCTGTCATTTAACAAGAGCGCCCTGGCGAAACCGGCAATAGATCAAATTTCAGGTGCGGATGCCTACATTGTGGCGCAGTTGAAGCAGTCCACGGAGCCTCAGTTCCTGCGAGCCAACGTCCAAATGATGGCTACCCTGGCGGTTATGCGTCACTCGGGCATTCTTAATGATCTTATGGCTGAGCGTCAGTACCAGATGCTATCTGAACTGGAATCCTTGAACAACGTTCCCTTTGACGAGTTTAAGGAACGACTCGCCAACTATTATCGCGCCAAAAACCCGGCAGACATGCGGCTGAAGGATCAAGTGGACGCCGGGGTTGATGTCCGACTAATTCCCCGGTTCCATCAGAGCCTGGTGAACATGCAGATTTCCAGAGCTAATAAAATGCAGCCCCGGCTGTTCGGCAATTTTGACCAGACGCTTGGGGACACCTTAGATCCCAAGACCCCCCTCAGCGTACCTCATTGGATAGAT
>Ga0265297_10012367_pt1 | contig 10259 bp, 12 predicted proteins | sample Munlanlwell13791_FD_192502 | JGI IMG/M metagenome (GOLD analysis project Ga0265297, IMG submission 192502) | Leachate microbial communities from a municipal landfill in Southern Ontario, Canada - Leachate well 137-91 | ecosystem: Engineered > Solid waste > Landfill > Unclassified | place...
GAATTTCCACAAACTTCCGCAAAGTTTAACATAGATAGAATTCCAAATGTAATTTTATTTAAAGACGCGCAAGCTATTGATGGATTTATTGGATTGATGCCAGAAGAAGAAATAAAAAATTGGTTAAATATTGCTTTAAAAAAATAATATGACAAAAGAAGAATTTATAGAACAAAGTAAAAAATATGCAGATGGAAACGGCTTCCGATTAAATCCAGACTCAAAAACTGTTGAAAGAATAGTTAATGGAATTTTTATGAACGAAGAAAAGCATGGAGAAAAATACTGTCCTTGCAGAAGAGTAGCGGGAAATAAAAAAGAAGATGCGCAAAAAATTTGCCCTTGCGTATGGCACAAAGACGAAATTGCAAAAGATGGACATTGTTTTTGCAAGTTATTTGTAAAATAAAAATTTATGGAATTGCAAGAAAAAATTGATTTGATAAAAAATAATAAAACAGTAGCGCTTTTAGCTCCAAGTTTTCCTATTGATTTTAAATATCCAAACATAATAGGAATGCTCGAAAAATTAGGTTTTAACGAAGTAACAGAACTAACTTTTGGAGCCAGAATGGTGAACTGGGCTTATGCAAATTATATAAAAGAACATCTAAATCAAAAAATATTTATTTCCAGCCCCTGCCCAACCGTGGTTGCAATGATTCAAAATCAATACCCAGAATTTATAAAATATCTAATGCCAATTGTTTCTCCAATGGTGGCAATGGCAAAAATTTACAAACAAAAAAATCCCAATTCAAAAGTTATTTTTATTTCTCCTTGTTGGGCAAAAGAAAATGTTGAAGCTCCAAAGTGGCCACAATTTATTGATGCAGTAATTACTCTAAAAGAATTAAAAGAAATTTTTGAAAAAGAAAATATAAAAGAAGAAGATTTTAATAAAAATTATAAATTTGACTCTTTGATTCGCGAATATACAAAAATTTATCCAGTTTCGGGCGGATTAGCCAGCACTTCACATATAAAAAATTTATTTAACGAAGGAGAAATTTTAATTACAGATGGAGTTAAAAATATTACAAAAGCCCTAGACGAATTCAAAAGTGGCGTCAGTAAATACAGATTTTTTGATTTTTTAAATTGCGACGGAGGATGTATCGGAGGTCCAGCAATAAATAATCAATTTTATCCAATAGAAAAAAGAAAGGAAATAGTTTTTGAATATACAAAAAATTCCTCAGAAGACAAAATGGGAGAAAAACGAATCGGCACAGTAGAAAAAGCCGAAGATATAAACTTCTCCGCAAAATTCTAGTTAAAAACCGCCTTTCGGCGGTTTTTAATTATGTTTTAATAATAATCTTTAACTTTTTTTAAATCTTTATGTCTTCGCAGTTTCTCTAATGCTTTTGCCTGAATTTGTCTAATTCTTTCTCTGGTCACGCCAAATTCTTCTCCTGTTTCTTCTAAGGTATGCATAATGCCATCTTCCAAACCAAACCTCATTCCTAAAATTTTTAATTCTCTTGGAGTTAACTCCCCAGAAATTTCTTTTAATCTGTCTTTTAGCAAATTTCTTGAAGCTTCTGTGTTGGGGGCAATTGTTTTATCATCTTTAATAAACTCAGCCAAAACAGAATCTTGTTTATCTTTGTCTTCTCCAACTGGGGTTTCCAAAGAAACGGCTTTTTGAGCAATTTTTCTAATATGATGAACTTTATCAACTTCTAATCCCATTTCTGCGGCAATTTCTTCGGCTAAGGGCTCCCTGCCTAATTCTTGCAATAAAGATTTTCTAATTTTTGTATATTTTGAAATAGTTTCAATCATATGAACCGGAATTCTAATTGTTCTTGCTTGGTCTGCAAGCGCTCTTGTAATGGATTGACGAATCCACCAAGTTGCATAAGTTGAAAACTTATATCCTTTCCTCCAATCAAATTTTTTAACAGCTTTAAAAAGTCCCAGGTTTCCTTCTTGAATCAAATCTAATAAAGTTAAATTTGGAGATCTGCCAACATATTTTTTAGCAATAGAAACAACAAGCCTTAAATTTGCCAAAGCTAATCTATTTTTTGCATCTTCATCTCCCATTTCAATTCTTTTTGCTAGCTCTTTTTCTTCGCGCGCAGACAAAAATGAAGATTTTCCAATTTCTTTTAAATACATTTGAATTGGATCAATTTTCCCAATCAAGGCCTTTTTTTGCTTCTTTTCTTTAGATTTTTTAGTTTCTAAAAATTCTTGCATTTCTTTGATTTCTATTCCTCTTTCGCGAAAATCATCATACATTTTTTCAAAACCTTCAATATCCTTTTCAATCCTAGGAAATATATATAAAATTTCTGAGGTTGTTACAAACCCGCGTTCATCTCCTTTTTTTAACAATTTTGCTACATTTTCTAAGTCAAAAATTGTCTTTTTCTGTCTTTTTGCTGTTGGTTTTTTCGCCGGCTTTTTTGCCTTTGAAACCTTAGCGATTTTTTTAGATTTTTTAGGCTTTATTTTTTTTGCCATTTGCCAAAATTTTAATTTTTACAATGTAATTCTTTCGCTTTTTTATTAAATTCTGTTTTTAATTCTTCTATTTTTTGCTGGTCTTCTTCGGCTGCAATTTGCAATGATAAACTTTCTAATATATTTCTTAATCTTATATCTTTTAATCCGCAAAGACAAAGCTCTATTTCTTCGGGACCTTCATTTTCTAATTCAACTTCGGCTTTTAAGGCTAATGTATCAAAAAATATTTTATGTTCTGTTTGATTTGAAATATCGGCAAAAACAGCTTTTAGTTTTTCTTCTGTTTTTGATTCGTCATCTAGCGCAAAAATAGGCTCTGATTCTTTCTTTATTTTTTCAAAAAATTTATTAATATCATCTGAAAATAATTCTAAATCTTGATCTTTTATCAAATTTAAATTATAAGGATTTTTTAAAATTAAAGAAACTATTCTTTCTTCTAGCATTTTTTTTCTGCCCTCTGTGGTAAAGTCGTTTATTTTTATGGGTTGTGTTCTTTTTAGAAGATTTTGATAAACCTGTTCTTGAAAATTTGTTTCCACTTTTATATTTGCTAATTCGGCAATAATTGAGCTTTCTTTGACTTGCAACTTTTGGGCTAATTTTTCAATCCAGTGCGATTGTTCTATTTTATTTTGCAATCTTTTAATCGCTGGCAAAATTATATTTTGAATTGACATTCTTCCCTCAACGGTTTTTTTATCAAAACGAGAAAAAGAGCTATCAAAATAATAATCCATTATGCCTCTGCTATTTTTTACTGAATTTTCCCAATTTTGAGAATTTTCTAAAATAATTTCGGCTGGGTCTTTGGCATTATTATAAATATTTATAACTTTTAAGTTAAATCCCTGGCTTTCCGCTAATTCAATACTTCTTTTGGTGGCATTATCTCCGGCTGAATCCATATCAAAACTTAAAAGCAAATTATCTGTATATCTTTTTAAAATTGGTAAATGCTTTTCTGTAAGAGCTGTCCCAGAAACTGCCACTGTGTTTTCAAATCCTGCTTGATGACACATTATAGCGTCCATATAGCCTTCTGTCAAAACGCATTGATTCAATCTTCTAATTGGAATTTTAGCAAAATTTATCCCATAAAGCACACTGCTTTTATCGTAAAGAGGGGTTTGCGGAGTATTAATATATTTTGCAGTTTCTTTTTTATCTGCTTCTTTAAAAACTCTGGCTCCAAAACCTATTGGCCTGGAATTTTGGTCAAAAATTGGAAAAATAATTCTACCGCGAAATCTATCGTAAGGATTTTTGCCTTTTTCAGACTGAACCGCTAATCCTGCTTTTAAAATTTCTTGTCTTGAATATCCCCTGCCAACTAAAAAATCTGACAAACCCTGCCAAGTATCTGGCGAATAACCAATTCTCCATTTTTTAATTGTTTCTAATTTTAATCCGCGATTTAATAAATATTCATTAGCTTTTTTACCCCAATCAGAAGCCTGCAATTGTTTTTCAAAAAAAATACAAGCTAACTCGCAAATTTCATAAAGCCTATTTTTTTCTTTATTTTTTTCATCGGAAATTTGCGGATTTTGTCTTTTTAATTCAACGCCTGCTTTTTGAGCTAAAATTCTTAAAGCTTCTCCAAATTCTACGCTTTCAATTTTTTTAATAAATTCAAAAATGTCTCCACCGGCTCCGCATCCAAAACAATGCCACATTTGACGCGCCGGCGAAACAAAAAAAGATGGACCTTTTTCTGAATGAAAAGGACAAACTCCTCTATAATTTACACCTGTCTTTGTAAGCTTAACATAAGCAGAAACAATGTCTAAGACATTAAGCTTGTTCTTTATTTCTTCTATTTGAGAATCCACGAAGTTTAAACAAAAATTCTAGTGGCTTTATTCTACCATTAAATTCATAAAAATCAATCTATTTTATAATTTTTTTAAATAACACCTCCAACCAATGCTCTTTTTTAGATTCTTCTAATTGTCCTTTCTTTTTTAAAGATTTTATAAAACTTTCTAATTTATTTATTCTGTTTCTCTCAACATATTCCAATAAAATTAATCCGTCGCTTATAGCGTCATGCCAAATTTTTTCTCTATCGTTGCGTAGAAAAAAATCTTCTTTTATATAAACTGGATACCACTTAGAATTATTATCTACAACAAAATTTTGATAACTATATTTTGCCCAATTGATAGCGCCTTTTATGTTTCTTTTATAAATAATACAAAAACAGGCTATAATTTTTGAATATATATGTTCTCTTTGAGATACTCTATTTCCAGATTTTATTCCTTGTTCGCAAATTTCGGAGAATTTTATTAAACTAAACTCGCCATTTGTTTCTTCAATCATCCAATCTTGTCCAGTAAATTGTCCAATTTTAGCGCCATAAGCTCCGTGAAAAGAAGACGCTTTTGGATCCGGCAAATAATAAAGACTATATGCATTTTCTATTAATCTGCAAGCAAATTCTTGCTCCTCGCCAGCTTTATTCGGCCAAGTTGCAAAATCTGGAAATCCTCCTACATCTAAATATTTTTCCCGAATTACAATAAAATGCCCCCAAGTCTGGTAAACTTCAATGGGTTTTAAAATAGATAATTGCGTATTTAAAAAAACTTTTTTTGCGTGAATGTATTCTTCTACCATAGCATTAAACAAAACTCCTTTACCTTCTCTTCTTATAAAGTTTTTTTGCAATTCTTCTATTTTTTGAACGCTTTTAGGAAAAGAAGACCTATCGTAAACTGGCAAAACTAATAATGCAAAATTTTTATCTAATTTTTCTATTTTTTTCAAAGCAAGCATTGCTGTAAAAATTAGATATGGAGCAGAAACGCAATCATCGTCAAGAAAAAATAAATATTTTGAAAAAGCGCACTTTGCTCCAAGGTTTCTTGATATTGAACTCCCCCTTCTTAATTCATTTTTGAGATATTTTATTTTTATGCCTTTTTTTGAATCTGCCTGACGAGATAAGTCGTCCACAACTTCTTTTGTAAAATCTGTTGAAGCGTCATCAATTATAACTATTTCTGCCACGGGCAATTTTTGCATTAAAATTGAGGTAATGCATAAATATAATGGATTATATTTATAATTTTCAGAATCTTTGCCAAATGGACACCTATTAAATGTAGGAATAATTACGCTAATATCAGCCTTTTTCTTTTTTCCATTAATTTTAAATTTTGAAAAGTAATTTGGCTGATAAAAATCTTTTATAAACTCTTTTTCTAGTTCTTTATCCATTTATAAAACTAAAAATCCGCTAGGCGGATTTTAATTATTTATTTTAATAATTTATCTGCGGTTTTACGCAAGTCTTCAATAGATAAGTTTTTAGCCTTTGATTGCCACCATTTGTTCATTTCCAAACCATCACCCAAGTATCTTGGCACGATATGCAAATGAAAATGAAAAACTGCTTGTTCGGCATCCTTTCCAGAAGCATTTATGATCTGCGCTCCGGTTGCTCCTAAATTTTTTTTAGCGTTTTCTGAAATATCTTTTGCTAAAGAAATAATGTCTTTTAAAACTTCTTTATCAATATCAAAAATATTTTCGTAATGTTGTTTTGGAACAACAAGACAATGCCCCTCCGTCAAAGGATTTACATCCAAAAAAGCAAAAATTTTCTCGTTTTCAAAAATTTTTACCGATGGAATTTCGCCTTTTATAATTTTACAAAAAAGGCAATCCATTTTTATTTAATTTTGTAAATTATATTTACAGTGACAGTTAAATCCTGCTCTCCAGCCTCAATTGTAGGAGATTGAACCGCGCCAGCCCCATAAGCTGCGTCCTCTGCAATCATTTTTACAGAAGAATATCGCGCTGAATCCCCGTAAATTGATTCGTCGTAAACATTTATTATTTTTCCAAGCTTAATTCCTGTTTGCTTTGCTATTGTTTCTGCTTTTTCTTTAGCCTCAGTTAATGCTTTTTCTCTTGCTTTGGATCTTACTTTTTCCATATCTTCTATGGAAAACTGCAAATTATTAACAACATTTGCTCCTGACTTTGTTCCAATGTTTAGAATATCGCCAATTTTTGTAAAATCTCTTATTTTTATTTCAATATTTTGAGTAATCTTATACCCATCTAAAACTCTTCCTTCTTTTTCTGTCCAATTATATTGAGGGGAAATTAAATATTGAGTTGTTTGAATATCTTTGCTCTCAACTCCTAATTTTTTAACTCCATCAATCATTGCGTTCATTGAATCTGTATTTTCTTTGGTAATCTCTTTTACATCCTCCCCTTCTGTTTCTATTCCTAGTGTAATAGTTGCAATATCGGGCGCAGTAGAAATCTTACCTTGTCCAGAAACTGTAATTTGATTATAATTCTGGAAATTCATTGTTTGAAACTGATAAATTATCTGCCAACCAAAATAAATAATCATTCCTGAAATCAGTAAAACTAATATTATATATAACCTATTTGATAGGTCAAAAATTTTTGCTTTTGGTTCCATAATTTTTAAAATTAATGATTATATTTTAAATATACAATGCTATTTTAAAAAAAGCAAAATGCATCCTAAAATAATTATTGGCAAAGAAATAATAAACCAAACAAATACTGAACTAAAAAATATTATTGTAAAAAGTCCAAATAAAATTATCAATAACGATCCTAAAATTTCTCTCCAAAAAGCAACTAAAACAAAAAATAAAAATATTATCCACGGCCAAGCGTTAGGTAGATTTTTAAGCATTCCTACCTCTTTTGATCCGGAAAGAACTGCAAAAACAAGCCAAGATACTGAGACTACTAACAATAAAATTTTTACAAAATATTTTATTATTTTTATATCCATATATATTTTATTATATCATATTAAAACATAAAATAAAAACATCAAAAAATAAATAATTTATCAATAGATGTTTTTAATTCAACTGCAATATCGTAAGCCAGTTTTAATGATGGGTTATATTTATTTTGTTCTAAAAAAACAATCGTCTCTCTCCTAACTCCAGCCTTTTGGGCTAACTCCTCCTGAGTCATATTTAACTTTAATCTAAATTCTTTTATATTGTTTTTCATATTTATTTTTTAAAGTAAAACCTAAAAATAAAACTATATAAAAACATTAACCCGCACACAGAAAAAGCTAAAGTTAAAGCTATAAAGTAATAATAATAATTTGTTTGAGACAACCAGTAAAATAAAAACATAAATAAAACCGATATCCAAGAAAAAATCTGTATTGACAAAAGAGCGGCTTTTCCGCCAATTTGATAGTCTCTTTCGTCAGCTAAAACTCCTTTTACTCTTTTTCTTAAATACATAAGCAAAAGAGAGCTTATAACAATTAAAATTACTGGAATCAAAAAGTTTTTTAAAGCTATCATATTGCTTATAAACATAGCCAAAACTATTATAATTGTTAATCTTATTGCATTATATTGTTTTAATGTTAATTCCATATTATTTTTTAGTTTTTATTAATAATATTGTTAGAAATATATAACTATTTTAATGTTATGTTTTTCTAACATATTTGTCAAGTTTTACAATAAAAAATCCCCAACATTTAATCGGGGACACATATTGCCAAATTTAAGCAGTTAATTTAAAAAAGGAACTAATTTCTACCTTCTGACAAAAGCCTTTAAAATAATCATATAAAGAATATGTGGTTATTGCCGCGGCTACAAAAATTAAAGAAAACTGAATTTTATTTAACATCTCGCTTTCTGGTAAAATTATATGCAATAATACCACAGTCATTTGAACAAAGACTTGAACAGCTAGTTTAACTTTACCGCTCCACCTGGCGGACATTATAACCTGTTGGCGAGATAAATAAATCCTAATATAGGCTACAATCTGGTCGCGAACTAAAAATATTGGCACTATCCAAATTAGTATCCATTCAAGTTTTAAAAATCCTAACCAAATCATTGCAAGATAAGCAGAGTCGCACAAGGGGTCAAAAATTTTTCCAAAATTTGTGACTTGACCAGTGGCTCTGGCAACCTTACCATCTGCAAAATCTGTTGCAACTGCCAAAAACATCGCGCCAAAGCAATAAATTAAACTTTTTTGAGTATTTATGCATAACAACAACAAACACAACGGTCCAAAAACAATCATTCGCGAAGCCGTAAGCCAATTCGGATTTATTTTTTTCATACAAAAATCTCCATAAAAAGAGCTAAAATTATAAAATTAAAGAACAACCCAACATCGAAACAATATCACAAAAATTAAAAAAATAAAAGCTTATTCACTTAGTGCATTCCTGCATATTTTTTGGGCTTCTTTGAAATTTTTAGTTTTCATAAGATTGTCGCGCAAATTTTTAGCACCATAAAAATCTTTAATATATGCGTGAAAATGCTTTTTTAAACTGTCAAAATGACCATTTGGTTTTGTTTTTTTGAAAAAATCCATATGCTCTAAAACTGCAAAAATCCTCTCTTTTTTATTTGGAATTTTATTGGCAAAAAACCATGGATTACCAAGCAATCCCCTGCCAATCATTATCCCATCTAATCCTGTTTCTTTTATTGTTTTTTTTGCTTGTTCAATGTTTTTAATGTCTCCATTTCCAAAAATTAAAGTATTTGGCGAAATTTTATCTCTAAACTTTAAAACCTCTTTTGCCAACTCCCAATTTGCCGGCAAAGAATACAATTCGTTTCTAGTTCTAAAATGCACAGTTAAAACAGCAATATTTTCTTCTAAAATCGCTTTTATCCAGCTTGAAATTTCGTTTTCATTGTATCCAATTCGCGTTTTTACAGAAACTGGAATCTTTCCAGCTCCTATTTTTGTAGCCCTAATAATTTCTTTTGCTAATTGAAAATCTTTTATTAATGCTGATCCAGCTCCTTGCTTTTCAATTGCCCTGTCGGGACAACCCATATTTATATCAACTCCATCAAAACCTACTCCTGAAACCAATTTAGCGGCTTTTTGAAAATACTCTGGATTATTGCCAAAAATTTGAGCAACTATTGGTTTTTCTTTTACAGAATATTTTAAAATTTCAAGGCAATAATCTTTACCACGAGAAAACAGGCCTTCGACAGAAACAAATTCTGCCCAAAAAACATCTGGTTTGCCGTGTTTTAAAAGCATCAACCTAAAAGCCTGATCGGTAATTCCCGACATTGGAGCTTGAACTATAATAGGTTTTTTTAATTTTTTCCAAAAATTCTTTTCCATTTATAAAAACTGCCGATTTTATTCGGCGTAACAACTGCGGAGGAGGTGGGACTCGAACCCACGAGCCCCTTTCGAGGCACGCCTTTCCAGGGCGTTGCAATAGCCACTATGCGACTCCTCCAAAATTTATTTTATATCCATACCTCGTAAAGCGGTAATACGCTCTTGAACTGGTGGGTGGGTCATAAATAATTTTGAAAACCAATTATTTTTTTGTTTACCTTTATATGGCTCATCAATAAACAAATTTGCTGTTGCGTCGTTTGTGATACGCATTGGCGTTGAATCTTGAGAAATTTTTTCCAAAGCTGAAGCCAAGCCTTCTGGATACCTTGTAAGCAACGCTCCGTCTGCATCTGCTAAAAATTCTCTTTTTCTTGAAATTGCCAATTGCACTAAGGTTGCAGCAATTGGAGCCAAAACAGCTGCTAAAATTCCTAAAATTAAAAGCAATGCTCCGCCTCCTTTATTATCGTCTGAGCTTCTTCTTCCTGTGCCCCAAAAACTAATTCTCATAAACATATTTGCCAAAATAGCTATAACTCCAGCCAAAATAGCAACTATCGTGCTAAGCAACATATCTTTGTTTCCAATGTGTGATAATTCGTGCGCTATCA
>Ga0265297_10012368_pt1 | contig 10258 bp, 13 predicted proteins | sample Munlanlwell13791_FD_192502 | JGI IMG/M metagenome (GOLD analysis project Ga0265297, IMG submission 192502) | Leachate microbial communities from a municipal landfill in Southern Ontario, Canada - Leachate well 137-91 | ecosystem: Engineered > Solid waste > Landfill > Unclassified | place...
TAATTGCGACCACAACTAAAATTTCAATTAACGTGAAACCGCTTGTGATTTTTCTCATAGCATAATTGTAGCAAACATGAGCGCAAATAGTATCATTTTTGCCGTTTTAGGCGACTATTTAACTATATCTAGGACTACTAAATGTTCAATGTGTGGTGTACGCGGAAAAAAGTTGTAACCGCGGTGCGATTTGACACCGTAAATACTAGCTAGGCGTGCAACGTCGCGAGCCTGAGTGACTGGGTTGCATGACAAATAAATTATTCGTTCGGGTTTGGCGTCTAATAATTTAGCGATGACGTCTTCGTGTAGTCCGGCACGCGGTGGATCAACAATGATAGTTTTATCGCCTGTGATATATTCGAGGGCGCCTTCGCTTGGGGCTAAAATCGCCTTGATGGATTTTTCACGGTCAAGCGCTGTGATGTTGCGTTTCATCTCGCGCACAGCATGTTCGTTAATTTCGACCATCGTGACGTTTTCGCCACCAATGGTCAGGCCGATTGTACCGACGCCGCTGTATAGGTCGACAGATGGTTTGTCGGCACTTACCCATTGCTTCATGTCGCGCAAGGCTTGTTCGTAAACGGGCAGATTGATCTGGAAAAATCCCTCGACGGCGTAGTCAAATGATACACCCAGAATTGTGTCGGTTAGGCTGGTAGTCCCCCACTTTTGAATACGCTCGGTAATCACACTGGCGGGACTTTTAGGGTTGCTGTAGATCATTTCGAAACCAGTGATATGACCGTTTTCTTTTAGTCCTTCCAGCTCTGGGCCTGTTAGCTGTATGAATGCTTGATCTTTGACATACAGTTGCACGGCGACGTTACCGGCTGCATCGCAACGAACCAGCAAAGTTTTTAGCATATAGGCTCGAACGTCAGGTTTAGTACGCAGAAAATCTCGCATAGCAATGGCTGCCTGATTAATAACCGGGTTCGCAAGTGATGAACCTTCGACTGGTATCTTGCCATGAGTACCGCGGCGAAAAAAAGATAGTTCGATTTGTTCGCGTTCCTTGTCCCAGTACCAGCTGAATTCAATTTTGTTGCGGTATTCGTACTGTTGGCAGTCGCTATAGACGTCGATTTTGTTTGGTAGGACGATATCGTGCAGTTCAAACGCTTCTTCGATTAGCGCTGCCTTGTAGTGTTGTTCGGCGTCGAAGTCCATGATTTGCCATGGGCTGGTCGATAGATAGCTGTTCTCGTCACGAGGTAGGACGCGCTCGGCGCTAGGTATGTAGACTTCTTCCACTATGCCTTCGGCCAGGTTCGACCTCTTTTTTGTCATCTGTACTTGCACTTTTTCACCAGGCAGGCCGCCCCATACAAAAATCTTGCGGCCACCTTCTAGGGTGCCGAGTGCTTGGCCACCACCGACGATCTTATCTAGGGTGACATCAACGAGAGGTAAAACTTTTTTCTTCATCTGTACATTGTAACATTTTTGAACTGAGTTATTAGAGGTAAAGTTTATATGGCTGCCACGTCATGATTAAATTGTAGTATCTATGACAAACGACCAATTTGATAAACTTTATAAGCACATGACCGAGCGATTCGATTTGCTTCATGAAGAAGTTGGTGAAGTAAAACAAGAGGTACAGGGAATATATAGCCATCTCGACGATATTCGCGGCCTTTTTGATACTGATGAGCTGGAACCGAGGTGCGCGTCTGTACAACTCAATCGTCACGAGAAAGCGATTACCGAGCACGACAAGAAGCTAACAGCTTTGTTGCGCAGGCGTGTCGCATAGATTCTCTATTGTCTATACAATCTCATATTTTCCTGGTACAATTACCCCTGTAGTTTCGATAGTATTACCTACTATTTACCACCTACTACATACCATTCACCAATTATTGGGATGTCGCCAAGTGGTAAGGCACTGGGTTCTGGTTCCAGCATTCGGGGGTTCGAATCCCTCCATCCCAGCCACGTATAGACCCGACCTTTTGGTCGGGTTTTTGCGTGCCAGGACTGGAGTGAATTCAAATCCCCGAGTGGCATGAGGGGGGGAAGATTGCCTGTGGCAATCTGCAAGGAAACATTCCGATGCAAACTGTGTTTGCAATCGTAATTTTCGGGGTCGCGGAACGTGACCGATTTGCTGTACAGCGAACCTCCATCCCAGCCAGATGCGACAGCAGAAAAAGAGACCCATATCCTTATTTCTGCTTTTGCACCGACGTTAAATAGACCTACTCTTGTAGGTCTATTTATATATGGATGTTATTTTATTCATTCCATTCGTAGAGCGGGTCTTTTAGATACTTATTTACGCCAAGTTGTTTCAAGACTTTTGTTGCAAGAGAGCCTTGATAATCCCAATTATCTTTGAGAATATCGAAAGTATCTTTGTCCATTTGGCTCGCCATTCCATAAGAGTCTGTTGAGTATGCACCCCTTAAGAAGCCATTGATATAAACCCTTAGAAAGTCACTATTGAGTGTAATCTGCTTCCTTGACTTTTCGGGTTGTGCGAAAAGTCGTGGAATGACCATCTTGCCATTGATATCAACCTTCTTGCCTTTTTTTGTGAGACCAACGAATGTGCATTTTTTGCTTATCCTCTTCACCCTTGCCTATATAAAGCGGCTTAATAAGCGAAGAAGATTTGAAAAAGCTTGTAACGAAAGGTATGAAGTTGCAACCAAAGCGAGAAGCTGACATACCAGACGATAAAGGCGGGACATTGCGAGGAAAAAATGGCGAAAAAATTATTCTCTAGCTCTAGGTTGTTTGTTACTAGAAGGCAGCTCTTTGAAGATAACCTTGCTTATGAAGGCAAGCAAGGCACTATTTTGAAAGTCGATTCAAATCGGGAGTGGTTCGTGACTCTTGCTGATCACAAGATCGAAGACTTTAAGGAATTTGGCGGAGCGATGGTGATTCTCTTTCAGAAAAAGGCATCCACTTCCATTGCGCGTATGAGGCTCGTAATTGATCCGAAGAAATCAGAACTATTCATTGGTGATTTCGAATCAGACGTTGAAAATAAGGGGTATGGCTTTATCCTTCTTCGTAATGTGATTGAACTTGCTGAGACAATCGGATTAAAACGTATTAAGGGTAATCTTTCCGCTGTAGATAGTGAACACTTTGACAAGCTATACTATTTGTATTCTAAATATGGATTTAAAGTTAACATTTCCGGAGAATCGGGAACAATCCTCCTAAATTTACATTCAAGCAGCTAGACTTTAGTAAAAACGGCGCGATAAACTGCACGTGGTCCAGTGTTCTCTTGCTTTATATCTTCACCATAGTCAATAAAAAGTTTAAGCCCTTCGTCGGCCATCATTTCGATAAATAATTCTTTTGGAAGAAGGGTCATTGTGAGGCCTTCTTGTGTCATAACCGCATACTCATCTTCAAGTTGCGTGTAAGTGTCATCCCAAATACCATTGGTGAAAATGTTCAAGAAAGTAAATGCTTCAGGCTTTAATACGCGACTCAACTCTTGAATCGCTATTTTGTATTGATCTACATTTTGAGCTTGGTGAAGCACGCCAGTAGTCAGCACAATATCGAATTCATGATCATTGTGTGGAATATCTAAAATAGAACCGAGCTGAATGTCAATTGGCTTTCCGATGAGCGCAACACGCTCTCGAGTAGTTTTAAGCATTCTTGAGTTTATATCAACGGCTGAGGTAACAAAGTTATTTTGAGCAAAAAACTCGCTGTGACGCCCGCCACCACATCCTAAGTCGAGTGCTCGTAAACCTGTTGTATCTCCAAGCCCAGAGACGAAATCAACAAGACGCGGGTCGGCTTGCTTTGATTTGAAATACTCTGCAATTTCTGTATCGTTCCAAAATTGAATCGTTTCCTTACTCTGCTTCATTGTGGTCTCCAGTCATATAAGTACCGTTATGCACTTTCGTTGAAATAGCCTGCATATTGAGTGCCTCAAAATCTTTAATTACTTTTTCTGGGTTGGTGGTAAGTGCAAAGAAGCCTGGGCCAACTGACGATAATGAAAATAGCGCAATATCCGGGTCATGTTTGTATTTACGTAACGATTCAGCTATATCGTTAATACGTGGCAGTACGAACGAGCAGTTTTGGATGCTTCCCATATTCCAACGATACTGGTAAACCAGTTCTTTGCATGCCTCCAAAGACCCGTGAGCGAGGTCTGGTAGGACGGAATGTAGCATCATATATGCAATATTTCTTCCATACTTCTCACCTGTCTCAATAAATCCATCCATGTTGTCAGCTTCCTGCTCCATGAGCTGTGATGAATCTGGGTGCGTAAAGTCGTTCGGAACACCAATGACAACCGAGAGAGTTGAAGGAATATTCATAGTAAAGATTGGTGTTGCTCGCCCAGCGAGAATAAGAAGCCCTCCGTCATAATTTCCTGATACAATCGAGCCGCCAAGGCACTGTACTGGTATGATATGAGCACTGTCGTTATCAATTTCTTCACCATGGTTCTGTGCGCAAAGCTGACTGATTGCTGCGGGATTTAACGGACGAGAAAATAATTCATTGATAGCAGATGCTACGGCGGCAATAGTTCCGCTGCTCGATCCAAGTCCGCAGTGGCGCAAACTCAAATCTTCACTCATTTTAATTGAAATTGACTCTTTGAATCCGATAGTTTGTTTCATAACTTCCGCTGCGTGACGAACAAGCGCCTGTCGCGGTGTCGAATCAGAGATAATAATTTCGTTCTCTCCCTGTATGATCTGAAGAGTAACGTGCTTGTAAATTGAAACAGCTAGGTCAATTTGCCCGGCTTTATAGATACGGTCTTTACGCTCAGCTACTTTTGAGGGGTCAAGTGCCATAGCCTCAAGTCGGGCTGGGTAATGAATGGTTACTATACCTGTAGATATAGGAGTTGGCTTATTGGTTAAGCTAACACCACTATTCAGTACCGTTCCTACAGGAATTGGTGCAAATGTCGTCGTACTCATGAAGCAAGAATCTCCTCTGTAACTTCAACTGCCATCTCAGTTCGCTCAAGAAGAACGTCGAGAATGTCGGTTGTGTATGCACCGCTTCCTACCTGTCCAGGACTACGGACTTTAAAATTATCTTGCGCCAGTTTGCGATGTGGGTAGCGAAATTTTTTCATTTTTCGAAGTGCACCAATGGCAGCTTCAGCGGCCACTTTATCATTGCTTATTGCGAAGTGCTCGAGGAGCGGTCTACTGTCGTATTTTTCCATAATAAGTGTTATCGATTCTTTTTGTGAAGGAGTGAGGTAAGCGTAGTTTTCCTTAAGGTATTTTTGGTACATATCGTTTGTTTCTGTTGCACCCCAGAAGATATAATCGAAGGCCACAAATTGTAGTTGAGAGCCTCCGGCACCAAGATATTTTTCTCCACCAATGACAAGAGGCTCAAAATACGGTCGCATTTCTTTAGTGAAATACTCTGGCGGAAGTTCACGCATGACCGATACGATCGAGCTGATTGCAACGTCGAGGTTATTATCAAAACCTTTGAGTGCCGTAGGCGCGTCAGTATAGATAAAATCTTTTAAAGAACGCTCAAGTGCAAGTGACGTATTACGAACAGCCTCAATAAATAGTGTTTCTTCTGGGTCCCCGGTGAAACTTCGCTCACGGTCACCGGTTGGGTTTGCCAGGGCGTAGGTTGCGACAGTTCCGCGTGGAACGGTACCAATATTACTCCCCAGCTCAATAAATGTTTCTTCGAGTCCTACGACCTCCTCAATTGGGTTTCGACCATGTCGTACATATGAGCTTGCAAGAAAATCAAGGTCACGGAGCGCGGCTAGTGAAGAGGTTGTGGTAAGTGTTTCGCTTGAAACTTGAATGATGGAGTGTTTAAGTGCATTGAGTAGCGCATCGGTGTCGGCTACTCGGTTAATATCTGGAAGCAGCTTGAAAGTATCATCAAGCTTGAGGGGATCGATACGACTTGCCTCTTGATATATTTCGAGTGACATTAGTTCTTTTTCAGGTGTGAACATATTCTCTCCATCGTCATTGTTATGCAATGCATAACAATGAATTGATATTCACAAATATAACATTATTTTTACATCATGTAAACAGATTAATAGAGTTAACTACTTTTCGATATTACGTGTGATGGCATCATCTAAAAGTTGACGAATTGCTTCACCTTTACTAATACCAAGTTTCTTCGATTGGCTTGTAATAAACTCGTCAATTCGCTTTGTGCTAATAAAGCTTGTTCGGGTACTCCGGGATTGTTGATCGGCAAATTTTAGAAATGTCGCCACTACTCTTTTGATACTTGCTTCTGTTTCATATTCATTAATTCGAAGGAGCCGGGATGGGTTATTAGAGATCGATACATCTGGTTTGCCATTACGAGCACTATTGTAGAGGTAGAGTGTTGGTTTACTGGCACTCAGTGCTGATGCAAGCTGAAATCCCAGTGTTTGACTCGGGCGGCTCATTTCGCCAATAAAAGCATCCGAATTTAAAATTGCACTCAAAAGAGTGTCGAATGATAGTTCATGGCTCGGGTCTGCCGGGTTATAGATATACGTAAACACTTCGTGACCAGCCTCCTTAAGAATCGAAGGAATTGTTTCAGTGGCAAGCATTTCAATGTGCTTATCAGTTTGGCCTTTGGTTGTGGCATAGTATAGCTTCATATATTTTTCAACAAAATGCTTGTATTCAATCTGTATTATAATATAATAGCAAAATAACGCAAGGAGACTGATCGCGCATGTTGTTTGTTGTTGGCTATCACGCCTCTGGAAAATCGTATTTTGCTCAAATGCTCGAACGCCAGTACGGAGCACTGCATATTGAAACGAGTGCTGTTGTTCGTGCCTTCAAGCTACTTGACGCACCCGATGTATCGATGAATGCTTGGGCGCGAGCAAAAGAAGCAGAATTTAGCGCAAACTTTTTCGATGAAATAATTGTTTCTGCTGTTCGGGACAAGTATCTTGCGGAAATTGAACGAGGGATGGTACCTACTGAAGTTGTTATTTCTGGTAATCGTTCTCTCAATGGGATTCAGTATATCGCTGAACACCTTCAAAGTATCGATGAACGCCCGACAAAAATATTTGCGTTCGAAGTAAGTGAGGATACTCGTTATGAGCGTTTTCAAAAACGCGATCGACGTGAGGGCGATGCTACGATGCCATTTGAAGAATTTCAGAATCTCATTAAGGAGGAGCAAAATACGGGCATTGATGAGATTTTCCTTCACGCAGACATGATTATCTCAAACAATGGAACAGAGGCTGAGTTTCTTGGACTCAGCACCCTAATTGCTGAACACGAATTAAAACTAAAAAGGTATACTAATGAGGGTGAATATATTCACATATATAATGAAGGAAATCGGGAGCAACGACGTTAGATGAAAAAAGTATTATACATTACAGGCAATCAGAAGAAACTTGATAATGCAAAAGCATTCCTTGCGGAATATGATATTGAGCCAGAGTCACGCAAAGTCGAGAGCGATGAAATTCAGTCTAATGACGTTGTAGCTATTGCCGTCCAGAAAGCTCGTGATGCCTATATGAAATTGCAACAACCCTTATTTGTTAACGATGCGTCTTGGCGTATCCCAGCACTCAACGGTTTTCCTGGTCCTTACATGCGGTACATCGTAGATTGGTTTAATACCGATGACTTACTAAAGCTTATGGAGGGTAAAGCGGACCGAACAATCATTTTGAAGGATACGATTGTTTTCAAGGACGGAGATATTGAGAAGATTTTTACAAATGATGTGTATGGAGTGCTTCTTGATGCTCCTGCGGGTGAGGGTGATGGGCCATTTGTCACAAAACTTATTTCTTTTGATGATAAAGGGCTCAGTATTGCAGAAGCAAAAGTAGTTGGTTATAGCGATAAAGAAAAACCACTCTGGCAGGAATTTGCCGAGTGGTATAAAGACGCTTAAGTAATTTATATAAAATTGATTTTGTTGTCGGGCCGCGGAATTATCCGCGGCCCGACAAGATCGGGTACTTAGTTGACAAGCTCAAGGATGGTTGCCCCTAGCGCCTTGCCTGTGCCAGACGTATAGGTGACATGTTCACTCTCGGACTTGCCCATGAGCGCTTTGCCCATCGGTGAAGTCGTCGACATCATGAACGTGCCGTCATCACCCTCGCGGACTCCGACGAAATGACCGGCCATGTGGATGATCATCGGCTCGTCTTCGCCGTCTATGAGTACCCGAATGGTGGAGCCGACCTCCACCAGTGTTGATGCTCCGTCGCGCTCGACAACGATCGCATCTCGACGCAGGGCGCGGAGCTTAGCCAGGTGTGTCCGAGCCATGTCCTCATCCTGCTTGGCCTGCTCGAAAGCAGGGTTGTCGTGCCACGACTCGTGGCTCGACTCGTCGCTCCCCATCGCATACATCGCTTTTGTGTGACGCTCTTGCGCCACTTCGATGTCCGCATCCAAGGCCGCCAAGGCCTCGGGTGTGTAGTGGTTGTGCGTCACCGTTCCACCGCCCTTCGTATTGATTGGAACATTTATATAATAACATTTTTTGAGTACTAATCAAATATATCGGGCTAGGTTTTAAGGCGTTATTGCTATCCGAATGACTGCAAATCTCTAGCACTAATGAGATTTGATGTTAAAAAGTATTCTACTGCCCTATTGTGTCTCATATTTTGTACTAGACCCACCCTCTCAGCCATGAAAAAAGTCAGACCTTTTAGTCTGGCTATTTTCATAACTAAGCTGTCGGGATTCGAAACCCCGAGTGGCATGAGGGGGTGTAGATTGCCGGGCGGCAATCTACAACCGATTCGCTGTCCAGCGAACCTCCTTCGCCGTATGGCGAACTAGCCAGATGCGACAGTTTAAAAGTAGACCCATATGGGCCTACTTTGATTTATCTAAAAGAAAAGGCGCACCGAAGTGCGCCAATTCCCATACTGCTGAAGTTGTCCTACACGGTCACCTTGGGATTGTATCCGATGATGGCGACCATGCCCATGCCGGCGAGTTGGCGACCTTGCGGGTGGTTGTATTCCATGCCAAGCACGGTGTGGGGGTCCAGGATGTCCCACCATCCGAGGAGTTTGCCGAATGCGAACAGCATAAATGCAAACTCCTGGTCACCAAGTACAGCACCGGCGGTGAGGTAGCTGATCTCTTCACCGAGTGGCGGTACCGACTCGTTCCAGCCCTCGGTGGGCCACTCCTTGAAGAGTTCGACCATCTCGGCTGCGTGTTCTTGAACCTTGTCGGTGTTCAGAGCGAGCGTTATGACGAAGAAGTCGAACATCTCGCTTCCCTCGACGGGCTGCTGGTTTTCGTCTATCTCGCCGAGTGAATCGACGAGAATGTCGTTAATTCGTGCGACATCCATCGCGGGTACTTCCTTTCAGTAGGGATACCTAATTATAGCATAAACCCTATAAATAATCAATACCTACTGACACATACTTCTTTCGATGATAGGCTTAGTTTAGGTCATATTACGTACTTGCCTGCAGCAAACTTACGCGGTTGTGCTCGGAATCGTAAAAAGAGATATAGATACCGACGCCCGGTATATTCATTGGCTCACCTAGTACTTCGCCGCCCGCGTCTTTAACGGCTTGCACGGCAGTCTGTATATTATCAACGGCGATAACTACCGATGGGTGTTGATCTGGCCAATCGGATTTTTTCGGAAAAAATCCACCATTGATCGCGCCTGGCATAGTTGGACGGCCATTTTCACCGACTTCGACGGTTTCAGCGAGCACATAGCCGCCCATATCTTCTGCGGTTACTTCCATGTTCCAACCGAAAGCTTTTTTGTAAAAATCTGCCACGCGTGGTGCGTCTTCGTATGGCATTTCAAAGTGTACTACTGGATTATTATTACTCATAATTCCTCCCTAAGCTTATTGCTTAAGTATACATTACTTTGCCTTGTAAGGTTTTAGGCTACATTGTAGCCTGGCGTATAATAGCGGTAATAGCATAAGGGAGATACGAAAATGGAAGATTCAGAGTCACAAATAGCTCAACCGCAAACAATCAACCAGCCGCAGGCTAAAAGGTCCAAGGCTCCAATTGTAATATTAATTATCATCATTGTTCTGTTGCTAGCCGCCGGCGCTGGTGCCTACTGGTGGCGCAATGACCAGGCCGACAAACAACGTACGGCAGACGCTGCCAAAATCACTGAACTACAAAGCAAAATCGATGCGTTGACCGTCAGTCCTGACGCCCAAACTCCGACTAACGGTGACACTACAACCCCCGCCTCTACTCCAGCTGCAGTTCCAACACCCGCCGTCAAA
>Ga0265297_10012369_pt1 | contig 10257 bp, 9 predicted proteins | sample Munlanlwell13791_FD_192502 | JGI IMG/M metagenome (GOLD analysis project Ga0265297, IMG submission 192502) | Leachate microbial communities from a municipal landfill in Southern Ontario, Canada - Leachate well 137-91 | ecosystem: Engineered > Solid waste > Landfill > Unclassified | place...
TAAAATGATACCTCCTATTATTGAGATTCTCACCCCAACGGATATAATAGAAAAGACTTCGAATGGTTTTAGATTTAGAGAAAGAACAGTTATTGATATTTTTATGTCTTCTAGTTTAATAAAAATACTTAATGAGAGAGAACTTATTGCTGTTCTCTTACATGAAGTCGGTCATAGTATGTTTTTTCAAAACATTTTTGGGAGAATAATAACATTACTTTTATCGCCAGCAATTCTTGTATTAAAAGAATTAAAAATAGTCTATGCAGAATTCTTAAAAGCTACTGATGACAATAAAGATAATAAAAGAAGAGAAATGCGAAATAAAATAATTTTTAAGGCTTTTAGGGTATTTATGACATTAGATAAATATTATCAACAGTTTAAAAAATTTATAGGATTTAAAGACTTTTTTGAAAGAATGTTAAAGATCATTTTAGTAATCCCAAAATTTAGTTTGAAAACAATCTTTGAATATTTGCTTAAACAATTTCTATCCGGTTCTTATGCTAATGAAGAATTTGCTGACAATTTTGCAAATGTTCATGGGTATGGACATGATTTAGTAAAAGCTTTATTAAAATTTAATATTCCTAAATTACCATTATATGAAAAAACTTTTTTTCTTCTTGATGATATTTTAGGATTTTATAGTGTTACCCTTGATAGTGTTTTTACTGGTGTACATCCACAATTTCTAACACGCTTTTATAATACAGAGAATTATATTAAGAAAGAACTACATTCAGAAACTAATCCTGAGAAAATAAAACTTTTAAAAAAAGAATTAGAAAATCTAAAAATATTTAGTGAAAAAATGAAGAAAGATATTAGTTTTTTAGAAGGTTCTGGATTTGAAGTTTTTAGTTTGATCGATATTTATAAAAAAATAATACTTACAGCTGGGCAAACCAATATTGATAGTTTTGACAAAAAAGTTATTAGTCCTAATTTATCTAGTCTCAATAAGAAGATTCATAATATTGGAAAAAGTAAAGACAATGAGTTTTATGAAAAAGATTAAATTTCAAAAGAAAGTTCCATTCTATGGAACTTTCTTTTACTTTTAAATAATTTTATTTAACTTTTAATTAGTAAATATTTTAACATTTACTTTAAAATTTAAAATTAAAAAGGAAAAGATTATGGCATTAGGAATTACAAAAGTTGTTTCAGAGAACGTTGAAGTTTTAAAATCAACAGCGACAAAAAGTTATTTTTCATCAAGCATTGTTCCTCCTAATACAATTGGAGAAAATGGTGATGTTTGTGAACATATTAACGGTACTAGATATTTAAAAGTTAATAATGTTTGGGTTATGACAAATAAAGCACTTTTAACAAATGCTACTGCTATTGTAGCAACTACAGGAACATTAGATCTAGAACATAATTTAGATACTTCTGTAGTTAATTGCAGTGTTTATCTAGAAGGTGTAAAAGTTGATACAAATAAAGTTGGCATTCTTCTTAAAGACAACAATACAATAACTGTTTCTAATTTAACTGCTTCTGAAATTGATATTGAAGCTCTATTAGTTCTAGTCACTATGTAATAAAAATTTTATTTAGTACCATTATTTTTAATGGTACTAAATAATTTTTCTTTTAAAGGAAAATAAAATGGCTATCGGAATATTAAAAACAATTGTACCAAATGAAATTTTTTTACTTAAATCAGGAACTAATAGTTCTCCAAGTGTTTATCTAGTAAAAGTAGTTCCACCTAATACATTAGGCGATAATGGTGATTTCTGTGAGCATACTAACGGAATAAAATATGAAAAAATTAATAATGTTTGGGAAACATCTTTTTCTCCTATAACTGAAGAAGTATTAGACCTTTCTTTAAGTTTAAAAGTAGATAAAGAAGAAGGAAAAATTTTATCTAGTAATGATTATTCCGATGATGATAAAAATTATTTAAATAGTATTGTAAATCCAATGTTATTTAAAGGAGATATCAATCTTCCTATTGATTTTCCAACTTTATCTGAAGTTAGAAATGGTTGGACTTATTTAATTAAAACAGCTGTTACAGATAATAATGCAACAAAGACAAATACAGGTGCTAGTTTTTTAGTTGACTCTGAAGTATCTTGGAATGGAACTTCTTGGTCTGTATTAGGTGTTAATACAGTTAACAGTGTTAATGGACAATATGGAAATGTTAATTTAGATCTTCAAAAGTATTTAGGTGTTATTACAACTCCTTCTACATTAGATGTCACATTAACAAGATCAGACTTTGGTAAATTAGTTTTATGTTCTGCAATTATTCCAAAAATGGTGACTTTGCCTTCGGCAACAGATGATGATATTGGTAAATGGTTTGATTTACGAGGAAATTGTCTTTCTATGGCTGTACGTACTATTGGCGCTTATAGTATGTTTTATTATAGTCGTGGTGATACTATTACTTCAAGAAACATTCAAAACGGAGAATTCTTTAGAGCAGTCTATGTAGGGAATAATAAATATGCACTTATAGAAACAGGATTTTCTCAAACTTTTGAAAGTATACAAAATTTACAATTTAGTTTTCCTATTGATCGTGATCGTTATGCTGGCACCTTTATTATGGCGGGAAATATAAATAATCCGATTACAATAACTCTTCCTGCTATTGATACTTATGATGGAAGTGCTTCTTACAAATATTCTGTAAGAACATATTGTATTGGTTCAAGTGCAGCATTAGTTCCGATAAAAGATAGATTTTTACAAACCACTGGAAATGATAGAATAAAGTTAGCTAATGGAACTTTAGTTTCAAATGTGAAACTACCTTTAACTCCTGTTATTTTAATTCCTGTTTATGTTTCTGGTTCTACTAATAATTTATGGTTTATTTCTGGTTTACCTTTTGAAAGTTCAGAAATCGAAGTTTCTAATACAAATACAATTTTCTCAACAACAAAAGTTCAAACAGTTTTAGAAGAAATTTCTGATAAACTTATTGAAATTCAAGAAACACCACAGACAGTTAATCCATGGTGGACTAAAGTAGGGTATTTCGGTAATTTTAATACTCCTTTAGAATTAGTTGGAAGTTCTCCTATTGCATCCTCTCCATCTAATTTACCAAAAGATGTTAGTGTCGATGATTCAAATAAGTTAGCTTTTATGATTTATCAATCTTTAACTTCAAGTGAAGGTTCTTTAAGAATTTATGATATTAGATATTTAGATGATATAAAATTACTTAGTGAAATTTCTCTCCCAAAACCTTCTGTTATAGAATATAAAAATAATTTTTGTTATATTGGTTGTGCAGCAGGAGAATTTTATATTGTTGATGTTTCAATACCAACACTTCCTGATATAATAAGTACTTTATCAATAGGCGGAAGTTTAGAAATAAGAGACCTAGCAATTAATGACTTAGAAAATACAGTTTTCGTAGCTTCTATTTCAGCTGGTGGTGGACTAAAAATTATTGATATAACAAATAAAGCCACTCCGACTATTATTTCAGATACTGAAATTTTCTTAGCAGGTGGTGTAGAGTATCAAGATAATCATATTTTTATGACTGACGTGGCACAAAAGCGATTAAAAATTTATGACGTCACAGATAGAACTAACCCTTCTATTATAACTAATTTCTTAGTTGGAGATAAACCTGCTAGTATAACTGTTCATGATAATGGTTATTGTTATATTGGAGAATATTCTACAACACCTTTACCAAATCAAAAAGTGTTTATTATAGATATTTCCAATTTATTAACTCCTGTTATTATGTCTTCTATATCATTACCAGGTGCATTACCAAATGAAGGTGGCTTTTCAGAAAGCATACAAAAAACAACCGATCATTGGTTGTACACCTTTACAAATACCGGACTTCCAAAAATAACTATTTGGAATACATCGGATAAAGCTAATCCTAAAAAAGCTTTTGAATATATTTTATCTGGTACTAAAATTAGTGGTGGTATTATCAATAATGGTTATATTTTTATACCTAATTTAGACAATCATTGTTTAGAAGTTTTTAATGATATCGTTCATAATTTTACATCAGGAGATATAGTTTCTGATAGATTAAAGGTTAATAAAGACATCTTATTTGATGAAGAAAAAAGTTTAATAAGTACTTTTGATGCTGTTTCTCTGTCTTCTAAAACTATTTATGTAAACAATAAAAGAATAGATAATTATGTAGAAACTGGAAGTATCAACTTTCCATTTAAAAAACTTTCTAGTGCAGTAACTATATCTACTTCTGGAGACACTATTAAACTTATTAATTCTGAAATACCATATTCTGATGCAGGAGTTTATACTTTAAATTTTCCAGAAGGTGTTTCTTTAGAGGGAGATGGTTGCGAAAGAGTTAAAATAGAATCCACTGATTTAATATTTTCTGGTACATTACCTATACAAATGAAAAATATATTTTGTGATGGTGGTGCTACTATTTTTTCATGTTCTGCAATAATTAAAGATTGTTATTTAACAAACTCTCTTGTTGTTAATGACTGTCATGTTGAAGCATATAATTTAGAAACGTATGTTGATGCAGGACTATCTATTTCTTTAAATGGAGAAACATCAGAATTAAATATCTATAATGGAAAAATTACCAGTATTAGTCAATGGTATGCTATTGAAATTAATGATGGAAAATTAACTTTAGATAATTGTGAAGTTGTTTCAGATGTTGATGACAGTTCTACCATTATTGGATTTTCTGATGTAAGTATTTCTCCTATTATTATTACTAATTCTTCTATAATAAATACTGGTTTAGGAAAATCTTTATCTATAACCAATGCAGCTGAAATTACAAATCCTCATAAATTAGATACAGTTTATTTTTCTAGTGAAGTTGATTTTGGTTCTTCTGCAGTAAATGCTTTTAATATTAGTTTTAATCCAGGAAGTTTAATTGGTACTAATATTGAATATAATAATAAGAAAGAATTTTCAAATTCTTCTATGTTAGTTTCTTTAACTGGTGATGAAACAATTATTCATAATTTAAATATTGCATATCCATTATGTACTATTTATTTTAAACCAGCTTCAGGAACATTTCAAAATAAATGGGTGTTAAGTGATAATACTACAATAGTATTAGAATATATTGATAAAAACTCAGTGAAAATTTATAATATTTCTTCTGAGCCTTTTGATATAGATTCTATAAAAATTATTATTAATATATAAGGAAACAATTATGGGTATAGCGATTAACGAAGAAATTATTGCAGGACAGATTTATTCTATTAAATCTGGGACGAGCAATAAAAGAATGTTTTCATCAACAATAGTGCCACCTAATACTATTGGTTCTGATGGAGATTCTTGTGAACATATAAACGGTACTAGATATCTAAAAGTTAATAATGTTTGGACAGTAACGTTTCAGCCTTTAGATAATGAAACAATAGCTTTAGCTTTAGAAAAACTTGGAACAATCAATAATCCATTTCTTTTTAAAGGTGAAGTATTAGTTGCAGGAGATTTTCCTTCTCTAGCAGTTGTTGAAAACGGTTGGACTTATACAATTAAAGCTGATGTCGTTGATAACTCTGTAGGAAAAACTAATACGGGACTATCATTTAAGCTTGGAGATGAAATAACCTGGGACGGAAGTTCATGGGTTATTATGGGTGGTAATGCTACTTTAACTAATTTATCTGATAGTTTAGAAGAAATACAAGGTTATTTAGGAGGTATTTTATTACCTTCAAAAGTAATTTATGTAGATGGTTCTAGAACTAATGATGGTCTTACTGAAATTACTGGTAATATTAATTTTCCTTTTAAAACAATAGCCGCAGCAATAGAAGTTGCAACTTCTGGGGATCTTATTAAAGTTATTAACAAAGGAACTCCTTATGAAGAAAATATAGTTCTTCCTGCTGGTGTTTCTATTGAAGGTAATGCTTCTAATAATACTGTAATTTCTGGAACTATTACTACCACTGTAGGAAATCCAATTAGTATTAGATATTTACAATTAGATAACACTTTAACAATTAACTGCGCAACAAGTATTTTAGACGTCTTTACGACAGGAAAGACTATAGTTAATGATTCAGTAGTTCAGGGCTATAATTTTCATATGATTGCTGGAGCTAAAACTGCATTAGAAATTAATGGTGCAACTTCTAAATTTCAATCATTGATGTCTACAATATCAAGTACTGGTGCTTTTAATACTATTATTATTAATAATGGAAAATTGATTGTAAATACCGTTCAAATATCAGGAAACAATGCAGGTACACCAGTTTTAATGATGAATGCAGGTATTATTAATTTGCTTGAATCTTCTGTTTTAAATACTGGCGGTGGTGTTGCTATTAACGGCACTAATAGTACAGGGGTAACTTCTAATCCAAATATGATTCATGGTGTATTATTTTTAGGAAACGTGATTTTAAATACTTCTGTTTCTCATTGTCATAATACAGACTTTATTTCTGGAAGTTTATCAGGAAGTTCTCTTATTACTAATACTAAAGAATTTTCTAATATAGGCGATATAGTTGCAACAACTGGAACTTTATCAATTGTTCATAATTTAGGAAAACAATTTTTAAATTGTTTAGTATTTTATAAACCAGAATCTGGAGATTTCTCTGGAAAATGGATAAATGCCTCTGCTGATCATATTATAGAATTACTGGATGAAAATACTGTAAAATTTTATAATACATCTTCAGAAATAATTTCTGCAGGTAATTTAAAAGTTATTTGTAGTATATAAAAAATTAAAACCTACTAGATTTTTATCTAGTAGGTTTTTTATAAAAATTTTAAATAACCTCTTATTATAATGGATAATTATGAGGTATATAAATGTCGGCAAAAAATATTTTAGTACTATGGTCTGGTGGTTTTGATAGCACCTATTTAGTCTATAAAAACCTACAAGAAGGGAATAACGTTTTTACTATTTATAATAAAATTATAAATAGTAAAGATAAAATTAAATATGAAAAAAAGCATTAAAAAAATTTGGAATGCAATAAAAACAACACAACCAAAAGAAGGAAAAGTATTTCCTCCTATAAAATTTCCTTTAATATTATTTACTAAAATTGATATTATCAACAGACTTCCAAAAAATATTGCAGAAGAATGCTTTTTTTGTGAAGGAACAGAAAACGAACTTCCTTGCGGTTGTTGTCATACTTGTAGAAATCTTTTATCTTTAGAATTATCTTATCCATTTCTTGAATATAAAAATCTTTCTTTTATTAAAAAACATAAAGAGGATGCTTCTTTAGAAGTAGAACCAGAAGTAATTGCAATAAAGAAAAGATTGTCGTTAAAAAAAAGGTTAAATTCAATTAATATTTTTATTAAATCCAATTCCAATTCCAAAAATAGGTAAAAGCTTCTTCTTTTTTTCCATCTTTGTCATAAAAAAATTTATATTTTTTATTTATAGCTTTCCCAACTTTTATTTCTCCAACTTTTTTTACTTTTATTTTTTTATTTAAAATCCAAATTTCTTTTGTTATATCTGCATCTGGAACTAAATTATTTTTAACTAAAAATTTATTTTCACATATAACAATAGAATCATAAAATTCTGGTTCATAAACAAAAAATTTTTTATTTTCTAAATTATCACTCATTCCAACTAAACAATATTTAATTTCAGATGCACATGATATTCTTGGTATTGTACATTCTTCAGCACCAATTTTACAAAAATAATTATTTGGAATAGTAGCATGCAGTTCTTCTAAATCTTTTGAAGATAAATGAAATAATTTATGAGTTTTAATAAAATTTTTTCTCTCTATTTTTATTGAATAGACAGTTTCTTTTAGAAATATAGAACCGTTATTTAATTTTTTTAAAAACATTTTTAATCTCTCTCTTATTTAATCAAAGGAAATAGACATGAGTATTTTTATTAAAGAAAACCCTATTCTTTTATCTAGAATAGAAGAAACAAAAAACTATTTAAATTCAATTTCATATTTTTCATCTGAAGAGAATCATGAAAAGTTTAATATTTTTATTAAAAGAATGAGCGCTCATATAGAAAAAGTAAGAAGTAATGCAAAAATTATACAAGATCAAATTAAATTTCCAGAAAATCTTTATAATTTTACAGAAAATCACGATGAACTTAAATTTTTAAATCCAGAACTAATTCCATATATTGATTTAACTATGGAAAATTTAAAAAAAGAAATTTCTCCTAATTATGTTAGAAATATTAATGCCAGCCCATCTATTCTTCATCATGTAATAAATAGTTCTCATCATCCAGAATTTTATCACCCTACAAAAGATTCTCTTAAAGAATTAGGGGTTGAGAAAATTAACGCTTTAAGCATGCCAGATTTTTTTATTGCTGAAATGATATGTGATTGGAAAGCAATGTCACAAGAACTAAATACTAATATTTATGTTTGGATTAAAACAAATGTTGGAAAAAGATGGTTGTTTTCAGAGAAACAACAAGAACTTATTATGCAATATGCAAAATTATTAGACAATGTTTAACACTATATTAGAAAATATAATCAGTATATAATAGGTATAAAAGATATGAAATTAGAAATTATTGATATAGAAAAATTTATTAAAGTTAATGAACTTCAAGAGATTAAAAATCCTATTTATACACATAATGGAAATTATCCAACGGAAGATGGATTATTTAGCCATGAAATTTTTGGAAGTCCTGGTACAACAATAAGAAAAGAAAAATGGGCGTTTATTGATTTAAAGGACTTTTATCTTCATCCTATAATTTACAAAACATGTATGCAATTAGATAGAAAATTTGCTGAAATAATTAGCGGTACTCGTTATGTTTCTATTGTAGATGGATTAATCGAGGATGATGAAAATGGTTGGACTGGACTTTCGAATCTTTATAAAAATTGGGAATCGATAATCTGGGAAAAAAGAGCGAGTAGAAAGAGAAATACTCGTATTGAACTTTTAAAAGGAACAACTAAAAAATTAGCCTTTATTAACAAATGGTTAGTTTTACCAGCTGGTTATAGAGATATTACTAATACTGGTTCTACAGGTATGGAAGTTTCTGCTGAAAATCCTTTATATGTAAAATTGTTATTAGCACAAAAATCTTCTATTACAAGCGGATTTAATATTATTGATGGCTTTCAAAAATATAAAATACAAGAAACTCTTTTAGAGCTTCAAGATTATATGATGGAAAAAGTTATTAAAAAGAAAGGTCTAATACAAGATCGTCTATTAGGAAAATATGTTGATTATGCTATCCAAGGCGTTATTTCTTCTCCTAATCTTTCTTTTGCTGAAAAGCCAGAGAATATAGAAGTTCCTTTTGGAACTTTAGGCATTCCTCTTCATCTTCTCTTGAATCTTTATTATCCTTTTGTAATTCATTATTTAAATAATCTTTTTTCTGATGTTGAAAACGGTGTTACATTCTTAAATGTTGGTGGAAAAGGATTTACGATTCCAAAAGAAATAGCTAATTTATTTGGATCTGAGCTTTATAAAAAATGGATTTCAAGATGTTTAAAGAGTCAAGAAGCTAGATTAGAGCTTCTTTCTATAGAAACAAAAACTGGAGAACCGTTTATTATTCCTTATTACGATTCTTTATTAGGACGTCCTACAACACTCTTAGATCTTTTTTATATTGCAATTAGCTCCATAATTAAAGATAAATATGTTTTATTTACACGTTTTCCAATTACTGGTTATGCCTCAACTCATTTTGCTAAACCAGTTATTTTGACGACCGTTAAAACTGAAGAAAAACAGATTTTTGATAATATTTATACAAATTATCCTGTAATAACTAATACTCCTCCTGTTTGGGTGGATTCTATTAGACTTCATAACTCTTATACGGAAGCCATGGGAGCTGATTATGATGGAGATAGAATTCGTGTTATTGGGTTATTTTCTAAAGATTCAAATTTAGAAGCTGAAAAAACTATTAAATCTCCTTCTTTTGTTCTCGATGTAGACGGAACTATATCAAGATCAATTCAAAATGAGGGAGTATTGGGTTTATATTCATTAACAAAATGAATGGAGAAAACGATGAAAGAGCAAATAAAAGAACTTCTTTCTAAAGAAAACAATAAAGATTTAGAAGAAGAAAGAAAAGAAAAAATCTTAGAAAAATTTTTTGAAACAAAAAACGACATTCCTTTAACAGGTGAAGTATTGAACGGATAAAGAAAAATGGGTAAAATATTAACAATTCAAAATATGCCGTCAATTGTTGAAAAAACATTACAATCCTATACACAATTTTTAACAGAA
>Ga0265297_10012370_pt1 | contig 10257 bp, 8 predicted proteins | sample Munlanlwell13791_FD_192502 | JGI IMG/M metagenome (GOLD analysis project Ga0265297, IMG submission 192502) | Leachate microbial communities from a municipal landfill in Southern Ontario, Canada - Leachate well 137-91 | ecosystem: Engineered > Solid waste > Landfill > Unclassified | place...
ACCTTTTTCGTGCTGCTCGATCAGAAAGAGCATGGCCGCCGCCACGTTGCGCGCGTGCACGTAGAAGCGCGTCCCCGCCCTCGTGCGGCTGGGATCGGAGTGGACGAACAATCTCTCGCCGTGGAGCACGGCGTTGATGACCTTGGGAATGTACTTCTCGGGATGCTGCCGCTCGCCGAACACGTTCATGGTGTGCGTGATGACGATCGGGAGCCCGTAGGTGTTGAAGTAGCTGTACGCCAGCTCCTCCCCTCCGGCTTTGGTGGCGGCATAAGGATTGCTCGCCTTGTAGCGGTCCCACTCCTTGTAGGCGACTCCGTCCGGCGCCGGACCGAAGACCTCGTCGGTGGAGAAGTAACTGAGGAGCTCCAGACCGTCCAGAGTGCGCGCGTAATCCAGCAGATTGCACGTACCCACCACGTTATCCTGCACGAACTCCATGGGACACTCGATCGAGCGGTCCACGTGGGTCGATGCCGCGAGGTGGAAGATGTAATTGACCGGCCCGATGCGATTGGCGACATAGGGATTCAACGGCGCCCGCAGGTCGTGATAGACGAATTCCACCCGTCCGGCGAACCGCTTGCTCCACAGATCGATGTCGGTGAGGCGGTGGAGCGTAGAGGCGGAGTCGATCTTGCTCAAGCCAACCAGCTTCCAGTCGGTATTCTTGAGGATTCCCTCGGCGAAGTGATGACCGATGAAGCCGTCGATTCCGGTGAGCAATACTCGTTTCATACCAATGCATCGTACCCGCCGGGACGCTTCTACGGAAGTGAAATCTCCGCTAGGCTTAGAGGTATGGAGCGGTCGCGAACGGTGCCCCGCACCGAGGGATTAACCCAAAGGAACAATGGCTCATGAATCCACAACTGGCAAAGCTCAGTCCTCTGGTGCGCGGGTTGCGGTGTACATGCCGGCCTACGAGCCAAAGAAAGCCCACATTCGCGCGGCCGTGGAATCGGTGAGAGCGCAAACCTGCACCGATTGGACGCTTTTCATCAACGATGATGCCTCGATGCGGGAAGACACGCAGTCACATGTGCAGGATTTTCTCACTGATCCCCGCATCACGCTCAAGCGAAACGAGCGCAACCTCGGCATCGGCGGCAACTGGAACGCGTGCTGGCAGAGTTCTTCCCCTCCCCCCGCGGGGGAGGGGCTGGGGGAGAGGGGTCTCGTCGCCTTCCTCTTTCACGATGACCTGTGGGAACCGACCTATTTGGAAAAAATGATCGCCGCGCTCGACTTGCACCCTTCCGCGGGATTCGCCGCGGCGAATCACACGTATGTGAAAGAAGGAGAAGTGCCAGCGGCTCCTTTCTACGAAGAACTCCAGAGATTCGTGCATCAGAACATCACACCAGGGCTACACGAGCACCATGAGTTCCTGCGCTGGTGGATTTCCCGTGGGTTTAAGCCGAACGTCATCGGCGAGCCGAGTTTTGTCGTGCTTCGGCGATTATTGATGGAAGCTGTCGGCCCCTTCAACGCCTCCATGGTGCAATTTCTGGATAGCGAGTACTGGGCACGTTGCCTGCTCAAGGCCGACTGGGTGTATGTACCAGAGGATCTCGGAAAATTCCGCGTGCATCCCGCCAGCATGAGCGCGGTGAACGAGGGATTGGGGCGCGGGGTCTTCGAGCGCTTCCAGACACTGCAAACGGTCGTCGCGGATTTGCCGCCGGAAGAACGAAGCGTCGGAAACACGGCGATCGTGAACGCCCTGAGCGGCATGATCGGTCAGTACTTCGCCCGTCGCAAACAGGGCAAGCAAGTGAAAGGACATGGTAATAGCGGACTGAGAGCATTCGTTCTTTGTCATCCATTACTCACCCTTTGCGCCATCATTAAATGGATGATGGAAAAAAGACAAAGAAATTGAGGAAAGAGAAGGAAGCAAGGATCCTCGCTTGCTTTGCTCTCTTTGTTTTCCTCGCTTTCCTCAGAGAAATACCTACCTCCCATAATTCACAGAAGCGACCGATAAACCTCTTCATATCTCAAAACGATCCCCTGCCAATCGTACGTTTTTGCGCTGGCTATCCCCGCCTGCGCCAACTCCTGCCATTTGTGTGAATCGGAGAGGAGTTTCTGCATGGCCTGCGCCGCTCCTTCGGCATCATCCGGCGAAACGAGCAACCCCGTACGGTCATCCTCCACGATATCGGGAATGCCGCCCGTACGTGTCCCGATCACCGCACAGCCGGCCGCCTGCGCTTCGAGAAACACGTTGCCCAATGCTTCGCTTCGGGAAAGCCCGCAGAAGATCTGCGCCTGTGCGAACTCTTCGAAGACGCGCGGAATCGGAACAAAGCCCACGAACGTCACATACTCACTCAATTTTAGATCGTCTGCCAGGTGCTTGAGCGCTTTCTCTTCGCTTCCGCTCCCCACGATGCGCAGATGATACCTCTCCCCCCTCGCTCCCCCCTCTCCAATGGAGAGGGAAGATGGGGAGGAGAGGAGTCGTGCAAGTGCGCGCAGGAGAACATCCACGCCCTTCATCGCCTCCAGCCTGCCGACGTATAAGATGCGACCCGGGATTTTTTTCGTATCGGCACACGCGCGTGCGATTGCCGGCACATCGATCCCGTTGGGGATGAGCAGCGCATCCGATCGGCCCAGACCTTGTGCGCGCGTGAGAAGAATGCGACTGATCACCGTCACACGGTCAGCCCTCCGGTGCATGAGCGGAACAAAGAGCGAGGTGTTGGTGCTCTGGCAGGTAAGAACAGTCTTTGCGTTCGGCCAGAACAGCTTCGAAAACACCATGGCCAACCCTGCAAAAGATTCAAGCACCGCTTGAACAACCTGAGGCTCAATACGACGAACGACGAACGGCGCGAGGAACGGAAAGAGCCACTTATCGATCCTGTGTCCCAAACCGACACGCACCACTTTCGCATGACCGCGAAACGGATCGTCATCAGGCAGTTTCCTCACCAAACGTGCCGTGACGATCGTGATGTCGAATTTCTCCCATGCCCGGTGTGCAATCTCCTCTGCACACGATTCCGCACCGCTCCGCAGGGGCGAAAGGAAAGCTGAGAGTAGAACAACTTTGGGCTTCATAGAGGAGCAATCATGATACATCGTGATGGAACCGTATATCTGCTCATTTCCTCATACATTGGGCTGAAATTCCCTCTTGCTCTCAAAAGGGCAATGTCACCCGATTCATGAACAAGCATTAAAGAGTGTCCGGTACTGTTCCCCCACTTTCTTCCAGTCAAACAGGTCCTCGATCCGCTTTCGCGCTGCACCTCCGAGGGAACGAAGCTTGGCGGGGTCCGTCAGGAGGCGCCTCATGTGCGCACGCAGCGCCTCGTGATCCCCCGCAGGGAAGAGAAAGCCCGAAACGCCGTTCTGGATGAGGAAGCGATTGCCGCCAACATCGGAAGCGATACACGCGCACCCGCTCGCCATCGCCTCCATGAGCGCATTACTGAGTCCCTCGCTGTAACTGGGCAGCACGAAGATGTCCGTGGATGCAAGGATCTCGGGAATGTCATGGCGAAGGCCGGTAAAGATCACCCTGTCACGGTACTGCGCAACGAGTGGATGATCCTGCTTGAACCAACCAACCACCTGCACGCGCACCTGTGGAAAATCCCGAAGAACGGAAACCGCCGCCGCGAGAAAATCTGCAACTCCCTTTACGGACTCCAACCGCCCCACATAGGTCACGGTGAGGTGCCCCCCTCTCCCCTCGTTCCTCTCTTTGCTGTTCCAACCTCTCCCCCTATCCCCCTCTCCCCGTTCAGGGCATGAGGGCCCCTCATGGCCTCGAACGGCCGAGGAGAGGGGGGATGTTTGCGTTTGTGGTTGTGAAATCTGCTGTCGGTGCGCCCCTTCCTCCTCCCTGCCCTCCGAAGCCTTGGCGAAGGAGGGAGGAGGAAGGGGTTGGGGGATGGAGGTTGAACCCAATAAAGAAGAGCTGCGAGAGGGGAAGAACGCCGTAGCATCAATCCCCGTGGGAATGACTTCCGTCTTGTGTGCGATGCAGAGTTTCCGGAGCAGTGACTCCGATTGGGGATGGAAAAGGACAACACGTTTGGCGCAGAGCAGAATGATCCACCCCAGCGTCCACGCATAGATCGCCGCACCGATGCGCGGCATCAGCCCCCGCGGCCACCACGTGATGCCGACGAAGGTATCGGTGAGGACGATGGGGCGCCTGCCACCGATCGTGAGCGGAATCGCCGAGAGCGATGTCCAGAAGAGAAGCTTGTTGATGATAATTAGATCCGGCTTTTCTTCGCGGATGATCCGCCGTACCAGCCCGAAGAATCCGAACGCAATCCCGTAATTCCACGGATCGGGCAGAAAAAAATCTTTCTTACGATAGATCGTCAGTGTTTCACTCACGCGCTCAACGCTTTCCTTACCTCCCTTACCTTCCTGACCTTCTTTATGCCCCATGCACGCCACAACAACGCGATATCCCATTCTCTGCCACAACTCCGAAAGCTTCACCGTACTCACCATCCATCGGTGTTCCTCTTTCCAGTACGGTGAAATAAGAAGAATAGTCTTCATAGTGAGACATGGTAGAACAGAAACCTCCAGTCGACAGCACGGAAGAAGATGAATTCCCGGAAGGCTCACTCTTCCAGCTGCCCCCCATCCTGCTCGAAAAGCGGAATCCTTCCAGCATGGAAATCTTCGAGGATTTTTTGGACTCCTGCCCTGGCAACCCTCGTCTGAAGTCCAGGAACAGGATGCTCGGCTCGGTCACGGCAGTGCTGATCAGCGATTACTTCGATCAGCCTGTTCACCGCGCTGCCATCAATAGCCCCCTCACTCATACTCCTATGATAGAAGAGGGAGAGACAAGATCAACCTGAAGAAAACTTCATTCATGCCCCAATTCCCCATCCGAAAGACGCTCTGCCTTTCACTCTTTCTTATTCCCCTCCTCATTTCCATCCACATGTTTCCCATCCAACCCGGCATCCCGAAGCGCCATTGAACGCGTGAGCTTGGTCTGTTTCTGCTCTAATTCCTCCAGGCGGACAATTTGGGCGAAAACGATGAACGAGAGTACGCCGAGAAAGGTGATCAGGAGGGCATTCTGCCGATCTTTGAATCCCATCGCGAATGTCAGGTAATTCAGGACAGACGGAAAGAGCGCGATGGTGGCAATCGCCGTCCAGAAGATCGTCCAGAGGGATCCTTCCCAGATCGTCTTCTTCTGCCGCATCACCAGACTCCACACATAGAGAATGGCAAGCAGTGAAATGAGGGGCGCGACGATCTGGTACGGCGTGAGGGGAAGCATGGAGTCCATAGTCTACCGGAGAAAGGAACGGAGAAGAATCCGTAGTGCCGTCTTGACGCCATTGGCGAACGACTGGCCCTTCGCCAGTGTGTACTGCGAGTACAGAACCTTGATGGGGACTTCTGCAATACGCCACTTGTGCTGCACCGCTTCCCGCACGAGTTCCGTACAGAATTCATAGCCACTCATGCGAATGGAAACCTCGCGTACCGCCCGTGGCCCGAGCACTTTAAAACCACACTGGCTGTCATCCACCCAGCGACCCGTCGCCGCAAAGGTTACCAGATTCCCGACGGCATTAAAGAAACGCCGGATGAGAGGAATGCGATTTTTCTGACCGAAACGATTGGCAAAGACAATGTCGGCCTCATGCCCAAGAATCGGCTGCAAGAGCGAAGGAATATCGCGGGGATCATGCTGTTCATCCGCATCGAGCGTGACGATCACATCCGCCCCAAGCGCCCGCGCCGCCTCGATACCGGTCATCGTCGCCGCTCCTGCCCCGCAGTTCTGGGGATGCGAGACGACCATCGCCCCAGCCTGGCGTGCCACGTCCGCCGTATCATCGGTGGAACCGTCGTTCGAAACGACCACCTCGTCCACGAATTTCCGCGTGTGCTCCACCACGCCCGCAATACGCTTCGCTTCGTTGTACGCCGGAATGACGGCAATCACGCGCATGGACTAAGGAAGGAAAATGTAGACAACACCGCCATCACGATCATTCACCTGCGGCACAATGCCGAGCGAACGGGAATTGGCGAACTCCACGAATGCATTGACCTTCTGGTGCAATGAACCATTGGGATCTCTTTCAATGGTCGCCGTATTCGTGTCGAAGATAATGCTGTTGAATCCCAGCGCCTGCAGACGTTTGAGCGTGAGAGCAGCATCGCGTTCCGCATAGAGACAGTTGAAAAAATCCAACTGATGATCAGAGACACCGATGACCTCAAGATTGCGAGGAATGAAGTAAGGAATGAAGGTGCCGATACGGTAGAGATACGGACGATCCGGCATCGATTTATTGCGATCAAGCACGGCAGCGGTAATGTCGTCGTAGTGTGACACCGTACGCTCCTGCAGTGCCGCTGCAGAAATTTTTCCGAACGGGTACTCGAGGAGATTTTTTTGAATCTCGTACTGCCAGAACCGCTGACCGAAGGAACACAGCAACGCAATGGTAATGAGAATTCCCGTAACCACCCTGCTAAAGACGTCGGGGGAGTGGACAAACAGCGCCTCAATGCAGATCACGAGACCCAGGAACATGCCAATGCCATACCACGGCACACCATTGGCAAGGAACACCCACTGGGCAATGAGAAACACTGTTGCGATCCAGAGCCATCGTAGCCACCTGCCACGACGCATCCAGAAAAATGGAAGCAGGAGAAGGAGCGGGAAGAGAAAGAGAGCAGGCGACGTGGTGACGTAGTAACCTGCAGAATCCAGATTGAGTACCGTGCGCCACGGGAGGAGAAGATAGTGACCAAACCCGGTGCGATACCCCCAGTAGCGACCGAGCTCCTCCGTGCTCCCTGTTGCTTTGCAGGCGGCTACGCTCTTATCTACCTGTAATTCTTTGGGCAGTTCCCGATAGGGACGACTTCCGTCGCTGCCACTCCCCGTACCATCGACATTAAAGTCCGGACTGTTGGAATTGGGTACGCCGAGTTCAAGCGTAGTGGGAATGAGACGACCACGGAGGAAATTATTGTGGTACACCCACGGAAAAATTGAAGCGGCAAAGAGTCCTCCGAACACAATGATCGAAAGCAAAGTCACCTTCAAACGCGCCGGTCGAAGTACCGCAGCGATCACGAGGAACACACACCCCAAAACAACGACAATCGTGAGCGCGGAAGTGGATGAACTGATGGAAATGCCGGCCACGCGCTGCGCAATGCCTGGAATATCCAGGGCATGCTGGACAATGAAAGCGGCAATCGCAAGAAAAACGGCTCCAAGGAATCCGACCCAGTACAGAGAAGCGCCAACCAAAACACAGAGGGTGGCCATGAGCACCATGGCCGCAGTCGGTTTCATCGAAAATGCAAACCCGGAGAAGAGGCCGGCGAGCGCAATCCACTTCCACTGCACGCGGAATGATGACGTTTCTTCTTCCGTGCGTGGAAAGAGCGCAAGAAACAGAACGAACATGGCCAGTGCACCCATCGCGAAAATCGCATTGTCGACTTTCATGTCGGCAAAGGAGAAATGCCCGATGAGCGGCAGCGTGTAGAACAGCAGAGCCGAAAGTATGCCGGCTTGCCGCCCGAGGAAGTGCCGCGCAAAGCTGATAACTGCAAGAACCGCCAGTACTCCGGCGGTCCAGTTCACCGCCATCGATGTCGTTGCGCCGAAGATATTGTTGTACCCGAAGAGCGCAAATCCGAGCGACGTCAGATACTCCCATTGAAAGGGCGCCATCGAGAAAATGAAATGCCCATAGCTCACCATGAGCCGTGGCCGGTTCAAGTAGCTTCCCAGATCATCCCATCCGATGGGGAACGGCCGGATCACCGTCAAAAAATTGAGGGCGAGATAACTCAAGAGAAGCCAGGTCAGCAGAACCTCCGCACTCAACCAGGATACGTCGCGCTCCGCGTGCGGTCGGATAAATGTGCGCAGCCAATAGAGCACATCCTTGTACGCCACGACGGGAACCAGAAGAGCGAACGTCCACACCGCCGGGGCAGCGATGAAGCCCGCCACGGCCAGGGACCAGAGGATCGCCATCCATGCGCAAGCACCGGTGGCCGCGCTCACGGTGACATCGGCAAGCAGGGAGAGAGCGGGAAAACGAAAGAGCCGTAAGAGCATCTTTCCAAGTACGAGAAATTCGAAGAGAAGAACTGCAACGAAGAGGAAGACGGGCAGCACGCGCGTGATGAAAGACTGCTGCATGCAACGCACGGTGATTTCATAGACTTTGGCCCCATTGGTATACGTACCGATTTGCTGCAGACATCCGCGCTGATCGAGGCTGTCGAAATTTTTCTTAAGTTCCTGCAACACGGAAGGCGATACATCCGAATAGACCAGCGAACTTGCTTCGGCCAGCTGTCGTGCGGATACTCCCCCTGATTGTGATTGACTGAGCGTGGTGAAAAGGAGCCAAACCAAAAAGAGAAACCCGAAGAGGAGGTTGATCGGCCTTCCATGGATACGAAATGTCCGCCAATTTCCCGTCTTGAGAGAAAAAGCCCCCCAGCAGAGAAGAAAGAAAACGACACAGGAAACAATGTATCCGAGAAAATTCCCCGCCCGCCCAATCGTATGGACCACCGTGGAGAGAAGACTCTGAAGGCCACAGAGAAATGGCGTAGATAGGCAATCCTGCTGATTGAGCACGCCTTTGGTCACACTATCGAGTAATGCAGCTCCGTGTACGGGAATCCCCAAGTAGACGAATGTGCTGTAACTTCCCCAGAACACGAGGCCGAGCAACAGCAAAACGGAGAGAATCTGGATCGTGCGCTTCTGCATACAGAGGCCGAGCCTACCAGAAAGACGAGAGAAAGGCAGCGAAAGCTCCGAATTATTCTTTCCGGCTGCTATGCTGCTCTTCTGCATGGCTCTGGACTGCGCGGCGATTCGACGGCAATTCCCCTTCCTGCGGGAGCAGGAACATCTGATCTATCTGGATAGCGCCGCCTCCGCACAAAAACCCGAATGCGTCCTGCAGGCGATGGATGCATTCTCGCGACAGAAATACGCCAACGTGCATCGCGGACTTTATCCGCTCTCAGAGGAGGCAACGGAACTCTTTGAGCAGAGCCGCGAAACCGTGCGTTCATTTCTCGGCGCGCGCCACCGCGATGAAATCATTTTCACTAAGGGAACCACGGAATCGCTCAATCTCGTCGCGAAAAGTTGGGGGAATACCATGCTGAAGAAAGGGGACGCCGTGGCGCTGACCGTCCTCGAGCATCACAGCGCAATCGTCCCATGGCTGCAATTGAAAGAGGAAAAGGGAATTGAAATCGTCTGGATCGACATTGATGACCAAGGCCATTTGAAACGAGAGGAACTCGTGCGAGCACTCAAGAAAGGAAATATCAGACTCGTGAGTGTGACGGGACTCTCGAACGTCCTGGGCGTGCGACCGCCGATCAAAGAAATCATCGCTGAAGCGCATCAGGCAGGCGCGCTCGTGTGCATCGATGCGGCGCAACTCGTCGGCCACAACCCGGTCTCCGTGCAGGAACTGAATTGCGACTTCCTCGCTTTCTCCGGTCATAAGCCCTACGGACCCACTGGCATCGGCGTGCTGTACGCGAAGCGGGAATTACTCCGCAGCATGCCCCCCTTCCTCGGCGGCGGCATGATGATTCGCGAAGTGCATCACGATGGATTTACTCCCGCGGATGCCCCGCAGAAATTCGAAGCCGGAACGCCGCCGATCGTGGAAGCCATCGGGCTCAAGACCGCACTGGAGTGGATCGAGGCAATCGGATGGAACGCTATCGAAGCGCATGAAGCAGCGCTGATGAACGCCGCCTATGAAACACTCGGGGGCATCCCCGGTTTGCGCATCTTAGGCCTCCAAAAACCAAGTGATGCCTCGGGCTGTGTGAGCTTCGTTGTGGAAGGAGCACATCCGCATGACCTCACTGATCTGCTTGGGCAGGAAGGCTTCTGCCTGCGCGCCGGTCACCACTGCGCGCAACCGCTCCACGAGCGACTGGGTGTTTCGGCTTCGATCCGGCTCTCGGTTGCCCTCTACAATACTGAGGAGGAAATCCGCGCCCTCTGCCCCGCTATTCTCCGCGCCATCAAAACATTGATTGCCTGACCCCTGAATCGCAGTCACGGATGGTTCTACTTCGCTCACCACAGGGAGCTGCCTCTGCCTCACCTGCCTCACCTCCCTCACCTACCTTACTTACCTGACCTACCTTACCTCCCGTCATGAATCTCTACGCCGAGAACATCCTCGAGCACCACCGGCACCCACGGCACAAATC
>Ga0265297_10012371_pt1 | contig 10257 bp, 7 predicted proteins | sample Munlanlwell13791_FD_192502 | JGI IMG/M metagenome (GOLD analysis project Ga0265297, IMG submission 192502) | Leachate microbial communities from a municipal landfill in Southern Ontario, Canada - Leachate well 137-91 | ecosystem: Engineered > Solid waste > Landfill > Unclassified | place...
TCGGGCCTCTGGAAGTACCCCAGGAAGACACTTGGTCCTCGTGCGATGATCTCGCCTATGCCGTTTTCCTCGTCCTTCAGAGCCACCGTGACAGAGGGCAGGGCAACGCCAACACTGCCAACACGAGGTCTGCCTAACGGGTTGATTGTCAGCACGGGAGAAGTCTCGGTGAGGCCATAGCCCTCGTACAAGCGGAATCCCAGTCCCTTGATTGCGTAAGCGACATCGGGTTCCAGTCTCGCACCACCTGAAATGACCCACCGCGCACTACCCAGGGCAGTTTTGCGCACCGGGCTCAGAAGAAAGCACACGGGATTCAGCCAGGTGCGCTTTTCGAGTCCCGCGGATAATGACATAAGCCCAGCGAGGAGTCTGCCGATGATTCCTCTGTCTCGGAGCTTGCGGCGAATTCCCTCGACAAGAAGGCGAAGAACACGTGGGACGGCAATCAGGTGTGTCGGATGGAATGCCTTGATGGCTTGCGCAATATCGTCGGCTCGGGGAGAAGCGCTGAGAACGACGGTTCCTCCCCCGTAGAGAGGGGCAGCAAGAGAAGCAGTGAAGGGGTAGGCGTGAAAGAACGGCAGGATGGCCAATGCCCTCATATCCGGATTCAGGAAGCCGGTCTGCAGCAGGTCGCGGATATTTGCCAGGAAGTTCTCCTCGCTGAGGACAACTCCCTTCGGGTCTCCGGTAGTGCCAGAGGTAAAAATGATTGCTTGTTCGACTCCCCGGCGATCGGGAAACATGCTTCGCGAGGCAGACGTGGAAAGTGCCTCCACAATGGAAACGGGTTCTTTCTCCACAAGCGCGGGGGGCGAGACAAAGCCTTGAGCATGGCCCTTCTGCCGCACGAGCATTCGAGGCTGTGAGAATCTGACCAGTCCCTCAAGAGTATCCGCAGAGGTCTGGGGATCCAACGGGATAACCGTAGCGCCGCATAGCATGATAGCCAGGTAGGCAAGTATCCATTCCGCTGAGTTGTCCGCGAGAAGCATGCAGCGATCTCCGCGACAAAGGCCCCCTTCAGCCAGCTTGACTGCGGCCGCTCGAGCGCACTTGTTCAACTGGCGATAGGACAGTGTTCTTGCACTGTCAGCTTCCAGGTAGCAGACCGCAATCTTGTCCGGGATACTCTCAGAATGGTACTTGAGAGCTTCGAGGAAGCTAATATTCTGCGCGGAAAGCCTATCCAAGGCAGGATTATCGATCATATGCTTGCGCAATTATGGCCATTCTGCATCTGTACGCAACTGCCCCGCCCAAAAGCCATGCTGCGACGCGGGTTCGGAGAGTCGATTTGCTCGAGAGTTGATCGTACACGGTCCTAACGTGTTGCTAACAAAGTCCGTGAGAATATAATGAACCCGAACCAGGAGGCGTAATGGCCAAGGAGATGATTCTTGTCGTTGAAGATGACGAAGACATTCAGGAACTGATTGCCTTCAACCTCACCCGCGAGGGATATAAGGTCATCGCTGTCGGAAGCGGGGAAGATGGGCTCAAGATTGCGCGAATGAGGAATCCTGATGCCATTATCCTCGACCTGATGCTGCCAGGAATAGATGGTCTCTCACTGTGTCGTGTGCTTCGGGCGGATGCGGTGACTGCTGTCAGCAAGATTCTCATGCTGACCGCCAAAGGAGAGGAATCGGATGTCGTGAGTGGCTTGGAGGTTGGAGCGGATGACTATATGGCCAAACCATTCAGCCCGAAGGTGCTCGTTGCTCGCGTAAGAGCCCTTCTTCGCAGAAATGTCAGCGATGCTGATGATGAAGGTTCGTCAATCACTATCCATGGCATGACCATCCATCCTGGGAGGCATGAACTCCTTCTTGACGGGAAGTCCATTGCTTTGACCTACACCGAGTTCAAAGTGCTCCAATTCCTTGCGAAGAGGCCGGGTTGGGTCTTCTCGCGTTACCAGATCGTTGATGGTGTCAGGGGAGACAACTATCCGGTGACCGATCGTTCTGTTGATGTCCAGATCGCATGCCTGCGCAAGAAGCTCGGGAAGTGCGGCAAGTACATTGAGACCGTGCGAGGCGTCGGATATCGCATGAAAGAATAAGCGATGGCACACCATAGGCTTGTCTGGCAGATCCTCATCCCCTTTCTGACCATCTCCTTCCTGGCTGCACTTGCCACAGGGTGGCTGGCCTACAGTTTCTCTGAGGATACTGCAGTCAAGCAAGCGGAGGCGCAGCTTGGAGGATCCGCTGCCATTGCGGAGATGCTTCTGCATGATAACATCAGACAGGCTAAGTACTCAGCAATCAGCCAGGATTGCCTTGAGTTCGGGCGGCGGACAGGGTTGAGACTGACGGTGATTCTGCCGAATGGACAGGTGATCGGCGAATCAAGTACAACTGAGAAGCTCGAAAACCATGGAAATCGCCCTGAATTCCAGTCTGCCGTTCACGGTGTTCCCGACTATCAGATCAGACGTAGTGCGACCCTTGGTGACAAGCTGATCTACTACGCCATGCCGTCGTTTGGCGTAAGCGATAACGTCGTCGCCGTTGTGAGAACAGCAACGTCGCTGACCCGTCTCCACAGCGATATTCTCTCTTCGTACATATCGGTGGCAATCGGCGTACTGATACTGTGGCTTATTACAGCCTTTTCCATTGTCCTCGTGGCTCACAGGATCAGCCGACCGATAGTGAAACTGAGAAATGGCGCAGAGCGCTTTGGAAGCGGCGATTTCTCGCAGCGCGTCGAAGTTTCCGGATCGGCTGAGCTTGCTCAAGTCGCGATGGAGATGAATCACATGGCCGAGTTGCTGGATGAGCGGATCAAGACCGTTCTAGGCCAACGAAACGAGCTTGAGGTGGTTCTCGCAAGCCTGATTGAGGGCATTGTCGCTGTCGATTTCGATGGGCATATTCTCAGAGTCAATGCATCGGCTGCGCGACTGTTGATGATGGACGCGGATCGCGCTCAAGGGAAGAGCGTGGAGGAGGCAATTCGCGATGCGGATGTTCAGAGATTCATTGCCCATGCAATCAACATGCAGGATGTTGCTGAGGGCGAGATTGTTCTGCGCGGCCCTTCTGACAAGTACGTTGAGGCGCGAAGCAGTTTGCTCAGGGATGCGTCGGGCAAGAGCACAGGGATTGTTCTGGCTTTGCACGATATCACAGAACTTCGCAAGCTCGAGAACATCCGCAAGGAATTCGTCGCAAATGTGTCCCACGAACTGCGCACCCCGATTACTTCGATCAAGGGCTTTGTCGAGACCCTTCGGGATGGCGCCGTATCTGACCCCGAGTCAGCGGGGCGTTTCCTGAGCATTATTGCAAAGCACACGGACCGCTTGAATGCGATCATTGAGGACTTATTGCGCCTTTCCAAGATCGAGCGGGATTCTGAGTTGGCAGAAATCTCTTTGGAGGAAGAACCGGTGCGTCCTATCGTTGATGCGGCTGTATCCCTGTGTGCGGGCAAGGCTGCCGAAAAGAGCATCACTGTGGTTGTGGAGTGCCTGGCTGGTACTAAGGCACAAGTCAACTCTCCTTTGCTTGAGCAGGCCGTAATGAACCTTCTGGACAACGCGATCAAGTACTCTGAGGCTGGTGGCAAAGTAGAGTTGTCAGTCGCCTGCGATGGAATTCATACGGTCATCGCTGTGAAAGACTACGGCTGCGGCATTGAGAGTGAGCACCTCCCGAGGATATTCGAACGTTTCTACAGAGTCGATAAGGCACGGAGTCGCAGGCTCGGCGGAACCGGCCTCGGTCTGGCGATCTCGAAGCACATAGCATTGGCGCATGGCGGATCCATTGGAGTTGCCAGCGAGCCCGGCAAAGGGAGCACGTTCTCAATTTCTCTGTCAACTGCCAGACCAAAGCAGGATCCGAAGCGGGGAAATCCGGGAAGATAGCCTCGCGTTCGGTTTAGCATCTGATATGCCAAATCCTATTCGTTATCTGACCGGTCGCTGACATTCCTCTAACACATTCCCCTAAAATTCCCTGCGTGGTCGACATCGAGTTGTTCTCGCTCGGATCGGCCAAACGAAGGCTGACCTCGTAACCTAAAAATGGAGGGAAACGTGAGGAATCTGTTCTTTGCTCTGCTTCTCGTGATCGTTCTTGCACCGCGCGTCGCGGCTGCGGAGGACAACAAGACTGCCTGGGCTGAGAAGATCAAGGTCTACGGCGACTTCCGGTACAGGCACGAGATGATCGATGAGGAGGGGAAAGACACCCGGACCCGTCACCGCATTCGCGCCAGAATTGGTGTAGCCGTTGCTCTCTCAGAGGAAGTCAATCTCGATTTCAGACTCGCCACAGGTGGCACAGACCCCGTGTCCACGAATCAGTCACTTGGCGAAGGATTCAGCACCAAGACGTTCGACCTCGACTACGCGATGTTCACCTATTCGCCCGTCGGTTTCAAGGGCTTCTCCATTCTCGGTGGAAAGGTGAAAAGCCCTTACCTCGTTCCAGGAGGAAGTCAGTTGGTCTGGGATGGTGACCTGACTCCCGAAGGTCTCGCGATTAAGTACGCTCCATCGATCGGGAAGGCCACGTTGACCGTCGCTCTTGGCACATTCTGGGTCGAAGAGCGCAAAGCTGCAGCCGATGAGCTCCTGACTGGCGCACAAGTATCGGTGAAGGTTCCGTTCGAGAAAGGGGCATCGCTGACTTTGGGTGTCAGCTACTATAGCTACTCAGGGATTCAGGGAAGAGCGCCGACGGTCGGCGCGTCCGGCAACTCAGTGGAAGGAAGCTGGAATTACCTGTTTGGGTACAAGATCGCCGAGGGGCTCGCGGAATTCGCATTCAGTGTCAAGGAATTCCCCTTGATGGTTTTTGGTGACTACATGTCGAACAGTGAGGCAGACGACAACAAGAAAGCGTACATGGTCGGTTTCCGAGTCAACAAGGTGAGGGATCCAGGCAGTTGGGAAGTTACGTACAACTACAGAAGGGTCGAGAAGGACGCCGTTCTCGGCCAGTTCTGTGATTCCGACTTCATCGGCGGCGGAACGAATGGGACTGGCCACACGGTTGGCCTGACCTACCAGGTATCCAAGGCAGCCAGTTTTGGCATAACCTACATGCTTGACAAGAAAGGCGTTACGTCCGGAACCGACTACAAGAGACTCCAAGTCGACGTAAACTTCAAGTTCTAAATGCGGAACCCGCGTCGCAGGATCCATGGATCCTGCAGCGCTTCCTGACAAGACGTCAGGAGTGAGTCAGAAAGGGAAAAACAATGATCACAGTGAGAACTGCGGCTCTCTTCGCCTTTATCGTAATCGTGGCGAGCATCCTGATTGCGGGCTCTTCTGCGAGCGCTCCAGCGGATAGCGGGTGTCGCTTTGTCCCGGACAAGACGCTGACCGGATACATGGCGACGGCAACCCTCATGGGGTCGGGGGCCACATTTCCGAACCCGCTCTATACCCAATGGGGGGCGATGTACGAGAAAGAGACCGGCATGAAGCTCAATTACCAGGCTGTTGGATCAGGTCAGGGCGTCACAAACTTCAAGTCCAAGCTTGTCGATTTCGGCGCGACGGACGACCCGGTGAAACCTGCCGATCTGGAGACGATGGCTGCAATTCAATTTCCGACCTGCATCGGGGGAGTCGTGCTGATCTACAATCTCAAGGGCATCAAGACCAACACACTGAAACTGAGCCCCGAGGTACTTGCGTCCATCTTCATGGGCAAGATAGCAAAGTGGAATGACAGGGTGCTGGCGGATCTCAATCCTGAACTCAAACTACCTGATATTGATATCACCACGGTCCATCGTGCGGACGGTTCGGGTACGACCGCGATATTTACCAGCTACCTGACCGCGGTTTCAAACACCTGGTCAGCCGCGATTGGCGCCGGAAAGACTGTCAACTGGGTTGGCGGGGTCGGTCAGAAAGGGAACCCAGGCGTTGCTGCATATGTACAACAGCAGGAGGGTTCAATAGGCTACGTCGAATATACGTATGCCGCGGAAAACAGCCTGTCAGTAGCCCTGCTTCAGAATGCGTCAGGCAAATTTGTTGTCCCGTCGAACAGGGCGTTTGCGGCGGCATCAGCAATGGCTGACTGGAAGAAGGTCTCCGGTTTCGGGATCCTCCTGATAAACCAGCCTGGTGAAGAAGCATGGCCCATAAGCGGAGCCACATTCGTTCTCGTGTATAAAGACCAGACCGATGAGAACAAAGCCCGCTCGATGATGTGCTTCTTCGACTGGTGCTTGCGGAATGGCAGCACGAAGGCTGAGGAACTGCACTATGTATCCCTTCCTGTTACACTTATCGAGATGATCGAGGACTATATTGCGGGGAAGGTCAAGGTCGGTGGCAAGCCACTGTTTGCTACTCCCGCTGCTCCTGCAACAGTCATTCCTGCAGATGTCAAGGGTTACATGTCTTCCGCAACCTTGATGGGCTCTGGCGCAACGTTCCCGAACCCGCTCTATTCGCAATGGGGTGCGATGTTTGAGAAGGAGACCGGAATGAAGCTCAACTACCAGTCGGTTGGGTCCGGCCAGGGCGTTACGAACTTCAAGGCAGGACTCGTGGATTTTGGGGCGACGGATGATCCGATTAAGGCGGAGGATCTTTCCTCAATGGGCGCGTGTCAATTCCCGATGGCTGTTGGAGGCGTGGTGCTGATTTACAATCTCCCCGGCATAGCATCCTGCACAATCAAGCTCACACCTGAGTTGCTGGCGGATATCTTCCTGGGTAAAGTGAGAAAATGGAAAGATAAGGCAATAACGAGCGCGAATCCTGATCTGAGACTCCCTGACAAGAGCATTACCACAGTCCATCGTTCGGATGGTTCCGGTACGACCGCAATCTTCACCAGCTACCTTGCGGAAGTTTCAAAGGAGTGGGCTGATGGAACCGGCGCGGGGAAGACTGTGAACTGGGCAACCGGAGTTGGCCAGAAAGGCAACCCCGGCGTTGCGGCGTATGTACAACAGCTCGAAGGCTCAATCGGTTATGTCGAGTTCACCTATGCAGCCGAGAACAACCTCGCTTTCACTCTGCTGAGGAACTCTGCTGGTCGTTTTGTCACACCTTCAGGCGAGTCTTTTGCGGCTGCTGCTGCAAGCGCGGATTGGGCTAATACTCCAGGCTTTGGTGTTAAGCTCGTCAATCGAACAGGTGAGAACTCCTGGCCGATCAGCGGGGCAACTTTTATCCTGATACGCAACGAACAGCAAGATGCAATGAAGGCAAAAGCGATGTTGTACTTCTTCGACTGGTGCTTCCGCAGTGGTAGAGCCAAGGCCGACGAACTCCATTACGTACCCATCCCCCTGGTTGTCGTGGAGATGATCGAAAAGGAATGGGCCAAGCAGTTGAAGTGCGGTGGCACTTCGGTATGGAAGTAACATGACAAGACCCATGCTGGATGGAAGACCTTGAACGGCAAGAGTGAACGCTTCCTCAGAAGTTTGAGCGCGACGGCTGGCTTTGTCGCCAAGTACATAGGCGTGTTTGCCGTGCTTGCTCTCATCGCGGGAACGTTGCTGGTTCTTGTGAATGGTTCCTGGCTTTCCATCCAGCAGAACGGTCTATCCTTCTTCACTGGTACGGACTGGGCCCCCAACATGGACAAGTACGGGGGACTAACGATAATCTACGGTACGCTTGTGTCCACTCTCATCGCAATGATCATTGCAGTTCCGCTTAGCCTCGTTATTGCTCTATTTCTGGTGGAACTTGCCCACCCGGTTGTCAGCAGGATATTCGGCACGGCGATAGAGCTTCTTGCAGCTATACCGAGCATCATATTCGGCATGTGGGGCTTCTTCGTGCTCATGCCCCTGATGCAGAATCATGTCCAGCCATTGCTCCAGACCATCTTTGGCAAAGAGTTCTTCCTGTTCGCGGGACCTCCGCGCGGAAGTGGCCTTCTTACGGCCGGAATCATACTCTCGATTATGATCCTTCCCTTCATCAGTGCCGTGGCGCGCGACGTTATGACCATGGTTCCGCCGGTGGTTAAGGAATCTGCTTATGGTGTTGGGGCGACTTCATGGGAAGTCACCCGGGGTGTCAGCTTCCGATATGGACTTCAGGGGCTGATAGGAGGTGCATTTCTTGGCCTTGGACGGGCACTGGGTGAGACCATGGCTGTCGCCTATGTGATCGGTAGCAGCCCGAGATTCAGCGCATCAATAACTCAACCTTCTTACTCCATCCCTTCCGCGATCGCTAACCAATTCGGCGAAGCTGAACCCCTGCACAAGAGTGCTTTGGTCGAGTTGGCCTTAGTCCTCTTTGCCATCACATGCTGCATTCAGATCGCTTACTTCCTTTGGATGAGAAGGATGAAGAGATCGGTTGGTGTCCTATGATGCGTCCCCGTTCACTGCCTCGACGCAGGTTCACCAATGGTCTGGTCAACAGCATCTCAGCCCTGGCTGCTTTGTTTGGGCTATTCATGCTGTGCTGGATCGTATTCACGGTCCTGAAAAACGGAATCTCCTCGTTCAGTCTTTCAATGCTGACGGAACTCCCGAAAGCTCAGGGAGACAAGTCCGGAACCGGAGGCGTGGCCAACGCCATCCTGGGTACAGGCATCATAACCTTGATTGCCTCGATGATTGGCATCCCTCTGGGGTTGATGACTGGGATTTACCTATCGGAGTTCGGCAAGGATCATTGGCTTGCCTCCACGGTGCGCTTCTGCAACACGATTCTCCTTGGAATTCCTTCGATAATCATTGGAATCATGGTGTTTGAGACTCTGGTCATACCAATGCGCACGTTTTCTGGCCTTGCAGGGGGAGTTGCACTTTCGATACTGATGTTGCCGGTAGTCGCACGAACCACGGAAGACATGCTAACGCTGGTCCCCAATTCTCTTCGTGAATCGAGCCTTGCGCTGGGCGCATCGCGCTGGAAGACGATACGCACGGTAGTTTTCAGGGCCGCAAAGACAGGTCTGATTACCGGGACTCTGCTCGCTGTAGCGCGAGTGGGAGGTGAGACTGCTCCGCTGATGTTCACTGCCTTCAACAGTCCGGACTGGCCGAGGTCACTGCTCGGAGCTATGGCGAATTTGACAATGACGGTATTCCAGGGCTATAGTTCACCGTTCCAATTCGACCAGCGGGCCGCATGGGCAGCTTCTCTGTTGATCGCAATTGCGATCTTGGCAGTGAATCTTTCCACACGCCTTTTGTTTCGTGAAAGGAAGAGGTAATGGTCTCGACGTTTTCGGGGGCATCCTCCAAGACAGGAGAGCCCGAAAAGACAGCGGCAGGAGGGATACCTCCCGCGAAATCCGTGTTTTCCGGGCAACCGGATTCGCACAGCCATGTTCTGGCGGCAGATCTTGCGTCTGTTGAAAAGCAGATTGTTGTGCGGAAGCTGAATTTCTTCTACGGCAAACACCAGGCGTTGTACGACAACGACATAGAGATACCCGCGCGCAGAGTGACTGCAATCATCGGACCATCGGGCTGCGGAAAGTCAACTCACATTCGAGTGTACAACCGAATCTTCGAACTGTACAGAGACCAGAAGGCTGTTGGGGAAGTCTGGATCGACGGCGTCAACATTCTGGGTCCGAGCGAAGACTTGATCAAATTGCGCAAGAAAGTGGGCATGATCTTCCAGAAACCGACTCCATTCCCGATGAGCATATTCGAAAATGTGGCGTTTGGTTTGCGCCTGCACTACAAAATGGACCGCGCGGAACTGTCCGGCCGTGTCGAGGACGCACTGAAGCGAGCCGCCCTCTGGGAAGAGGTCAAGGACAAGCTGAGACATCCGGGCACGGGTCTGTCTGGAGGTCAACAGCAACGTCTTTGCGTTGCCAGGGCCATTGCAGTTGAACCGGAGATACTCCTGATGGACGAACCCACATCAGCCATTGACCCGATTGCAACAGCCAAGATCGAGGAGTTGATGGAAGAGTTGAAGAAGAAGTACACAATTGTCATCGTCACTCACAACATGCAGCAGGCCGCCAGAATCTCCGACATGACGGCATTTTTCCTGCAAGGGAGGATCGTGGAGTGGGGACCAACCAGAACGATGTTCACCAATCCAAGAGAGAAGAAGACGGAAGACTACATCACTGGGAGGTTCGGCTAATGAAGGACGTTCCGGTAAGACTGCAGCGTGAAATCGAGAAGTTGAAGAAGAATCTCCTCAGGATAAGTGCCGTGGTCGAGGAGTCTTTCTGGATGGCACTGAACTCGGTCAAGGAGAGAAACCTCGCTCTTGCCCGGAAGGCCATCGACAACGATGCCGAGATTGACGCCATGGAGGCT
>Ga0265297_10012372_pt1 | contig 10256 bp, 8 predicted proteins | sample Munlanlwell13791_FD_192502 | JGI IMG/M metagenome (GOLD analysis project Ga0265297, IMG submission 192502) | Leachate microbial communities from a municipal landfill in Southern Ontario, Canada - Leachate well 137-91 | ecosystem: Engineered > Solid waste > Landfill > Unclassified | place...
TTTACTGCGGTTATCTTCTGCTCCTTTTGGCGGCGGGCCGCTATGAGTCGAACATCCTCAATCCTCTGAATTCTGAGTATTCTTTTAAGAAGGGGCTTTATGAGAAAGCCATAGAGACTGAACCCTCAAGGGCGGAATATCATATGGGCTATGCCCTGGACCTTGCCAGGAAAAACCCGGCGCCCGATTATTTTACTCTCCGGCTTGTCCTTGCACAACTCAAGCAGGCGGTTGAGCTTAGGCCTTTCAGCAAAGCATACCAAGAGGTCTATGCGAGTTTCGCCCCTCTGTCGATACAATCTTCAGCACAGCATACTTATTAAAACATTTTAATATCATGCCCTTGATGATTAAAGAAGATATGTTATACTTTTATATCTTGTCTTGAATTGCGATAAACCATGTTAAACAGCATGTATCCCGTTAGAGAACTCGTTCTCTAACGGGACTAGCCCCCACAAAATATGGAAAAGAAACTGCTTTTGACAAAAGAAGCCGCCAATATCCTGCGGGTCAGTGAAGAGTATCTGCGTTCCCTGATAAGGAACAAGAGGATCGTCGCTTATAAAGAGGGCCGCCGCGGCGGTTATCGCATCCCTGCGCAGGAGATAGACAAGTATATCCGTCGCAGGTACAAGGGTGTATAAAAGCGGCTGTTCGGATATCCGTTTATACTTAGCTGAAATTTATGTTCGAGCGAAGCCAAAGGCTTAAGGCCTTAGAGGACGTGCGGGGGATGGACAGGCATATTGAGTGCAGATAAAAGAGCAAGAAAAATGATAAAAAAGTTTTTAAAACGTTTTATTGGAAGACAGTGCTATTGGTCTATCGGAATTTATACTGGGGATTCCCCATATCATTTAATTCCACCTAAAGACATACAGAATCCTGTTTTGACGGCAAAGGATGTAACAGACAGGAAGGCTTTATTTGTTGCTGATCCTTTCATGGTAAGGGAAAAGGATGTCTGGTATATGTTTTTTGAGGTTTTAAACCGGGAAACTGGAAAAGGGGAAATAGGCCTTGCCATTAGCAAGGATGGGCGGCACTGGACATATCAACAAATAGTTTTGACCGAGTCGTTCCATTTGGCTTATCCGTATGTTTTTAAATGGCAAGGCGCGTTTTATATGATTCCGGATAGTTCTAAAAAGAAAGCGATAAGGTTATACAAGGCGGTATTATTTCCTTGCCATTGGGAATTTGTCGGGAATTTGCTGACGGGTTTTAATTTTGTTGATTCTTCTATATTTAACTATCATGACAGGTGGTGGTTGTTTACTTGTCCGACAAATAAAAATGATGTTCTTAAACTATTTTATGCCAGCAATCTTGGGGGGCCATGGCTTGAGCATCCTGCCAGTCCGATTATCGATGGAAACGCTCATATCGCTAGATGCGGCGGCAGGGTCATGGTGTTGGGTAATAGGATTATTAGATACGCTCAGGATGATTACCCTGCTTATGGTAGTTGTCTACGTGCATTCGAAATTACTAAATTAACGAACAAGGAATATGAAGAAAAAGGATATCCTAATAATCCAGTATTAAAGGCAAACTGGAGAAGGTGGAACAGGAGTGGTATGCATAATATTGATGCGCATTGTTTAGGCAAGAATGAGTGGATTGCTTGCGTGGATGGTTACTGTCGGGTTGTCGAATTAAAAAATAGGATCGTTTAATAGAGCATATCAATGGGTTCATGCGAGAAGGATTTGAACTACTACTTTTCGATATTTCGGAGGCATAAGTATGAATAAATCGCGAGCAAACATAGGTGAAAGATGAAACATAACACTATTTGGAACAAATTAAAAAAGAAATTAAAAGCAAATAAAAGATTGTATCGTTTTTTGTTATCTTTCAATTTGTATTTATTGCGTCTGATGTCGGTTTTTGTGCCAGATGAGATATATGTTAAGTGGCAATATAAAAATTTTTTTGGTCGGAAATTAGATTTGGAGAATCCAAAAAGTTTTAATGAGAAAATACAATGGCTGAAACTTAATTGGAGGGATGAAATACTAACAATATGTTCTGATAAGTATAAAGTGCGTGAGTATGTAAAAAGTCGCTTGGGTGAAAAAGTACTGACCAAATTGTATGGAGTCTATGACAGGGTAGAGGATATTATTGTAAAGGACTTACCCGATTCCTTTGTTCTAAAGGTTACTCATGGTAGCGGACAAAATATTTTTTGTAAAAATAAAAATGACGTTGATTGGAATCATACTTTTGAAATGTTAAAAATTTATATGGCAAATAATCATTATTATTTAGGGAGAGAATCATCATATAAGAATGTTATCCCGCGAATCATTTGCGAGGAATATTTAAATGAGGATGGACGATCTCCAATAGATTATAAATTTTATTGTTTCGACGGACAGCCTCTTTTTATTAATGTTCATTTTGACCGTTTTGGTGAACACAAAAGCAATCTTTATGATATAAATTTTAATTTTTTACCTGTCAAATGGACAAAACCTAATTTTTTAGGTAACTTTCATAAACCACAGTGTTTTGATGAGATGACTTTTGTTGCTAAGCGATTAGCTGAGGGTATGATTTTTGTGCGAGTCGATCTTTACTGCGTTAACAATAAGATATATTTTGGTGAAATGACATTTTATCCTTGTAATGGATTAGATATATATATTCCTGATAGCTATGATTATCTTCTAGGGTCATATTTAAAGCTACCTCTTACTAAGACATCGTGAGATATATAATTTGAAATAACCTATGTTTTTTATCCAGCGAACAAAAGCACTAATTACTAAGAGTCTTTTTTTCAAGGACTTGCTGATTTTAATGTCTGGTACTGTTGTTGCTCAAGTGATAACAGTTTTTGTTTCGCCTATTCTAACGCGCCTATTTAGTCCTTCTGCATTTGGTGTTTTTGGTGTGTATATGTCGGTTGTCGCTATAGTAACGGCTGTGGTTACTATGCGATACGACCAAGCATTAATGTTGCCTAAAAAAAATAAAGATGCCGCCCATTTGTTTTGGGCTTCCTTGCTCTCTGTTTCAGGTGTAAGTGTTGTATCGTTGATTTTGTGTGTTTTATTTTTTAAGCAGATTCCTTTTTTATTGGAAGTGCCAGAATTAAGGGTTTGGGTTTTATTTTTGCCATTTTCAATTTTTTTTGCAGGCTTTTATCTGACCTTAAACTCTTGGTCAACACGTCAAAAAAAATTCAAGAGAGCATCTATTTCTCAAGTTATAAGATCATCTGCTGCGGCTGGTATACAGGTATCGTCTGGAATTGCAAAGGTGGGGCCAGTTGGATTAATTGGAGGAGCAATCGTGGGAGATTTTTTTTCTTCTCTCGCGTTAGCAGTCCAGGTAGAGCATAGTGACAAACAAATCCTCAGAGAAGGATTACATCGTGATTCGATAATACGGATGGGAAGAGAGTATTCAGATTTTCCTATTTATAGTAGTGCACAGAATTTCTTAAATGCTATTTCTCAGAACGTTCCTGTATTGCTTTTGGCTAAATTTTTTGGCCCTGTTGTTGTTGGGTATTATGCGTTAGGCGTGCGTGTTCTACAATTGCCGATTAGTTTAATTTTAACATCTTTACGGCAAGTTCTGTTTCAGAAGGCAAGTGAAGTCCATAATAATGAAGGGGATACCTATAGTCTTTTTAAGAAGACAACTTTGGGTCTTTTGGCTCTCGTAGTTATTCCTGCTCTTTTAATTATTATATATGGACCTTTTTTATTTGGTTTCGTTCTAGGGAGAAATTGGGTGATAGCGGGTGAGTATGCTAGATGGTTAGTTCTGTGGTTGGCTGTTGGCTTTGTTAATCCACCGGCAATTCTTTTTGCTCAAATTTATAGAAAACAAAAATTTTTATTTTTCCAGGATTTAGTTTTGCTTATTTTTCGTGTCGCTGTACTAGTGATTGGAGGATTGTATTTTAATCCTTTGAGGACGATTATTATGTATAGTATTATAGGAGTAATTTTTAACTCATTTGTTATTTTGTATATGTGGGGTTTTATTCGCAGCAAGCAGCATAAAAATAGATTATGATAGGTCATTAATTCGAAGGAGATATACTTCGAATTAATGAAGAGAATTTATTTAGTGGTTGAAAACAGGCAAATGCTATCGTTCTCTTTCTGACACGTAGATTATTTTGCTTTTGGAATTATATCGGTTCGCTTTTCCTGAGATTGCGAACAAGTTGATAATATAAATATAATGTTTTTGAAATGTATCTATTGAAAGGATGAGTATGACTCGAGGGTCATTTTTGGGTAGGGGGTTGATTTAAAAGAATTTGTTAAGGGATGATTAAAATGAAAAGTTTGTTTTTCTCAGAGAGGGTTAGTTTCTTTCTTTTGGTTGTTTTTTCTTTTGTATTGAATGCGAAGGAGGGTTTCTCCAGGTTATCAATTTTCTTGGCCATTTTTTTTGTGTTTTTACTTTTTTTAAAAAAAGGTAAAATTTTTTTAATCAGAGATTATGTGTTACCTATCATTTTTTTGATATTTAACACGTTTTCATTGTTTTGGGGAGGGAATATTGATTATGTTATGCAGGTTTCTTCGGCGATAATTATTGGATATGCTGTTTTTGCTGGGTTAAAGTATGGGGTACCGATTTCCATTTTAGTCTGGGGGATGGTTGTTGCTGCGATTTTGAATATAGCATTTTCCTATGAGAACATTGGTTATTTTCATAGATTTGAAGCTAGTCGGCCTGCTGGGTTGATAGGTAATGCAAATGCACTGGCGATCTTTTTGTCGTTTGTCGCATTTCTACTTTATTTTTTGACTTCAAAAAAAAGGTTATTAATAAAGTGTATTGTGTTTTTTTTGCTCTATTTTGTATTTTTTTTCACAGGAAGTCGAAAGGGGCTGTTGCTTGTAGCGATGATTATTTTGTTGATTGGGATTGATTATCTGATCTGGCAAAAAGCCAGAATCAGCCCAAAAAGATGTATGGTTGTTTTCTTAGTATTGGTGATATTTTTAGGTTTTTGTTTTACAAAATTTTCTGTGATATCAAAAGATGTTTTGGGTGTTCAAAGAGTAGAAGCTTTGTTACGTGGAGAAGATAGGTGGTCAGCACAGACAAGGTATTTGATGATTGATCAAGCTACTAATCTTTGGTTGGAAAAACCATTTTTGGGATGGGGAGGTGGAGGTTTTGCTATAAATAGCGGTTTTGGTACGTATTCGCACAATAATTATGTCGAATTGTTATCGAATTATGGTCTTGTCGGCTTTTGTTTATACTATGCTTTTTATGTTTATTTATTTGCAATCGGCTGGAGTTTACGAAAAGAGTATTTATCTCGAGTTGGGTTTTTGATTATTATCATGCTTTTTATTTTAGAGTGGGGTTTTGTTTCGCTAGGTGATAAAACCTCTTGGATTCTCCTAGGAATTGCAGCGCATTGCATCATTCCGTATAGAGGAGTTATTTAAATTGAAAATCGCCTTATTCATAGCAACTTTTGCTGGGGGAGGAGCAGAAAGTGTTTTTGCGACTCTTGCCAAAGAATTCAACGCTAGAGGACATAATGTCGATTTGATCATAGGCGATACTAGTAACGCTGTATATTTGCACTTAATTCCCGATCAAGTCCGGGTTATCAATTTGAAAGCTAGACAAATAAGAAGATGTCTTCCTGCCCTGATAGATTATCTTCGTAAAAATGAACCAGATGTTGTCTTGGCAACTCGTGCCCATTCTTGTTGTTTTGCTATTTTGGCAAAAATATTCTCTGGAGTGAAGACTGCGGTGATTTTGAGAGAAGCCAGTACAATTTCCTCCAACTTGAGAAAATATCCTTGGAAAAAAAGATTGTTGTTGGGTTTTTTTGTAAGGTTTTTATATCCTTTGGCAGATGTGATTATAGGGGTATCACACGGCGTTAAAAATGATCTAAAAGAGTTCTTAAAAGAGAGTGATCAGAAATTGTATGTGGTTTATAGTCCTATTATTACAGAAGATTTATTTGTTAATGCTTCTCAGCCATGTAATCATGTTTGGTTTCAGCATGGAGGTGCCCCGGTTATATTGGGTGTTGGGCGCTTAGCATATGAAAAAAGATTTGATGTACTGATTAAGGCATTTGCTATTGTCCGAAAATTTAAGGACATCCGTTTATTAATATTAGGTGAAGGAGAAGAGCGTTTACAATTAGAGTCTTTGGTTGCTATTTTAAAATTGCAGAAAGATATTAGTTTACCAGGTTACGAACCCAACCCTTTTAAATACATGTCCCGAGCACGTCTTTTTGTGATGTCGTCTGATTGGGAGGGGTTGCCGGGGGCATTAATTCAAGCCTTGGCATGTGGCTGTTCTGTGATTAGCACTGATTGTCAGAGTGGCCCGAGAGAAATATTAAAAAATGGACGCATGGGTAAACTTGTTCCTGTTGGAGATATCAACGCAATGGCATTAGCTATAGGAGAAGCTCTTACTCACGAACCCATACAGATAGATAGGAATGACCTACATGAATATACAGCCAAGAGTTCTGTCGATAATTATCTGCGTCTTTTCGATATTGTGAGAAAGACATAAATTAAATATGCGTAATATAAAAGAATTGATGGCTTTATCTAGAGATTTTCTAATGTTCGCGCTTGGGAAAGATTATTCTCACCAATCTCAACCAATCGGAAAATATTTCTGCGATCAGCGTTGTTATTATAACGATCTCCGAGGAAAGGCTGTTTGGAATGGTGCTAAAATCGATGGAATCCCAGCCCTAAAGTTAGCTGCAACAGGTAAAATGTTTCTATTCCCAATCGATATTTTTTTATATGGTCTTGGTAGCCTGGATCGGTATTTTTTTGATAAAGATCATCTCTTTTTAAATAATGTTACAAATGTAGCTCGTTGGATGGCTGACAATATTTCTTTATCTGGATATTTTGATAATAAATGGAGGGAAAGGTGCGCTCAATATGAATTTTATTCTAATAATAGTTGTATGGCTCAAGGGTTGGCATTGTCTTTTGCGATAAGAGTTGTGACATATAATCTGTGTAATCAATCGATTCACGCTCGATTGGTGAATATTATCGATAGGATAAGAAATAATATGTTATTGTCCGTAGAATTTGGCGGGACTTGTTTAAAAAATAAGGAAGGTATTTTTTTTGTGGAATTTCCCAGGAAAGATTACAATATAGTTTTGAACGGATGGATTTTTGCTGTTTTTGGTCTATTCGATTTTATTCATTATAAAAAGGATGTCGAAGTAGAAATGGTTTTTAATTCTACGGTTAAGACGATGTCTATGATTTTACCAGACTATCATCTATCTTGCGGCTGGGCTTATTATGACAATATGGGTAGAATTTGCTCTCCTTTTTATCAGAATTTACACATAGTATTATTAGAGGCCTTGTATGGTATTACAGGTTTAGAAATCTTCGCTGAATATTGCAACAAAGCTAAGAATGCAAATTCAATTATTAATCGTTTACGGTTTACCATTACCAAAATGGCAGAGAAATTGTTTAAAGACAAGGAAGCTTATTCTAGTGTTTGAGTTGGTTTATCGAAAGAGTAAGATTTTAAACATGAACATCATTATTATAAATGAAACTTCTGATTTAGGAGGAGCGGAAACGATGGCCATAGAGTTAGCCAATGCGCTCAGCCATGTTCCAGGATGTCAGGTTTCTTTCGTATCTGCTAGGGGAATGCTCATAGATCGTCTAGACAATGGAATTAGATTTATTCCAATATCACGCTACAGACTCGTGAATATCTTTACACTTTTTTTTGAATTGAGATCAATTTTTAAAAAAAATCGTTTCGATATAATTCATGCTCAGGGTGCCACTGTTGGAATAATAGCCGGGATAGCGGTACGGATCTTTTCACCAAAGACGAAAGTTCTTATTACACATCATTCTTCAGCTTTTTCTCGTGTTCCATGTTTCATCGCAAATTTTTTATTTAAGACAATAGCCGATAAGTTGATCGCTATTAGTAAAGCAAGATACAATAGTTTCATGAGTGTCGGATTCAGCAATAAGGAGGTTGTTCTCATTCCTAATTTTGTTGATCGAGAGCATCTTTTTTCTCAAGCCGACCCCGAAAGTATTACAAAATTGAGGGATTCTCTTGGTGTTTTAGAAAATGAAAAGATTATTGTTGGAGCAGGCCGATTACTTTCGGATAAACGTTTCGATATTTTTATAAAAACTTTGATTGATTGTTCTCGACAGGCTCCTGACATCCAAATTTTTGGACTTATCTTGGGTGATGGCCCGGAAAGAAAACATCTGCAAGATTTAGTTGATCGGTTGACCATTCCAAATTTAAAACTAAAACTTTTAGGCTTTCAGCCTAATGTGGCTACATATTTTAAGATGGCAGATATATTTTTGTTCACTAGCGAACATGAAGAGGTTCTGCCTATGTGTTTAATTGAGGCCACTTCTTTAGGAACACCTATTGTCTGTTCTGATATTCCGGGCAATAGGGATATTGTTGAAAACGAGTTTAATGGATTTTTAGTCGAACCGAAAAGGATGAATTATTCTTGTTTTGTCCTAAAGCTTCTAAGGGATAGTGTTTTAGCGAAAAGATTTTCTGCCAATGGAAGCAGGAAAGCTCAGGATGCATACGACAAAGACAGGGTTGTGGCAGATATCGTCCACCTCTACGGTTCTATTCTAGACAAAGATGGGAAATAGCAAGCAACTAGTCTCGGTTATTATTCCCTGTCGCAATGAAGAAAGGTTCATTGGAAATTGCTTGGATTCCGTCCTGATGCAAAATTATCCAAAGGATGAGATGGAAATATTGGTCGTCGATGGCATGAGTGTTGATGGGACTCGAAAAATTATTATGGATTATGTAAATAAAAGTGCTTTTGTCAAGTTGTGGGACAATCCCCAAAAAATTGTTCCTACGGCTATGAATATAGGAATAAAAAATTGTCTTGGAAAAATCATCATAAGAATGGACGCACACGTAAGGTATCCGCAAGACTATATCGAAAAATGCGTGCAGTATGTCAAGGGGCACGATGTCGATAATGTCGGAGGGGTTTGTCTTACTTTGCCGGGAAGCAAGACATTGATCGCAGAAGCCGTTGCGTTGAGCCTTGCGAGCAGTTTTGGGGTAGGCAATGCTTTGTTCCGCATTGGCGTTAAAAGACCAAGTTTTGTGGATACCGTGCCCTTTGGATGCTATAAGAGGGAGATTTTTGAGAGAGTGGGGTTGTTTGATGAAGATTTAGTACGGAACCAAGACGATGAATTTAACGCCCGATTGATTAAGAACGGAGGGAAAATATTATTGGCCCCGGACATCGTGTCATATTATTATGCGCGTGAAACCTATGACAAACTTTGGAAAATGTATTACCAGTACGGTTATTTCAAGCCTTTAGCCGTAATGAAGATAAAGGGCATATTTACCTTACGCCAGCTTGTTCCTGGGATATTTCTAGGTTCGTTGGTTATTTTTGGATTGGCAGGATTTTTTAACAGACATGCATTTTTATTGCTTCTGGTCGAGTCTATAGTGTATGTAGTCGCTAATTTTATTTTTTCATTTTTGATAGCAGTAAAGAACAAAATGGTGCTGTTACCATATTTGATGATTGCTTTTGTCGTGTTACACTTGAGTTATGGTGTAGGATATTTAAAAGGAATTTTAGACTTTATGGTGTTTCGAAAACACTTAAGAGGTAAAATTAAAGAGATGCCCATTACAAGATAGAAGAAAAACATATGACACAAATGAATCTTAAACATATCCCATTCCACCGCGCCTTTGTGGGGAGTCAAGAGATACAGATGGTTGCGAAAGCTATCCGTTCCGGGTGGATTACCATGGGTCCGATGACAGTGGAATTTGAGAATAAGTTCAGGAAATATATCGGCGCCAGGTATGCCATTGCGGTTAATTCCTGCACAGCGGCTTTGCACCTGGCTTTAGAGGCCATTGGGATCAAAGAGGGCGATGAGGTCATTGTTCCGGCAATGACATTCACGGCGAGCGCAGAAGTCGTATGCTATTTCAAGGCCAAGCCGGTTTTTGTGGATGTGGAGAGGGACACATTAAATATCGATCCTTCAAAGATCGAAGGAAGAATATCCCGCAGGACCAAGGCGATCATAACGGTTGATCACGGCGGCCAGCCGGTGGATTATGATGAAATAAGGAAGATCGCAAGAAAGCATAAATTATCCGTTATCGAAGACGCTGCGCATGCCCTGCCTTCATGGTATAAGGGCAGAAAAGTCGGGACGTTGGCG
>Ga0265297_10012373_pt1 | contig 10256 bp, 10 predicted proteins | sample Munlanlwell13791_FD_192502 | JGI IMG/M metagenome (GOLD analysis project Ga0265297, IMG submission 192502) | Leachate microbial communities from a municipal landfill in Southern Ontario, Canada - Leachate well 137-91 | ecosystem: Engineered > Solid waste > Landfill > Unclassified | place...
AAAAGAGATGAACGCATTTTACGTTTTATACTTGTATTGTTTTTATTTTATTGTTATAATTTATGTAATATTTAATGTTTTCTAAATTATATATTATGAAAAAAACAAAAATATATACAGTTATATTTATTATTATTTTATTAGCAATGTGTGTTCTTAACAATAAAAGTGTAAAGGCAGGACTTGTTTCTGATTGTCAAAGCATGGTTGATACAACTGATGATGGCGATGCAGATGGTCTTACTTGGCCAGGTTGAGATTCTTATTGCAAGAGTTGTAAGGGCGTTAGCTCATGTTGTGATGAAGGGATGTCTTGTAAATGTCCTTGCGATGTAAGCTATTGTTCAAAAGATAAATGTGTTAAATTGGATAGAGTTTGCGATTATGATGATTATTCACCAATCATGACAATACATTGCCATGGTTGTGATTGAATTAAGCAACCAAGAAGTAATTGACATGGTGCGCCAACAATGGATATTACTTCACCAACATCTTATAACAAATGAGTAGCAAATGGCTGCTGTCATTATCATAGTGCTGAAGGGAAAATAAGTGGAAGCGGTTGTGGCGGAATGTGTTTAAACTATCAATTAGGTTTTGCGAAACAAAATGGTAGCAATATTTGTGCAACGGATGCTGATTGTAAAACTACAACTACAACTAAAGGAAGCACAGTTTGTAAAACGGGTGAAACTAATCCGCATTATACTTGTGATAATGTAAATCAATATGATTATAAGAAGGGGACTTATACTGGTATTTATTGTGTAAAAAAAGATTGATGTGGAATAACTAATTGTGATGCAAAATACAATGAATCGGAAAAGAAAGCAATGTATATCCAGGGGGTGTGGTTTAATGAAGCTATTTATTATCATAACGATCGATGCAAAGTTTGCTCAACTGGTCAAAAATATCCGCATACTGAATGCAAACAAAAAACAACAACTTATTATGATAGAACGTTACGTAAGAATGTAAGCTATACATATTATGCTTGTGAAAAAATTGATAGTTGTGGAGCGGATAAATGCGACTATAGTAAAAACACAACAAAAGGATTGGGGGCTTATGAAGATTATGATGTTTATGGTAAAGCTTACACAAGTTATGATAAATATGTAAGTGAAAGTTCTGAATGTATTCCAAAACCGACAATACCAACCAAACCTACAACTCCAAGCACTGGGCCGACAATACCTACTGATAGATATGTTTGCGATCCTAAAGCTGAAAAAGTTGATGGTTATGGTAAATGTATTTTAGATAATCAAAATAAATATCCAACGGCTAAGAGTTGCAATAAAGCCAACAACAAAGTAAAATTTATCGATATACCTTGCAACGGTAAAGACAATGTTACATGTTTAAAGCCAATATCATATAATACCGATTGTATTGATGGTGCGTCTAATCCACCTAAAACAACTCCCAAGCCAACTACACCACCACCAACAAAATCAGAACCAATTAGTCCAATTACTTGTAGAATACCAATATTTGGTTTTTACGATCAATTATCACAACCACCGAAATATCTATATAATTTATTTACCACCAAAAAAATAGTAGAAAATCCAACTCTAGAATATTACGCTGAGAATTGTGAAAGTTGTAAGCTAGTGATCACTAGCGAAGATGGTAACAGTGTGGATGAATTTATTATTGATAATAGTGCTTTCCAAAACAATCTTGAACCAACAACCATCATAGATGAAAAGAACAATAGATATGCTTTTGAAGCCAGCAATATTAAACTCGACACCAAACGTCTTAAATCTGGCAATTATATCTTAAGTATTAACTGCTATGATCCAATACTTGGTGGTCCAGTTACTGGTATGAGAAAGTTTACCAACGATGAAGAATTTCCACCTTGGTTAAAACTAACCATTGCCCCTGAAATACGTTGAAGAGAAGTTGTGCCAGTAATAAATAATTAGTAAAAACGCTAAAAGTGTTTTTAAATATGAAAATAAATAATTGCAAAATTATATTTTCTGGTAATAAATTAATAAATAAATTTTATTTTTTAATAAATCTAGCTGATGCCGGAGATCTTAACTATAAATTTTTAACAACCGATGTTGTAAAAAAGGTTTGATTATCTAGCAAAAATAAAAAAGAAATTATAAAATTTATTAATATTATTAAAAAACATGATTATTGGGATATAGAAAATATTTTTTGTAAAGCAAATCATGAAAAGCAAGCTTTTAAAAAATTGCAATTTTATTGTACAAAAAAAGAAATACAAACAATACAAAAAGTATTTAAATTATTTGATAGCGAATTTGAAAATAATTATAGAAAAATTAGTAGAAAACGAAAGAAAGAATTTATTAACTTGTGGACAAAGCCAAAATATGAAAATATTAAAAATAAATTGGTTAATTTGTTTGGTGATAAAAATGTATACAATGTTAAAGTTAAATTTGTTTTTTATAATAATTTTGATGGTTTTTTAAAAGGTCGGGCTTACGACAATAATATTGTTTTGGGTATTCCAAATTGCACAAAACAGTCGAAATTATTAGAAAAACTTATTTTTATTTTATTGCATGAATTAACGCATGTCTTTATCAAAACAAATGAAAATATTAAGTTTGTAATTGATCGAGCGATTATAAATAAAAAAATGCAATTAAAATTTAAAAAGTTTAATATACACGCAGAAAATTTTATAGAAGAAACTTTAATCAGATTGTTTATTCCGCAAGGTTATTTATTTGATAACAAGAATGTTCGATATATAGATAATAGAAAGATAACATGAGCACGAGCTATTGAAAAAACACAAATTCACCCCCATTCTTTTAGCATGATGTTGCTTATGAGTATGTATAATACTATAAAGCTTTATATTCAGAAAAATAAACCAATAGACGAAAAATTTATAAATAAGATGGTAAATATAACGAATAATAAGATTTCCATTGCTTAAGAATTGATTATAACTTTTTAAAAGTGGCTAAGCCTAAAAACCAGAATGTATTTTATTCTGGTTTTTTGAAAAAATTAAGTAATGTGATATACTATATATAATATAATTAATTAAAATACACATGTTAAACATTGAAAGAGAAAATAACAAACTAGATCTAAATGACGACTTTTTAAAAATACTAGATCTAATGGAAAATACCAATGAAAATCTGTTTATTAGCGGCAGAGCTGGAACGGGTAAATCAACTATGGTTGATTATTTTCGACTTCATACTAAAAAAAATTGTGTGGTATTAGCGCCAACAGGTGTGGCGGCTTTAAATATCAAAGGTCAAACGATTCACTCCTTTTTTGGTTTTAAACCGGGAGTAATGCCATCTGATATTAAAGAAATTAAAAACAAGCAGAAAGCTTTAATGTATAAAAAGGTTGATATAATTGTGATTGATGAAATTTCAATGGTAAGAGCGGATTTACTCGATTGCGTGGATGTTTTTTTAAGAATACATTCGAAAGAACCGTTTTTGCCTTTTGGTGGAGTGCAAATGGTTTTGATAGGGGATTTATATCAATTACCACCGGTAATTACTAGAGAAGAGGAAAAAATATTTTACGATCGATATGATAGTCCATATTTTTTTGATTCCAAAGTGTTTAAAAATTTTAATTTTAAATATCTAGAATTAAAAACTGTATATCGTCAAAATGAAATGGCTTTTGTGGACATGCTGGAAGCAATTAGATCTGGTAATATTGATGATCAACTAATAGACAATATTAATCAAAGAGTTGATGGCGATGTAATAAAATATCTAGACAATAATTATATATATTTAACAACTACAAATTATGTAGCGGAAAAAATTAATCAAGATCGATTAAATCTTATTAATAGCGGTTTACTAGAATTTAATGGGTTATTAACGGGTGAATTTTCAACCGATAGATTGCCAACCCAATTTACTTTGACCATTAAAATTGGTGCTCAAGTTATGTTACTTACTAACGATCAGCAGGGCAGATATGTTAATGGTGATATTGGAAAGGTAGTTGAAATTGTTGATGATGATATTGATCAAAAGATTATGGTGGAATTTCCAGGCAAGGGAACAAAATCTATTACACCTTATCGATGAGAAGTAGTTAAATATGTTTTTAATAAAAAAGAAAATAAAGTTGAGGCGAAAGTTACCGGATCGTTTTTGCAATATCCATTAAAATTGGCGTGAGCGGTGACAATTCATAAATCTCAAGGTAAAACTTTTGATAGAGTGGTGGTTGATTTTAGCGGTGGTACTTTTGCTTCGGGTCAAGCTTATGTGGCATTAAGTCGATGCAAAACTTTGGATGGATTAGTATTAAAACAAGCCATCAATAAAAGATTTATTTTTATTGATGACAAAATCGAAGATTTTTATAAAAAATTGATAAAATAAAATTATGAGCAAGTTAATTATTGATATTGAGACTTTTGGTGAAGATTTTGATAAAATTGATGAAACGACTAAGCGAGTTTTGCTTCATGGCATTAATGAAACGGATGAAAATTATAACGATTCAGTCGAACAAGTAAAAAATGAATTAGTTTTTTCACCATTGACTTCGGAAATAGTGGCAATTGGTTTATTAGATTATGATAAAGATCAAGGGGTGGTGTATTATCAATCACCAGAAATTAAGGCGAATGAAACGAAAGAAGGCAATTTTAAATTTAAACCTATGAAGGAAAGCGAAATGTTAGAAAATTTTTGACAGGGAGTTAAAGCTTATGACGAGATCATTACTTTTAATGGTCGATCATTTGATATACCATTTATTATTGCCAGATCAGCAAAATGACAAGTTGAGGTAACAAAAGATTTGATGCAAAGCCGATATATTGATAGTCAAAAATTCGGGACTAAACACATTGATTTATTTGACCAGCTTGGCTATTATGGCTCAGTCAGAAAAACCGGAGGACTACACATGTGATGTCGTTTGCTTGGCATTCCTAGTCCAAAAGCTGATGGCGTGAAAGGGGATGATGTTAAAATGCTATTTGAAAATCAAGATTATTTAACTATTGCTAAGTATAATACTCGAGATTTGATTGCTACCAAAGAATTATATGATTATTGAGAGCGATTTATGAAAGGAGCGAAGAGTAATTAAAAGAGTAAATAGTAAATGGTAATAAAAAGAGTAATAAAAAACAGTAGTAAGACGGTAGTAAGACAATGGTAAGACAGTAGTAAAACAGTAGTAATAAATCAATATTCTAATACTCTAATAACTTAATATTCTAAACAAATACAAATACAAAACCCCCTCCTTTAAAACTCAAGCGTTTTTCAAACGCAAAGATTTAAAAGAGTTTGTAAAGAAGGGGGTGAAATATTTAACAAAAATTCTCTCAATCAAAAGTTGTGCCTTTAGCAACTTTTAAAAGAGGGGGTAAAAATATTATTATGGCGTGATCAAAATTATATGAAAAAGATAAAAAAGAACCATTTAAATTATCGAGAACTAAAATCGAAAATTTTATTAAATGTCCCCGATGTTTTTATTTGGATAGAAAATTAGGTATTGCTCAACCGCCAGGTTTTCCATTCACATTAAACAGCGCGGTGGATACTTTGCTTAAAAAAGAATTTGATATTTATAGAGCTAAGCAAAAAATTCATCCGCTTATGGATCATTATGGTTTAAAAGCGGTGCCATTTAGAAACGAAAAAATTAATGAGTGACGCGAAAATTTTGTAGGTGTTCAATATTTGCATGCACCAACAAATTTTTTAATTTTTGGGGCAGTTGATGATGTTTGAATTAATGAAAACCAAGAGTTAATGGTAGTTGATTATAAAGCTACTAGTTCGGAAGAAAAACCAACATTAGACGCTGAATATCGACAGGCCTATAAACGACAAATGGAAATTTACCAATGACTTTTAAGAAAAAATGGTTTTAAAGTTTCCAGTACTGGTTATTTTGTTTATGCTAATGGTAAAAAAGATTTAGAAGCTTTTGATGGTAAGTTGGAGTTTGACGTTGATCTTTTAGATTATACTGGAGATGATAGTTGAGTTGAGAAAATTTTACTGGATATAAAAAAATGTTTAGATAGCGATAACATTCCTGATTATACAAGTGATTGTGATTTTTGTAATTATCAGCAAAAGATTAAAAAAATTTAAACATGAAAAAGGTTTATGTAAGTTTGACAGGTTATGATTTGAAAAATTTTGAAAGCAAATTCAGGGAATTAAAGAAATTTAATATCACTGAAGTGTGTTTATTTTTATCAGCTTTACCGCATAAACATCATAAATATGTATTTGAAAAGTTACTGCACTCGAATATCAAATATATACCACTAGCTCATATTTCTCATGAAACTACAAAAGTTGAAATTGAATTTCTGAAAAAGAATTTTAAAACTAAATATTTTAATATTCACGCTAAAAGTTTAGATGATTTGGATAAATATATTCCTTATCAAAAAAATATTTTATTAGAAACACATCCCGAGGTTGAATTTAATGAAGTTTTGTTTTTGAAAACCGGGGGTTTTTGTATTGATATAGCTCATTTCTGAAGAGCTAAAGAAATACAATCAAAAGATTATAACCAAATTATGAAATTTAAAAATCGTTCTAATTTGTTTAAATGCAATCATTTAAGTGGGTATAAAGAGAAATGAGGAGATTTGCACGATATTAAAAATGAAAAAAGTTTTGAATATTTAAGAGAAGTTCCTAAGTTTATTTTTGGCGATATATTGGCTATAGAATTAATGGATACTATAAATACACAATTAAAAGTCAAGAAATATATTGAAAAAATATTAAATATTTAATGTGGAAAAAATAGATTTAAAATTAATTATGACAAAAGACGAAATTATAAAAGAATTAAAGAAAAATGCCAGCCCTAAAATCATTGAAAGTGAGAGATATTTTGGTAACAAGGGAAAAAATATATTAGGAGTTACTGTTACTTTTTTAAGAAAATTTGCTAAGAAAATTCCTAAAGATCATAAACTAGCTTTAGAATTATGAAATACTGGAATTCACGAAGCTAAGATGCTAGCCAGCATGGTTGATATTGTTGATAAGGTGAGTGAAAAGCAAATGGATAAATGGGTTTCTGAATTTGATTCTTGAGGCATTTGCGATGGCGTGTGCATGAATTTATTTTGCCATACTCCTTTTGTTGATAAAAAAATACATGAATATACTAAAAACCAAAAAGAATATATTAGACGCACAGCTTTTACTTTGATGGCTTGTTTAGCTTTTAAATCAAAAAATTTAAAAGATAAAGATTTAATTAAATATTTTGATTTGATTGAAAAATATTCAATGGATGAAAGAAATTTTGTAAAGAAAGCCGTGAACTGAGCTTTAAGGCAGATTGGGAAAAAGAATAAAAATTTAAACAAAAAAGCAATTGCTTTGGCTAAAAAAATTAAAAAGCAAGATACAAAATCAGCTAGATGAATAGCTAACAATGCTTTAAATGAATTAGAAAAAACAACAAAATTTAAAATCAACTAAAGTGCTTGTTGAAAACTTTAAAATATGTTAAAATTTTATTATACAATAATTTAACTTAATATTTATGAAAAAAGATATAATCGTAGTTGGAGATAAATTGGCTCAAAAATTAAGCAAAAAAATAGATGGCGAATATTTATCGGTAGAATATCGAAAGTTTTTTGATGGGGAGTTGAAAGTAAGAATACCTAAAATCAGAAAAGCCAAAAAGGGGATATTATTGATTGATATAAAACAAGACCATAATATTAATGAATTTTTGTTAAATTTTCTGTTTTTAAGCCAAAAATTAGGGAAATGTGCGATGAAGTGGTGGGCATTATAACTTATTTGCCTTATAAAAGACAAGATAAAGAATTTTTAAAAGGTGAAGTAGTTTCGAGCAAAGTGGTGGCAAAATATATTGAAAAAAATCTTGACTATTTTATTACGATTGATTCACATGAACATAGATTAAAAATTGATGAGATATTTTCGATAAAAGTTTTCAATGAATCAGTGTTTATGGATTTGGGGAAAGAATTTTTAGATTTTAAAAAAGAAAATACAATGGTAGTAGCACCGGACTCGGAGGCCAAAGCATTTGTTGAAAAGTTTTGCAGATATAATAATTTTAATTCAGTGGTTTTACCTAAAAATAGAAATACAAAAACTGGTGAAGTGGAAATTAAAATTAAGAATGAAAAAGATTTTATCAATAAAGATATTATTATTGTGGATGATGTGAGCGCTAGTGGCGGAACAATTTTACATTTGATTAATTTGATAAAAAAACTAAAAGTGAAAAGCGTTAGCGTGGCTTTAGCCCATGGACTTTTTATGGGAGATGTGGAAAAGAAATTTAAAAGTCAAAAATTAAAAAGAATTATTACCTCAAATACTATTAATAATGAATTTGCCAAAGTTGATTGTGTACCAATTTTAATGGAAAGATTAAAATCAATATTAAATTAATGATATGGAATACGCTTTAAAGCCCGATGAATTAGAAAATCAAAACGAGCATCATTTTTTTCTAAAAACTAAGAAATTAGATATTAGAACGGGTGATGTTTTTGTGATTTTGATTAATCAAAATGACGCTCATAGATTGGGTATAATGCCGGGTGATGAATTAAATTTAGATTGAAATGACAAAAGCATTGAACTGTATGTTGATATTTCGTCGGACTTAGTCAATGAAGGTGAGTTTGGATTGTTTGTAGACATTTTTGATAAGTATGGAATAAAGGAAGGGCAATTAGCGAGATTAAGTTTTGCTAAAAGAGCACCATCACTAAAAGCTATTTATAAAAAACTATATGGAGGAATATTAAATTTTAATGAAATTTATCAGATAGTTAAAGATATTGTGGATCATCGTTTAAATAGCATGGAAATAACTTTTTTTATTGCGCCTAGTTTCAATGAAAAAAATCTAGATTTAAACGAAATGTATTATACCGCTAAATCAATTGCTATGCTTGGCGATACATTTGATTTTGGCAATATAGTGGCGGATAAACATTCAACGGGCGGGTTGCCAGGCAATCGTGTGACTCCGATTATTATACCGATTGTGGCTAGCTTTGGGGTATGTATTCCAAAAACATCATCTAGATCCATTACTTCACCGGCTGGTACATCCGATGCTGTTGAATCAATTATGAAAGTTGATTTTACAGCTGATCAAATTAAAGATATTGTGAAAGAAAACAATGCCTGTTTGGTGTGAGGCGGAGCTCTAAAATTAGCACCGGCGGACGATATTATTATTAATATTACAAGAGCGCTTGGTATTGAACCATATTCAAAAATGATTATTAGTGTGATGGCTAAAAAAGTGGCCATGGGTATAAAGCATTTAGTGATTGATATACCAGTAGCTAGAGGAGCAAAAATTTCTGATATGGAACAAGCTCGAAAGATCAAAAAACTATTTTTATTTCTTGCCAAAAAATTTAATATTAAAACTAGCGTAATAATTAGTAAAAGTTTTGGTCCAATTGGTCGAGGTATTGGTCCAGCTTTAGAAATGCGAGATGTATTGAGAGTTTTGCAACAAAAAGAAAATCGACCACTGGATTTAGAAAATAAAGCGGTGAAGTTATCGGGTCAATTATTAGAAATGACGGGCGTAGCTAAAAGGGGACGAGGTGAAGTCATGGCTCGCATTAATCTAAAAAATGGATTAGCTTTTCAAAAAATGACAAATATTATGAAATCACAAAATGGCAATGAAAATATTGATTCCGAAGATATAAAAATTGGTGAATATTTTTATGAAGTGAAAGCCAAAGATAGTGGTATAGTAAAATCGATTAACAATGCTAATATTGTTGAACTTTGTAGTTTGCTTGGAACTCCAAAACTAAAAGGCAGTGGTATATATTTAAATAAAAATGTTTCAGAAAAGTATGAAAAGGGCGATGTCTTATTTACAATGCATAGCGAAAGTGAAACTAGGTTAAATTTAGCTAAAGAAGCGTTAGAGAAGTTGAAGGAGATAGTAAGGAGTAATTAGTAAAAAGTAATTAGTAATAAAAGAGTAAAGAATAAAACAATAGTAATACAATAGTAAGACGGTAGTAAAGCAATAGTAAAGAGTAAGTAGTAATAAGTAATTGGTAATATAAAGAGTAATTGGTAAAAAGCAATTAGTAATTAAAAAAACGATAAAATGCAAATACAGAATTCAAATTATAAAAATAAATTTAGTATTAAAACTCCTTCGGATAATTCGGCTTGGCCCCCACCCCAACCTATGGTTGGTGTGGGGGATGGGTTCGG
>Ga0265297_10012374_pt1 | contig 10255 bp, 14 predicted proteins | sample Munlanlwell13791_FD_192502 | JGI IMG/M metagenome (GOLD analysis project Ga0265297, IMG submission 192502) | Leachate microbial communities from a municipal landfill in Southern Ontario, Canada - Leachate well 137-91 | ecosystem: Engineered > Solid waste > Landfill > Unclassified | place...
AGCCCGGGTGGCTCGGCGTCACTTGTAACCCGAAACCGTCGGTACGCGGGGGGCGAAGTTTGACCGAGGCTGCAACGGCCTTCGGGAGCCTGTGTGTTCTGACGTTGAAACCTCGTCCCATGAGGTCGATGGCCAGGTATCAAAATTCCGGAGGGAATGGCGACCTGTTGCTGCGGGAACCGGTTCAGGCCCGGAAGGGAGCAGACTTACCGTAGACATCCGGCGCCCATGGGGTAACGGGGCGGAGGATGGATGCTTTGGTGAACGGAGAAACGTACAGTCGACCGAGAACGCGTCCCCACTCTTTACGTTTATCATGGTGAAAGTGACTATCATCGGCGCCACGGGCAATGTCGGGATGTTTGCAGCTCATGCAATAGCTTCAATTCCCCCCATGGACGAGATCCTCCTCTATGGCAGGGACGGTCGCGAAGCACTTTTAAAGGGAATCTCTCAGGATCTGGGGGACTCGTTTGCTGCGCGCGGGACGGATATTGCTGTCAACTGTACAACCCGCCTCGAGGATGTTGCCGGGTCCGATGTTGTGGTTATCACGGCGGGCACACCCCGTACTCCGGATCAGGACCGGATGGACCTGGCAATGGGGAATGCACGAATCATCGCCCCGCTCTGCCAAACCATCGGGGAAGTGGCACCGGATACCAAGATCCTTATGGTTACCAACCCGGTCGATGTCATGACCTGTGTTGCCCTGAAGTATTCCGGTCTCAAGCCCACGCAGGTGTTCGGTCTCGGCACGCACCTTGACTCGATGCGCCTCAAGTCGCTTATCGCCTCGTACTTCCATGTCCACGTCAGCGAGGTCCACACCCGTATCATCGGCGAACATGGCGAGAGCATGGTCCCGCTCTGGTCGGCGACCACGATCGGGGGCATCAAGATATCGAACCTCCCGGAGTTTACCCATCTCCCTGTCAAGGAAATTATTGAGTCCGTGAAATGCAGCGGCCAAGCGATCATCCAGAATAAAGGATCAACCGTGTACGGGCCCGGAGAAGCCATCGCATCCCTGGTCAAGACAATCCTCCTCGACGAGAACCGCATCCTGACGGTATCGGCATTCATCAGGACCGAGATCCACGGGATCGGAGGCGATGTCTGTATCGGAGTCCCTGCCCGCATCAACCGTGAGGGGGTCTTCCCAATCGCGATCCGTATCGATGAACCGGAAGCAATCGCATTCCGGCGATCGGCAGAAAAAATCCGCGGGATAACCCGGGCTGTTTTACACAAACTTGAAGAAGAAAATAGGTAACCTGGAATCAGGTTAACGTTACTTCGATAATCTCTGCCCGCTCAACGCCGGGAATTGCACCGATCGTCTTCTCGAGCATATCTGTCTCGCCACCGGCATCATTGACAATGGCGGCGAACTTGATGGCCTTTAAGCCAAAGCCGATGGGCTCTTCCTTGACATCCTGGATGCCGGGGAGCTTTTCCTTCAGCGTTTTCTTGAGCTCTTCGAGGTTGACCTCTGGCGACTCGGGCATGACCCGCATGATTACTGCGACACTGCCCATGACTCACGGTCCCCCGAATCCGCATTTGGGGCAGGTATAGGGGATGCTCTGCTCCCGGCACCGGTAGCACCGGCTGATCTCGACACCGCACGCGGGGCAACCGAATTCCGTTGCGCCCTCATCTGCAAGCGGAGCATTGCAGGACGTACACTTCTTATCTGACATTGTTGGCTCCTCCAAGGATTCCTATAGTATCTCTTTTGGAACCTTTAAAAGGTTGTACTGATCCGCGTGCCCGGCACCGGTTCCCCACGGAGGAACCGGGCGAGAAGTTCCGGGCGCGACCCGTTGATGATGGTCGTCTCCACCCGGTGCTCAAGGACAAAGGGAAGGAAGAGCGGGTCGACGACGTCGGTCTTCACCGGCATGCTCACGCGCTCCCGGAGGGCGCCCCCAATCATGATCCCGTCCACGGATTTGAGGAGGAGCAGGTCGAGCCCGAGTTCCGCTGCAACCCACGCGGATATGGTGTCCGAGGTGACATCCCACGAGTGCGGCAGGGGGTCGCGCTCACGCAGGCTGCGGAGAGGGAGGAAGATGACGGGTTTTTCCGGGACTGCAAGCTTTTCCGTGAGGGGGAGGCCAAAGGCAGAGGTGTACCGGCCATACTTCTCCATGGCCGCAATCGCCTGCCAGTGTGCGGTCTCGTCGTCAAGCCCGGCTGCTCTCACGGTATTGGCAAACGCTCCCCCGCCCGGGACGATGAGGAGCGGGCGTGGGGATGCGGAGAGCAGGGGAGCGAGAACAGGGACATGGGCGGATAAACTTCCCCCGAGTTTCACTATTAGGGGCCTGTCGGTCGATCCTGTCCCGTCTCTTCCGTTGTCTCGCATGCTCGCATGAAAATAATTCATATAATATATATTATATGACGACAAACCATCTGCTTATGCGCCGGATCCTTCCCCTCGTCCTCCTGCTGATCTGCGTCATGCATGCGAGTGCAGGTACCGGGATCCTGATCACTGAGTTCTGCTCCGATCCTTATCTTCGTGACGATGCGGATGAATATATCGTCCTTTCCGGGCAGGGACCGCTGGACGGGATCACGGTCGCGGACGAAAAGAGCGGGTTCCGGTTCCCCCCCGGGGCAACCATCTCGGGGGACCTTGTGGTTGCCCGGAACGCGACTGCCTATTTCCAGACACACGGGCAACTCCCGGCATATGAGATACTGGACTCGTCCCCATCCGTTCCGCAGGTCGTGAGCAGCAGGTCGCTCCGCATGGCCAATACCGGTGATTCGCTTATCCTGTATGACAATGGTCTGGCAGTTCAGAAGGTGACATGGCCCGGGGATGTCGTTGCGCGCGAGGGGCAGGTACATTATCTCGAAAATGGGACCTGGGACCCGCGCCCGCTCATGATCGGGCAGTCGCGGTTCCGGCCGGCGGAGTTCCGCGATGTATCGGTGACCACGTTTGTCTCTCCCGATTGTTCCGATGCAGTATTTACCTCGGTTATAAGTAATGCATCGGAGGAAGTCCTGCTGAATGTATATGAGTTTTCGAGCCCGGTGATGGCAGATGCCCTTGCACAGGCCCGGGCCCGTGGAGTTGCCGTTACCGTGCTGGTCGAAGGGGGACCGGTAGGGGGTATCGGGCCGGTGGAGAAAGCTGCACTATGGCGGATGAACCAGAGCGGGATCCCGGTGTATGCAATGGTCTCATCAGCCAATGCCCACGCCCCCTACCGCTACAACCATGCAAAGTACGTGGTAGTTGACCGGAAGACGGTGCTTATTGTGAGTGAAAACTTCAAGTTCAGCGGGTTTGCTCCGGAGGGTACTACGGGGAACCGGGGGTGGGGCGTTGTCCTCACCGATCCTCCCACAGCGGCTTATTTTACCTCGGTGTTCAGGACCGACCTTCTGGGCCCGTCCATCACGCCTTTCTCCGGTGAGCCCGGGGAAAACGAGACTCCCGCTGTAGATCAGTACCGGGCAGAATTTTCGCCGCAGACGTTTGCGGGGGCAACCGTCCGTCCGGTTCTGGCACCGGATACCAGCGGAGAGATAACAGCACTGATAAATTCCGCGACCACCAGCATCGATATCGAGGAAGCATACATCACCAACGAAACACGGTATGCCCTGAACCCGTTCCTTGCTGCCGCGATCAACGCTTCCCGGCGCGGGGTACATGTCCGTATCCTCCTCGATTCATACTGGTATAATATCGATGGGACAAGAGACAACGACGAGATGGCAGCCCTCATCAACCGGATTGCTGCAGCGGAGAACCTGTCCCTTGAGGCACGCCTGGCCGACCTTGGGACGAACCGTTTCGAGAAGATCCACAACAAGGGTGTGATAGTCGATGGCCACCGGGTCTTGGTGAGCAGCATCAACTGGAACAGCAATTCCCCGAATTTCAACCGGGAGGCAGGGGTGATCATCGACCACCCCGGGGTTGGGCGGTACTTCGCTGCCGTGTTCGAGGATGACTGGAACCCGGCAGTCCGCGCATCCGGTCCCGGGACAGATTACCTGAAGATCGCAATCGGTGTGCTGGTCGTTGCTGCCCTGCTGGTGTACGGGTACTATCGCAGGAAACGGTGATTCAACAGACTGGCGGGAATAATCCCGGAAATGTAATGAGAGAAAGGGTCAGAATGGCATCTTCTTTTTCGCACACTGGCATACGTCGCACAGGTTGATGTCGCTCTCACCGGTAACCACTGCCAGTGCCCAGCGGTCGATCATAAGGTCCATCTCCGTGGATATCTCGACCTCTCCTGCACCCCGCTTCCTGTTCATGTACTGGGAGACTGCAGCCCGGGTGACGCCAAGCTTCTTGGCCGCATCGCTCTGGCTCAGGCCCTGTTTCTGCACCAGCCGGGATACCATCTCGGCCCGCATGGGGGGCAAAAGGTTCCTGACCATGGTGTCGCAGTGCATCAGGGTACAGCAGTGTTTCGTCATGCAAATGCTGTCTGGGGTTTTTCCACGTACGATGATCGGTTCTGGTAGATGATCTGGCGGGCATCGCGGAAGTTGAACTTCTCGATGATAAGTCCGCGCTCCTTGAGTTTCTTTAACGCATAGCGGACCGTCCGCGGCGCAAGCCGGCTCTTCTGGACAATGTCCTTGTGGGTCATCGACCCGCCCGCATCCAGTATCTGGAGCACCGTCCTCGAGGAGGGTGGTAAGGTTGCTGTTTGCATGAGAGTAATGTTAACACTGTTAACATATCAACTTGTCGGTTATTTATACTTAAGTTTTTATACAATATTTCATGCTCATGCGCCAGGAACGCATTGCCCTCATCCTGCTCGTTGCCGTGGCGGGCATCGTCCTTTCCGCCCACGCCATACTGACCTTCGCAGGAAAGGAACCGTTTGCCCGGCCGTTCACGGACTCCGCTTCTGATGGCGAACTGGTGTTGATCGAAGGGAACGTAGACCGGGCAATCCTCATTGAAAACGGTGGCCATCTCTCCCTTCAGGTACATAATGTCACAGTCTTCGTTCCGGCGTCTGCCTCAGGGAGCCTTGTCGTACACAGGAACGATACGATCAGGGCATACGGTATTGTCCAGACCTATCGCGGAAAAAAGGAGATTGTGATCAGCTCTCCGGAAGACATTCGTATCACCACATTACCCTGATGGTCGGGGAGCCGGAGAGATTACTGGCCCGTGCCGGTTGATTCAGGAGATCCGGAAGCATTCTTTGTCACCGTTGTTTCGGTACCCATCGCTGCCAGGGCCTTTTGAACTGCCTCGCGGACGGATCCATCAGGGTCGCTGAGTGCCGCCATCAGTCCCGGCACCGCCCGGTTGTCGGCAATCGACCCGAGAGCCCATGCAGCCTCTCTTCGCACCCGGACTTTTTTGTCTTTCAGGAGGAAGAGAAGCCGGTCCACGGCACGGGGATCTCTGAGTTTCCCGAGGCCCCAGGCAGCACCGGCCCTGAGCCATTTTTCCTCCGAGGTCGTTGCCTCCAGCAGGGGTTCCAGGGCCCGGATGTCGCCGATCTGGCCGAGCGATTTTGCAGCAAGCCACTGGACATCCACGTACGGGTCCCTGAGCGCCTCAATAAGCGGGCCGACTGCTTCTGAATCCCGCTCCGTGCCGAGCATCTCCGCTGCATGCCAGCGGTAATTGAGGTTTTTGTCTTTCAACAGGGTAATCAGGCCGCGGACACGGCGTTTCCGCTTCTCTTCGGTTACTGCAGGCGCCTCAATCGTCTGCGGTTGTTTTTGTTCCGGGGCAGGGCCCGGCACGCCAGCTTCCTGCATAGGTTCCTCAACAACCTCCCATTTGGGATGACCCGTGATAATCTTTTCCCCGGTGGTGGACGTACGGGTGGTACAACGGAAGGCAGGGGCCCAGAAGAACAGAAGAGATCCTACAATTGTCCGGGTGGTTGGATCTCGAGACTGAAGGAGAAGTTTTTCACGGTATGGGTGAGTGCGCCCATGCTGATCACGTCGACCCCGCAGGCAGCATAGTCCCGGATCGTCCCCTCATCGATCCCCCCGGAGATCTCGATAACAACCCTCTCGCGGAGCCCCTCCGTTTTCAGGACGCCGATGGTCTCCCGGACCTGTCCCGGCGTCATATTATCGAGCATGATGATATCCGCGCCGGCCCGGGCGGCCTTCACGGCATCGGCGGTAGACTCCACCTCCACCTCGATCTTCTTGTATGCCGAGTGGGCCCTCGCTTTCCGCAGTGCCTCTTCTATTGGCACGAGAGCAAGGTGGTTGTCCTTGATCAGGATGCCGTCGCTTAAGTTCATCCGGTGCGGGTCGCCGCCACCAATCATCACGGCTTTCTTGTCGAACCGGCGGAAGCCGGGGCAGGTCTTGCGGGTACCGGCAACCCGGCAGGCCGGGTTCTCCCGCTTCACGATCCCGGCCATGACGGCAGTCCGGGTGGCAATGCCGCTCATCCTCCCGAGGATGTTGAGCGTCGTACGTTCAACGAGCAGGACCTGTTTTGCTTTTCCCGAAACGGAGAGGATAGCATCTCCCTTCTTCACGGCTTCCCCATCGCGTTTCCGGGAGGTGATCGCGACATCAAAATGGGAGAAGAGGATCGAGGCCTCCTCTATTCCGGCAAGGATGCCGTCCTGCTCCGCACGGATGACCGCGTTGCAGTCAACATCGGGGATGACGGCATCAGACGTGACATCGCCGGCAGGGATATCTTCTTTGAGGAACTGCAGCAATTCATCGAGGACCGTCATAGGCACAAATTCCGTTTCAGCCGTCATGTCCCGATAACGATCGGGTCATCCATCTTTTCCAGGAGCGAGAGGACGGAGAGCCCGGCAAGGTAACTGGTTGCAGGGTTGTCGGGGCTCGGCATGTTGATGACACGGATATAGGTCTCCCCGAAATCCCCTTCAATGAAGAGCTCGTGCACGTTCTGGCTCACCGCCGGGTCTGCGAACAGTTCGACATCGGCATCCATCCCGGCAGCCAGGCTCATGGCAACCGATACGTTGACATTCTTCGGGAAGGACTTGATGCATTCGTTGGCCTTCCCGGCAAAGATCTGCCTCCTCTTGTTAGCCTCGATCCCGAGGGCAGCCGGGCTCTTGGTTGTGCGGAGCAGGAGCCGTTTTATGGTCGAGATCCTGCCGATCTTGAGGTTGTCGAGGCCGAAGATCGCCCCGCTCGGGATGTGGACTTTCCTGCCCTGTTCCCGTGCCTTTGCCCGGATCAGGTTGCGGAAACCGGGGTCCGTCAGTGCCCCGACGCTCATGATCACCATGTCCTTCCCGTGCGAGAGGACCTCCGGTGCATACCGTTTCACCGCATTGACCGACGCGGCTTCGACAACGATATCGAAATCGGCCTGGATGAACGCCTCGAAATCCTGGTATGGCGTTGCACCGGAGATCGATGCGATCTCCCCGGCCCGCTCGAAGACCTGGTCGTAGACCGCCGAGATCGTGAACCTGCCGGCATGGCGGGCAATGATATGCCCGATGTTGCCGCAGCCAAGCAGCCCGATCCTCATCATGGTAAACAGGTTATGGGTGCAATCGGTTAAGTGTTGTGTTCAGAAATAATATACCGGAAAGATGGCACCAGAAAGCGGCATTTCCGGCGAAAACCGCAATGTTCCCCCGGCGCTCTGCAACCGCCGGGTCTATATCGAGACCTACGGGTGCCGGTATAATTTCGGGGATACCGCCAAACTTGCCGAGGTCTTAAAACACCACGGGAGCACGATCGTGGCGTCAGCGGACGATGCCGATGCCGTCATCGTCAATACCTGCACGGTGGTTGGGCCAACGGAACGGCGGATGCTCCGGAGGCTCTCTGCATTATGCGATCGCGAGCTCTACGTGACCGGCTGCATGCCGCAGGTCCAGAGGGAGGCGATCCTGTCGGTCTGCACGCCCCGTTTCCTCTCTCCTGATGCCATCCAGGAATGGTACCGCGGCGTTGGCACGGTTGCCGGCGAGAGTGTGGGGATCGTGCAGCTTGCGCAGGGGTGCAATGGCACCTGTACGTACTGCATCACAAGGTCCGCCCGCGGCCCGCTCCGGAGTTTCCCGCCGGAGGAGATCCGTCAGCAGGTGGCAGCCCTTGCTGCAGCCGGTGCAGCGGAGATCCAGCTGACGGCGCAGGACGTCAGTTCCTACGGCAGGGACTGCGGCCACACCCTTGCCGGCCTGCTGGCAACCCTCGGGGACGCCCCGGGGAGCTACGGTATCCGGGTTGGCATGATGAACCCGGCCACGGCGATGGACGACCTCGATTCGATCGTTGATGCATTTTCCGGCAGCCGGATCTTTAAATTCATCCACCTCCCGGTCCAGTCCGGCTCCGATAGGGTGCTGGAACGGATGGGGCGGCGCTATACGGTTGAAGACTTCTGCCAGATCGTTTCTGCATTCCGGAAACGGTACCCGGACATCACGGTGGCAACGGACCTGATCGTCGGGTTCTGCGGGGAGACAGATGAGGACTTCTCTGCCTCGCTCGACCTCGTCCGCCGCATCCACCCGAACAAGGTGAATGTCACCCGGTATTCGAAACGGCCGTTCACCCCCCTCTCGCAGGGGAAGGACTTTCCCGACGCTGTCAAGAAGGACCGCTCGCGCCTCCTGCTTGCCTGCGCCGAACAGGTGTACGCGGAACAAAACCGCCCCTGGATTGGGAGGGTTGTCCCGTTCATGGTCACCGAGGCCATACGGAACGGTTCCGTGATGGCCCGGTCTCCCGCGTACCAGGGCATCGTACTCAACGAGGACCTGCCGGCAGGCAGCAAAGGGCATGCCGTCATCAGGAAAGACCGGAACTATTTCTTTATCGGGGAACGGGTCCCTGACACTTAAGAAGGTTTTCTCACTCGTGAAAACGCCAGTAAATGGCGGCACAGGCGATTACCAGGACTACGATCACAAGAAGGTAATACAGGGCATTGCCTTCGACAAAGAACCCGACGATGCCGCCGGCCTCCTCCTCTCCTTCGTCAGATGAGAGCCCGGCTGCCGTGTTGAACCGTTCCTCGATACCCATGGGCCCGGTTGCCTGGTATGCAGCAAAAGCCGCAATAAGGAAGATACCTGCGATCAGGCCGAAGACAAGAATGCCCCGGTACTGCACCAATGCTGTCATGATTGTACCTCCCCCAGGAGATCGGGACGTGCCGTTCCGATATACCGGACAACGAGTCCCGTTATGGCGGCCTCAATGATGGCAACGCCCATGTTCACGGCAATGATCAGGGTAAGTCCGGCAAGCACCTGTTCCGTGGACTGGGTAACGCCCTGGATCCCGGAGACAAGGATGACTACCACCATCACGAGGTTGCCACAGAAGAGCCCGGCAAAGGTGGCTATCCCGGCCCGGGAGAACAGATCGGGAATGATGGCCCGTGTCCCCCGGAAGATGAGGTAGGCGACCACGACCTCGCTGAGGTTCACCAGCACGTTGGCGCCGATCAACCCCCATCCCCCGTGCCCTATTGCCGCTGAAAGGATGTTGATGACCAGAACAACGAGGGCCCCGAGGACCGGTCCGGCAAGGATACCGATCAGGGGCGTCAGGTTCAGGTGGACTCCCCCGAAGAGGGGGATATTCACTTGGAAAAGGGCGAATGCAGCAGCCGTCACGAATGCAGCGATGGTGACCTTTTTTGCATTCTTCTGCCCCTCTGCCCGAAGAAGCCAGAGTGCGACTGCAATGAACACTAAGGCAAGGACCCACCAGACGATGACCCACGCGAGCGTGAATGCCCCGTCCTCCAGATGAATATGTGCCATACGACGCCCCTCCCCCTAAAAACGGTTCTTGTTCTGTGATCAACCATTATTCCGGGAACATAAAAACATGAGCAAAAATTTGGGAACACTCCAACTTTTTGTCACGCTCCTGCTCTGCGTTCCAGCAGCTGTACCAGTTCGGTCCTGGTGATCGGGCGTTCGGCAGGGTCAATCCCTCTTGCCCGGGAATACTCGAGCCAGGTCATCACGGTGTCCGGGAGTTTCAGCCCCGCCCCCTCGATCAGCGCCGGGTCGTAAAAGACCTCCCGCGGATTGCCCTCGGCATAGACGGCGCCGTCCCTGACCAGGCAGACCCGGTCGGCGATCCGGGCTGCCAGTTCAAGGTCGTGTGTCGCGATCACGATACTGATGCCAAACCGTGTCTTCAGGCCAACAATCAGGTTCTCGACCATGGCGCTGTGGACCGGGTCGAGATCGGAGGTCGGTTCGTCCAGCGCCATGATCCGTGGCTTCATGGCCAGGAT
>Ga0265297_10012375_pt1 | contig 10255 bp, 15 predicted proteins | sample Munlanlwell13791_FD_192502 | JGI IMG/M metagenome (GOLD analysis project Ga0265297, IMG submission 192502) | Leachate microbial communities from a municipal landfill in Southern Ontario, Canada - Leachate well 137-91 | ecosystem: Engineered > Solid waste > Landfill > Unclassified | place...
ACGTTCACGTCCATGCTGTCCGCGATTGCACCGACGCCCCGACCCGGTTGTTGGCTAAGTTCTGGAATCTGGACGATGCGGAGTATGCAACGAGGCAGATCCAGCGGTTCGTCAATGGCTTTCCGCCGAAAGGGAGGAAGTGAGCTGTACGGGCGCTGTTTGCAGCGCCTGCCCTGGGCATCTGAGGGGTGCCCTGGGGCAGGCCTTACAAAGGGCTGAGAAAGGAAAGGGGGATGGATACCAAGGTTGTCACCAACGGGGCGGTGATGAGGGAGCAGGCCATGACGTGGATGCAGCAGGAGGTCGACCGCAGTGGCTGGTCGTACAAGGTCGGCCCGGTCTTCGATTACGACGTGCTGGTCGGCAATTGTGTCGAGGCCCTGGGGCTCTATCCCGATACGGTCGGGCGGCGGTGGCTGTACGAGATGGCCGAGGCAGCCCTGGGGCCGGACGGGATGGACGAGATCGGCCAGTGCGGGCTGTGCCATTGCATCCTGTACGGCAACGAGCCGTATGAGCAGGATGGCGACGGCGTCCCGTTCTGCCTGGAGTGCTGGGCCGAATTGGAGAGGGAGATGGACGATGGCGATTCAGATTCGGGTGCGAAAGACTGACACGGATTTCGAGGGCCTGGGCGAATATGAAACCCGGCCGGTGCCTGCCGGGCGGGGCTGGGACGACACAAACGCGGAGCTGGACATGTTCGTTGTTTTCGCGCGGGGCTGTGTCCTGTGCACGCGCGAGCGCAACTACTACGACGACAGCGACTTCTATGCGGTCTATTGGAACCGGGAGAAGGGGATCCTCGATTCATACGAATACGGCACCACGAGATGCTGGACCTACGACAACGGCGCGGGGGTGGACGCCACGCCGGAAGTCATTGCTGAAGCGGAGGCCTGGCTGGAGCGATGGGCGTTCGAGAGGTGGCGGGTGTACAACGCCGATCAGGCTGCACGGGTTGAGGCCGGCAAGGTCGTCAGGGTCGTCAAGGGCCGGAAGATTCCAAAGGGAACGGTGGGCACGGTGAAGCGGCTGTGGAGCTGGAAGACTGGCTACAGCGAATGGACCCGGAAGCATCGGGTGCTGCTGACGCTGGAGGATGGTCAGGAAGTGTGGACGGACCTGCAGAACGTCGAGGTGGCCGAGCCGGAGAAGTACCTGCTGCCGGAGGAGCAGGGCCGGCGGCGGGCCCGGGCGATCGCTGCTGAACACGAATGGCACCTGCCATTCAGCGGCTTTGGGCTGGTGATGTAGAGAAAGGGGAACGGGAACGATGAAGGGGAACGGAGATGCCAACAAGGCCGAAGTCAAGGCCTGGATGCTGGAGGAGCTGAATTGCGGTTGCTCCGATGATTTCCTGCTCATAAGGGGCACCGATGAGGTCAATTGCACGGCGCTGGCCGAGGCGGCGGTCGACTTTTTCGGCCTGGGCTGGGAGTCCGAGAACGAATGGGTGTTCGAGCTGGCGGCCGAGGTGGCCGATAGGTGGGAGCCCCAGTCTTAAAGCCGAAACCTGGCCCCGCGGGCCAGGTCCGCCGGGAGTGCTTTCCCGGCGCCGATGAGGCAGGCGAGCCGTGAACAAACGGAAGGGATATAGCCGTAAAAGGAGAGACTGATGGAGTGGGAAGGAAGCGAAATCGATGAGGGCATCGCGGCCGCTGCGGTCGAACGCGGTTGCGGCAAGCGGAAGGCGGGCGGCGTCTATGCCGAGGTCGGGCTGGCCGAAGACGGCTACCCGCTCGAGCATTTCATCCTGGACCCGCCGGTGCTGGTCCCGGACGAGATGCACCTGACGGCTACAGGCGTGACGGTCGTCGGCCAGGGCAGCCGGCAGCATGTGGTGGACTGGGTGGGCTCTGAGTTCTACCCGAACGTGACGGACTTTTTGGAGGAAGTGCGGCGGTTCGGGCTGAGCCGGCGGCTGCCCAAGACGTTCGATTTCTCGCAGATCACGGCCGGCAGCCGGATCATCCTGGCCCACAGTCGGGCCTGGGTCGAGAACATCGGCGACTACCGGCGGGTGGCGCTGGCCGAAACGGACGCGATTCGGACGCTGGTCTGGAATTGCCCGAAGACGATCAAGGCCCACGCCGACCTGGTAGGCTGCCCGGACGAGCCCTGCGCCGGCGTGTGGTGGCAGGATGTGGAGGGCTGGGAGGCGAAAGAGGAGCGGACGGCCTGGGGCGCCGATGGGCCCTACCCGCGCGGAGTGGTGCGGAAGATGCCGTCGTTCAGCTATTTCGCCTTCCAGCGGCCGGAAGGGTTCGCGCCCGAGTACAAGCTGGCGTTCTTCGCCAGCTTCCCAATGACGAGGCTGGTGGTGGTGGAGGCCGAGGACGGCAGCCACGAGGAGACCTACGCCAGGATGCAGACCTGTGGTCTGCCGACTGCCGTGGTAGAGGAGTAGGGAGATGGTCGGGATGTTCCTGATTGGCGTGGCGGTCGGCTATGCGCTGGGCTTTCTGACGCTGGCGCTGCTGACCCTGCAGGGGAGGATGAAGTGACGCCGCGCAGGAAAGCAAAGTGGGTGAAGTGCGGGGGTGAGGCGCACGGGCCGGGCAGTGCGTACCTCGACCATTGCGGCGAGTGCATGCCGTGGTGGGCGGAGTATCCGACCTGCCCGGATTGCGGGCGCCAGCTGACCGAACGGGGATTCTGCCGGACCTGCCGGCATCATTTCGACATAGTCCGGGCCCGGGATCGGGCCCGGCTCAAGGGGAGGGTGTGATGGTTGCGTTACAGGAGCAGGAGAGCCTGCTCGATCTGATTCCAACGGAGCAGGCGGAGCCCGAACACCGGGACTTGCAGCTGGACTTTCTGCCGCCCGACGAGGAGCTGTTGAGCGACCCACCGTCGCCGGAGCTGATCCGCAGCATTCGGGAGTTCGGGGTGCTGCAGCCGATCATCGTTCTGGACAAGCCGGGGGCCTGGGTGGTTGCGGCCGGGCGGCGCCGGATCAAGGCAGCCCGGGCGGCCGGCCTGCAGTTCATCCCGGCCCTGATCTACCCGCAGGACTGGGCCCTGCACGAGGTGCTGACGCTGGTCGAGAACGGCCTGCGGAGCAACAATCGGCAGGTGGACGTCGAGGCGCTGGAAGGGCTGGTCCTGCGCGGCGCCTCGCTGGCCGACATCCGCCGGGCGACCGGGATGCCGGTCGGGACGATCAAGAGCCGGCTGAAGCTGTTGAAGCTGATCCCGGCGTTACGCAAGGCGTTGCGCGAGGGCAAGCTGCGGGAAAGCGCCGCGACCCGGGCCGCACGGCTGTCGCCGGAGCAGCAGCAGCGGCTGGCCGACGACCTGACCCTGAACGGCAAGGTGACCGGCAACGACGTGTCGCACGCCGCCCAGGTCGAGCGCGACCGGGCGGTGACGGTCCTGCCGCCCGAATTGTTCAGCGTGGAGGCCACGCTGGACTGGCGCAAGGTGGTACAGGAGCATCTGCGGCTGGCGGCTGGCGCCTGCCAGGACGAGGGGCTGCAGGCGAAGATCTTGCTGCTGGCCCGGAAGGTCGGGCAGCAGGAATGATCAATGAGGTGGGGCGGGCACCTGCCCCGCCTCCGCATTTGTTTTGAGGAGGGTACGATGTCGCATTTCATGGTGGCAGTGATTACGGACGTGGGGGAGCGGGTCGGCTTGAGCCGGCCCACCCTGGAGATCAAGGAGTCGCTTGACCGTCTGATGGCGCCGTTCGACGAAGGGCTGGAGGTCGAGTCGCATCCCGAGGATTGCTGGTGTGAGGGCAATCCCGATTGCCCGGAATGCCACGGCACCGGCGTCTTCCAAGGCACTTTCAACGAGCAAGCCGAGTGGGACTGGTATCGGATCGGTGGCCGGTTCGACGGTCTGTTGACCGGGATCGAGCGGCCGAGTACCGACAGGGGGTTCAACTTCGCTGCCAGCCACGAGCAGCTGGAGTACAACGCCCTGTTGTGCCGGGACATCCGGCCGGACTTCTCGCCCTATGCGGTCCTGACGCCGGACGGCGAATGGCACGCCGGTGGCTGGAGCTACATGGATCCGAGCGATGAGCAGGCGGCCGAGTGGAACCGCCAGGTCCGGGCCTGGTTCGACCAGTACCCGAACAATTGGGCGGTCGGAGTCGATTGTCACATCTGACCCGGCTGGCTGGCTAAACCAGCTAATCCGGGTTATACTGTTATTGGCTGCAGGGGCCCGGGATCCCGGGCCCCTGGAGGGAGGATGAAACATGTTGGATCGGGACGAATTGTTTGGTACAGCGGAAGCGGCGGCATACCTGGGGGTTTCGCCGGCTACGATTCGGCGCCACGTCTATGAGGTTCGTGACCTGGTGCCGGACAAGGTTCTGGAGCGGGCCCTGGTCTTTCGCCGGTCGACGCTGGACAGGTATCGGGCTGCCCGACGTCCGCCGGGCCGGCCGCGTCAGGGCGAAGCGCGCAAAGAGGAGGAGGGAATGGCCCGGGTTGTGCTGGTTACGGACGGCAGTGCGTTTGAGATGTTTGACCTGCAGGGGTGGTACTATGATGACAACGGCGCCGAGCCGGACGGCAATTCCTGGCTGCCGAATGCTGTAGGCCTGGATCAGGAAACCATGCAGGACATTGTCGCTGCGGGGATGGGCAATTTCGTCGATGTCCGTTTCGTTCGGGAGCAGGCGCTGATGGACACGGCGACGTATGATGAGGCCGGCCGGCTGGTTGACGACACGACCGGCCAGGCGACCGAGCCCGAGGACAGCTACATCGAGCGGCTGCAAGCCGAGCTGGACGAGATGGCTGCCCATTGGGCCCATTACGGGGCCTATGGCACGATCGACAGCTTTTTCGTCTACGTGCCCAGGTAGGGGGAGTGTGATGAAGAAAAGACTAAACGCGATCGAGCAGCAGGCCCGGCAGCGGGTCGAAGGGACGCCGAGGTTGAAGGTTCACGAGGAGATCATCCTTGCCGATTGGCCCAATTGGGACGAGCATATGATGTGGGTCGTGACGGCGCCGATCGAGCAAATCGTGGACTGGGCCGAGGAGATCGAGCAGGTAGGGCCCGGGTCGGGGTAGACCAAGGGATTCGATAAGGGGGAAAGGGGCCGCCTGCGAAGGGCGGCTCTTTTCGTTTGGTGTGGAGGAGGTGTGCGATGATTGGCGGTTGCTTTAGCTTTTGCTGCCATACGGACGGGGCGGGGATCAAGTCGGTGGTCGAATACGCCACCGGGACCTGCCCGTTGTGTGCGGCGCTGGAGCGGATCGACGAGCTGGAACGGGTGGTCGACGGGCTGGAGATGGCCCAGGCCATCCCCAGGCTCGACGAAGCGACATCATGCGGTCTGTGCGGTGACATGTGCGTATTGCTTCCCAAGCCCGATCCTGAGCCCGATGCCGAGCCGGATGTGGACGAGGCCCAGGAGTGGGAGGACTACGATCGGACGACGGGCGGCGGGGCCGAGCTGGACTACATCGCCGATGGGCCCGCCGGCGGGGAGGGTGACTGGTAAGAGCCTTACGTTAGGGCCGAAAGTGTGGTAGAATATCGGTAGACCGTGAGCGTAAACGGCGCGGTCCGTCAGACCCTGCAGGGGGTCCGGCGGGCTGCGCCGTTTTTTTATGCCCGACAGGAGGGGCTGATGAGCAAGCGGAAACAATGGGCCAATCGGATCGTGGGCTCCGGGGTGATGCGGGCCGGCGATCTGCTGGCGAACCCTAAAAACTGGCGGGTCCATCCCCGGGCCCAGCAGGACGCCCTGGCCGGAGCCCTGGACGAGGTCGGCTGGGTGCAGACCGTCCTGATCAACAAACGCACATCTGAGGAGTGGGGGGAAGACCAGTTCGTGGAAACGATGGTCGACGGCCACCTGCGGGCCAGCCTGGCGCTGCGCCAGGGCGAGGACACGCCGGTGCCCTTCGATTACGTCGACCTGACGCCGCAGGAGGAGGCCCTGGTCATGGCTACGCTGGATCCGATCGGCGCCCTGGCCGTCGCCGACAAAGAGCAGCTGGATGCCCTGCTGCACGAGGTGCAGGCCGGCGATGCAGCCCTGCAGGAGCTGCTGAGCGAGTTGGCCGAAAAGAATGGCCTGTACTTCACGCCGGAAGATTACCACGATCTGGACGAGCAGCTGGAGGAGCTGGACGGGCTCGAGGAGGTCGATATTAAGATCTCGATCCCCAGCAAATACCGGGCTCAGGTCGAGGACTGGCTGGCGAACGGCGAAGCGAAAACAGCCCCGGGATTCGGCAAAGGGGTGATGAAGCGATGCGGATTGCTCTGATCGACACGACAGCCAAACCTGTCGCCTACCCGGTGGCCCTGCTCAAGATCGGGGCCTGGCGCCGGGCAGAGCGCGACGAATGCCGGCTGTTCACCAACCAGCTGCCCGAAGCGGGCACGGTTGACGAGATCTGGCTGTCCGCCACCTTCACCTTCGACATCCCCCATGCCCTGGGCCTGGTCCGGGCGGCCAGGCAGCGAGCGCCGATCGTGCGGGTGGGCGGCGTGGCGCCGTCCCTGTTGCCGGCGCCTTTCGAGAAAGAGGGCGTTCTGGTTCACCGCGGCCTGCTGCCCGAAGCTGAGCTGTGTGCGCCTGATTACCGCCTGCTGGGGCACGCGCCGGAATACTCGATCTCACATACCAGCCGGGGCTGTGTGCGGAAATGCGGCTTTTGCATGGTACACCGGCTGGAGCCGGAATTTGTCGACCTGCCCAAATGGCCGGCCGATCTGAGCCCGGCCGCTAAAGCCGTCCGATTCTATGATAACAATTGGCTGGCTAAACCCCTGGAGCTGATCCGCCGCGATGCCGATACCCTGCGGGAGCTGGTCCGGGCCGGCCGGCTGACGACGATCGACTTTAACCAGGGGCTCGATTGCCGCCTGATCACTGAGGAAATGGCCGATATCCTGCGCGGTCTGCCCATCCGACCGATACGGTTCGCGTTCGATAACATGGCCGAGGACGGCTACTACCAGGCAGCGGTGGAGCTGATGGTCAGCCGGGGCTTCACCGATTTCAGATCCTATGTCCTGTTCAACTTCAACGATACGCCGGCCGATTTCTATTACCGGCTGCGGGAATCGGCCCGCCTGGCCGAGAAGCTGAAGGCCAGGGTGGAGAGCTTTCCGATGCGCTTTCAGCCTATCCTGGAGGTCGACCAGCAGCGGACCTATACCGGCCGGCATTGGACGGCCCGGGGCCGGGCCGGGTTCCGTACCATCCTGGCCCACCATGTCGCGACAGGCAACATTTCCTGTGACAGCGTGGCTGAATTCGAATACTGGTACGGCCGCGATGCCGCGGAGTTCGAGCGGTTGATCAGCTACCCCAAGATCCGGCAGCTGTGCCAGAAGAAAAAAGGCAACCTGCGGATGCAGCGCGCAACCGGGCTGTGGAAAGGGAAAGGGAAACGGTCGAGATGAGCGGGCGAATTTACATCCTGCGAGTCGAAGGGGCCGGCCGGGCTGCAGCTGTGGCCGAGTTCGACGGGCGGCGCTGCGCGAGCCTGGCCGAGGCGCGCCGGCTGTCCGGGGCCATCCAGACCCTGTTCCCGGAGGTGCATTGTCGGATCCTGAGCCTGACGCCAGGCAAGCGAGCCCTGAAGGGCTAACAAAGTTCGAGCCCTGCGGGGCTCAAAAGTTATGAGGGTTATAACATGGGAACGGCTGGCTGGCGCCGGTATACGGTCAAACAATTCCTGAAGGCGATCCCGGACTCCGGCGGGATTATCGGGACGATCGCCGATCGCGTGGGCTGCACCTGGGTGACGGCGGAGAGATTTATCCGTGAGCATCCCACCGTGCAGGCTGCTTATGACGCCGAGCGGGAGAACATCCTGGACCGATCGGAGTCGCTGCTGTTCGTGAATATTCGCCTGCAGCAGAAGGAGCAGGCGCAGCTGCGCCGGCCGGTCGATTCCAGCGATGCCAAATGGTTGCTGAGCCGGCGGGGCAAACACCGGGGCTACACAGAGCGGCACGAGGTTGAGGATGTCACCGAACGCGACATTAACGCCGCCATCGAAGACGAATTGGCGAGATTGGCCGATCGAAACCCGGCTGCAGATGCTGGCCCGGCTGAAGGAGCAGAACCGGGGGAGTGATGTCCCGGACTTCCCGGCCTGGCTGCCGGAGGTAACGCCGGCCTGGACCTGGGACTGGCCCTACCAGCAGTACATCCAGGCGCAGCTGGCCCGGGTCACGCGGGGCGAGATCCGGCGCCTGATGCTGAGCGTGCCGCCGCGGCATGGCAAAAGTCATATGGTCACCATCCGCTACCCGGTGTGGCGGCTGGAGTGTGACCCGGCGACCCGGGTCATCGTGTGCGCCTATAACCAGTTCCTGGCGAACGATTTCAGCCGCAAAGCGCGGCGCCTGGCGGAGCGGCGCATCCTGCTCGACCCGGAGCGCAAGAGCGCCGAGGCCTGGGAAACGGCCGGCGGCGGCGGGATGCGAGCTGTGGGCGTGGGCGGCGGTATCACCGGCCAGGGCGGCGATCTGGTCGTGATCGACGACCCGGTCAAGAGCCGTGAGGAGGCCGAATCGCCCGCTTTTCGTGACCGGGTTTACGACTGGTACACGGACGACCTGTATACCCGCCTGGAGCCCGGGGCGGCGATCATCCTGATCATGACCCGCTGGCACGAGGACGACCTGGCCGGCCGCATTCTTGCCAGCGAGGACGGGCCCAGCTGGACCGTGGTCAATTTGCCGGCCGAGGCCGAGGCCGGCGATCCGCTGGGGCGGGCCCCGGGCGAGCCGCTGTGTCCGGCGCGGTTCGACAGGCGGGCCCTGGCCGAACGGCGCCAGGTGCTGGGGTCCTATGCCTACACGGCGCTGTACCAGGGCCATCCGCTTCCGCCCGAGGGAGGCCTGTTCAAGCGCCATTGGTTTCGGGAGTGGCTGGCCGCGGCGCCGGAGCGGTTCGATGGGGTGATCCGTTACTGGGACCGGGCGGCCAGCGAGGGCCGCGGCGATTTCAGCGCCGGCGTGCTGATGGGGCGCCAGGGAGGCGCCTACACTGTGATCGACGTGATTCGGGGGCAATGGTCGCCCAAGCAGCGGGAGCAGATCATCCTGACGACAGCACTGATCGACCGCGACCGTTACCCGAATGCGGCCGTCTGGCTGGAGCAGGAGCCCGGTTCGTCGGGCATTGATTCGGTGCAGGCCTCGATCCGCAACCTGGCCGGGTTCAACGTACATGCCGACCGGGTCACCGGGGAGAAGGGGGTGAGGGCCATGCCGTTTGCCGCCCAGGCTGAGGCCGGCAACATTCACCTGGTCCGGGCGCCGTGGAATGGCGCCTACCTGGACGAGCTGTGTTCTTTCCCGAACGGCCTGCATGACGACCAGGTGGACGCCTCGAGCGGGGCGTTCAACCTGCTGGCCGGCCGGCGACAATTCAAAGTAGATTTCGTTTGAGGCCCGACAGGCCTGACCGTAAAAGGGGCGCAACATGGGCTTTCTGGACAACTGGCTCGACAGAACGGTAGCACGCCTGGGCTATACCAAAGCCACCGGCCGGCGGAATCTGCCGCTGGAGGTGTTTTTTGCCGGCGAGGCGCCGCTGGGGGAACGGCGGGTGTGGTCGAATTACAGCGATGAGCAGCTGGAGCGCCTGGCAATCAACTGCGCCTGGGTGTGGTCGGACGTCATGGCGATCGCCAACGAGGTCAGCCAGGCCCGGCTGCAGATCATGGAGATGCAGGGCGAGGATCTGGTCGAGGTGGCCGACCATGAATTTGAGGCCCTGTGGCAGCAGCCCAACCCGGCGATGGGCGGGGCCTACGTGGCTCATTACCTGGCGCAATGGTTCCTGTTGCGCGGCGAATCCTATTTGTGGCTGGTCCGCGACCTGGCCGGCCAGGGGCTGCGCGAGCTGTGGCCGCTGCCGTCGAGCCGCATGGAGCCGGTGCCCGACCCCAGGACGTACATCCGTGAGTACCTGTACTTCCCGAGGACCGGCGAGCCCGGGGTGGCAGTGCCCGAGCAGCAGATCGCCTTTTTGCGCCGGCCGAACCCGTTTGATTACCACCGCGGCATGAGCGCCCTGTCGGCCTATCGCCTGGCGCTGGAAACCGATACCAGCGCCCGCACCTGGAACCGCGACAGCTTCGACCGCGGGCTGACCCTGCAGGCCCTGGTTTCGCTGCCGCCGGAGCTGGATCAGCCGGCGTTCGAGCAGGCCAAAGAGGACATCCGGGTGGCCCTGGAGGAGGAGAAGCGGCGGTTTATGATCACCCGGGCCGGCGATATGAAGGTCGAGCCGGTCAGTATCACGCACAAG
>Ga0265297_10012378_pt1 | contig 10253 bp, 9 predicted proteins | sample Munlanlwell13791_FD_192502 | JGI IMG/M metagenome (GOLD analysis project Ga0265297, IMG submission 192502) | Leachate microbial communities from a municipal landfill in Southern Ontario, Canada - Leachate well 137-91 | ecosystem: Engineered > Solid waste > Landfill > Unclassified | place...
TGGTGATAATCAATCACTGGCTAGCAATCTTTCAACTTTCTCTGGCCATATTAAAAATCTCGCCGAAATCGCCGAGCTCGTGGACACAAGCGACCTCATTTTGCTCGACGAAATCGGCACCGGCACATCGCCTTTGGAAGGCGAGGCGCTAGCCATCTCGTATCTTGACTATCTTTTAAATGTCGGAGCTTTTGTCTTTTGCTCGTCGCATTACGACGGACTGAAAGATTACGCTTTAAATAGAGAAGGAGTGACCAACGCTTCAGTCCTTTTTGACGAGCAAAAAATGACGCCGACATATGTCCTTAAACAAGGCGTCCCCGGTCGCAGTTATGGCCTCGAGATGGCTGAGCGATATAACTTGGCAAAAGCGATTATCGACAAGGCGCACAATATCTTGAAATCACAAGGTCATGACCAGAGCATCAGCGCTTTAGGAAACCTCCAAAAACTCATTTCCGAAAACGAGACGAAAGAACGAGTTCTCGAAAGCGAAAACAAGCGGCTTCAAAATGTCGAAAAAATACTTCGTGAACGCGAGCAAAAAATAGAAAACCAACGAATGAATTTACTCGAGGATGTCGAAGAGGCCAAGCAGGAGGTTTTAAGCAAAGCCGAACAAGAAATCGATGAGATATTCGCCCTGCTCAAAAATCCCGACATCAAGATGCATGAAGTCATCGAGGCCAAAAGTCGCATCAAAAAACTAAAGGAAGAAGAAACCGAGGTCATCATAAATCACGATGGCAAAGTGGAAGCCGGTAGCTATGTGGCAATTCCTGATCTCGGCATCACCGGTAAGGTCGAGAAAATGACTGGCAACCGCCTCTTTATCATCTCCTCTGACGGGCTCAAGATCACTTCGTCTATCGACAAGGTTCATCCTATCAATCCCCCTCCTCGAGATAACGTCGAACAATCATATGTCGCTCCAAAGATCGTCACCGAGGTAAAACTCGAGTTAAACGTCATCGGCTTACATGTCGATGAGGCTCTTGAAGAAGTCGCCCGCTATTTAGATGGCGTACGATTAAAACGTTTCGCCCAAGTCCGCATCATTCACGGCTTTGGCACCGGCGCCCTCAAACGGGCTATTCATGAATATTTAGGCAAGTGCGATTTTATCAAGAGTTTTCGCCCCGGCGATCAGCATGAAGGCGGCGGCGGAGCGACAGTGGTGATCATGAAATGACCGACGCAGTCAAACAAGCTCTTTTGCTGGTGCCCACCAAACCCGGCGTCTATCTGATGAAGGATAGAGACGGAGAGATTATATATGTTGGTAAAGCCAAAAATTTAAATAAGCGCGTGACACAATATTTTACTCGCCCCCAAGCCGGAAAAGTCGCGGCGATGGTTTTTAATGTCGATCATTTTGAAACGATCATCACCAAGAGCGAAAAAGAAGCTTTTATCCTCGAGATGAATCTCATAAAAAAGCACTACCCGCGTTATAATATTCTTCTAAAAGACAGCAAGCACTACCCATACATCGCCTTGAAACGAAAAAACAGTCCGGTCTTAAAGATTGCCCGCGACGACAAAGACAAAAACTATTTTTATTTTGGGCCGTATCCGACCTCGATGCACGCCTATGAAATTATCGGTCTGTTGAACAAGATTTTTCCGCTGCAGAAGTGCAAGACGCTTCCGAGCATTCCTTGCCTTTACTATCACCTCGGTCAGTGCCTCGCGCCCTGCATCAACAAAATCGATGAGGAGACACATACCTTGATTTATAATCAAATCAAGAGTTTTTTGAGTGGAAACAACGAAGAAGTAAGAAGCCAAATTCGCCAAAAGATGGAAGCGGCAAGTGCCAATCAGGAATACGAAAAAGCCGGTGATTACAAGAAGACACTCGACGCCATCGATCACATTAATGAACGGCAGAGAATGGAAGTCAAAGACCATATCGATCGCGACATTTTCGCCTATGTGACACGGGATGGCTATCTCTCTTTAGCCCTTCTGACATTTCGCCAAGGCATTTTGCTTGGCAAGGAGGTGTTTGTCGTCGAACAATTCGGCGACGATATCGATCTCGTCACCGATTTGATTTTGCAGTATTATCAAACGCATTCGCTGCCTTATGAGATTGTGGCTAATATCTCGGGACTAAAAAGCCGAATCGAGGATATTTATGATGTCGATGTCATCTACAAAAGCCGCGGTGCCCTCTACGATCTCATCGGCATGGCAAGCGTAAACGCCCGTCAAGGCCTCGACGAACACTTTATGTCCGCTCGTTTGACTGACGATAATTTCAAAATACTCACGGAACTCGGCAAGGAACTCAATATCAAAACTCCAACCTATATCGAATTATTCGATAATTCCCATCTTCAAGGGGCAGCACCGGTGGGGGCGATGGTCGCCTTTATCAATGGCGAGCCGACGAAAAAGATGTATCGCAAGTTTCATATCGAAGGAGATGAAAAACGCGATGATTTCGCCAGTATGAAAGAAGTTATATATCGTCGCTATAAACGGATTAAAGATGAAAATCTAAAGGTGCCTAATCTCGTGTTGGTCGATGGCGGTTTGCCACAAATAAACGCCGCTTGCGAGTCGCTATCCAAACTCGAGATGGATATTCCAGTGTTTGGGTTATATAAAAACGAGAGACATCAAACGGAGGGATTGATGGATGAAAAAGGTCACAAAATTGATCTGCAATCCAATAAACCGCTCTTCTTTTTGCTAATGAGAATGCAAGACGAGGTTCATCGCTTTGCGATTAGTTTCCATCATCAAGTGCGGAGCAAAGCTTTTAAATCGAGCATCCTCGATGGCATCGAAGGTCTGGGCAAGCGCCGCATCGAAATCTTACATCGAAACTATGATTCGATTAACGATCTTAAAAAAGCGACTCTTAAAGAGCTCGAACAGCTGCTGCCTAAGGATGTGGCTTTAAAGGTAAAAGCAAAGCTGGAACAATAACCCTTTTTGTGTTGATAAGTTAATGTCAAAATACTATATTAGTATAGCGATATGTCCTCTTAGCTCAGCTGGATAGAGCAACGGCCTTCTAAGCCGTAGGTCAGGCGTTCGAATCGCCTAGAGGATGCCACTAAACGGTTTAATAGTTAATGTTTAACATTAACTATTTTTTTATTTTCCTACAAGATACCATACAAGATACCATACAAGATACCCAACAAGATATTATTGCATTAATCAATTTAAATGATAAAATATAAATATGGAAAAATATGTACCGCCATTTGTTATAACAAATGAAATACTTGAATGTGTTTCTTCTATTATGGAAAAAATAGGTAGTATTTCTTCTTTTAGCAATCTTTCTAAATTCCCCATGCTAAGAAAACAAAATAGAATTAGATCCATTCAATCGAGTTGTGCAATAGAAGCAAATTCTTTATCGCTTATCCAAGTAGAAGACGTAATTAATGGGCAAAAAATAATTGGTCCAAGTAAAGATATAATTGAAGTTAAAAATGCTATTCAAGCTTATGAAGATGCATTTGATAAGAATCCTTTTTCGGAAGCCGATCTTAAATATATTCATTTCGTTATGACCAAAGGTATTGAGAAGACACCAGGGAAGTATCGAACTGATGGTGAAGGAGTCGTCGATGGGAATGGTAATATTATTTTTATTGCTCCTCCTGGAAAAATGGTTCAAGAACTAATGCACGATTTATTGTCTTGGTCAAAAAAGAATTTTGAAGTTGTAAATACATTAATTTTATCTTCTGTTTTTCATTACGAATTTGTTTTCATTCATCCATTTGGTGATGGAAATGGAAGAATGGCTAGATTGTGGCAAAATTTAATCTTAAGCAAATGGAAACCAATTTTTGAGTTTATACCAATTGAATCGCTAATAAAGAGATATCAAACTGAATATTATGATGCTATTTCTGAGTCAAATAATAATGGCAATTCAACAATTTTCATAACATTTATGTTAAAAATGATTGATTTATCAATCACCGATTTGATTTCTCAGATATCTTTAACTATTGAAAACACAAATATTTATTTGAATAAATTATTAAAAGTTCTTGTCAAAAATAAATGGTATACAGCAAAAGAGATTCAAATTTTATTAAAGCTTTCTGATAGAGCAAATTTCAGAAAAAATTACTTAGATCCCGCAATTAGATTGGGTTTAATAATAGTTGAATTTTCAGAAAAACCAACTTCAAAAAACCAACGATATAAATTAATTTAATATTTATTAACGCTTTCGAAATCAAAATATATTTGGCTCAAAGGTTCAATAGCATAGGAGACCGATGTTTTTGAAGATGAAAAAGGAAACATTGGTTATTTGGATGAACTTGTAAATTCAAATGCATTCATTCATTTATTATGAATGAGGTAGTAAAATGGACCCAATGAATACTATGGTACTAGCGCTTTATAAAAATAAGGTGCCTGATAATGACATAGCTTTTATCTTAGAAATTTCGGTAGCGGCAATTAAAAATTCGAAGTCCAAATCATTCGGACTTTTTTGTTTTTCATCCTCATTCTGACTATAGAACAAAAATATTATTATGAGATGCTAGATGGCGTGTTTTTTCTTATTATTTTCTTGATTCATAAGCCTCCCGTTCTTATAATAAAACCATCCATAAAGAGAGTGGTGAGGGACAAGCCCGATGACCCACCGGCAACTTACTCAGATGAGCAAAGTGCCAAAGCTTGTATGATGGGCATCAAAGTATCGAAAACACGCCCATCACATGATGGGCTTTTAATTTCTCTTATGGTGGCAAAGGAGAATTCACCATGGATGAGAATTCGATAATTAGCTTTTTTAAATCTAAAAGGATATGCGTAATTAAGCATTTTCCGCACATTTCGCTCGATGTTCCGAAGGGATATATAGCCTCGCTATCGATGTCGATGATGGAATTTGAAAAGTACAACCTGAAGATGAGCGATGTCGGAGTTGACCGCCTCTTTCGAAACTTTGAATCTTGGTTAGAAGTTAAACCCCGCTACTCGCGCCTTTTTTGCGATGTCGAAAGATATAAAGACGACGAAAAAGAACCGATGTCGAAGTTTGGGCAAGGCTATCGCTACAGCCAGATGTACGACGGGAAAAGAATATGTAGAACAAAGGTCGATGGGCGCGATTTTATGCGTGAGATAAGCGATTATTACGATCGTTATCACAAACGCGTCACAAAAATCGTAAATCGCTTGATAAAAACCGGACGCGATGTCCTGATTTTAGATATTCATTCATATAGTGACGAACTCGCTTTGTCCTTAGGAAAAAGACCGCCTTTTCCCGATGTTTGCATAGGTGTCAATCGCGGATATTGCGATCAAGAAGTGCTCAATTATATTATTCGCATCGTCCTCGACAAAGGCCTTTCATATGAAATAAACGAACCTTATTCAGGATCTTTTCTTCCGGCAAATTTAATTGAGAACGAAGGCTTCGGGAAAGTATTTTCAATCATGATTGAGATCAATAAAAAAGTGTACTTGTAGTTAGAATGCAAAAAGCGAAAATGTCCATACTCGCATAATCGCTTTTGAATCTACACATCGAGGCATATACTGCCAGAAAGAAGAATAATATGGCTGATGAAAACTACACCCAGTTAGTAAATCAAAAAAGGAATCAATACGAAGTTGTCGCTCTGTACTTACGAACGCCGCCAGACGGTGTCGAATATGTTATTTTTACGATGGGTTGCCAAAAATCAATTCAGAGTTTTCTGCCCTTTTGCGGCGGAAAAGCCGTGAGGATGCGAATGGGCAAACAGCCACTTTGGGTTTTTTCGGACCAAGGTTCGGGAAAAATGCTTTTCTTTCGCGCCACCGACGAGGCGCCGGGATATGGCGATATTCAAGAAGAGGATTTAGAAGTCGTTCTCTATCTTTGTAACCTCTAAGTCACACATATCTTAATGTAAGAAAAAGTTTACATTTTTGTTATACTTGATTGGTAGAAATACTTGTCATTTTGATTAAACTAGAGGACAAGGAGGAATTTGGTATGAGCTTTGAAAAAAATCTGACTTTATTAAGGAAAAAGAGCAACATGTCGCAAGAGGATTTAGCTTTGGCAATCGGCGTTTCGCGCCAAACCATCTATGCGTGGGAGGCAGGAATCAATTCGCCAAATATCGCCATGCTGCAAAAAATCAGCACCGTACTTAAAATCAGCACCGATGAGCTGATTAACGGATACAATGTCGATCGACTTCCCAAAATTTTAGGAGATGTCACCTTGACCTATGAATCAGACTGCGAGCAGGATGTGATTTATGAAGAAATCCCCAACTGGTATGTTCCGTTAAAAGTTGGCGAAGATGTGTGCTTTGCCCTCTACGATGACGGAATCAAGGATTATTCGTATCATGTCACAGTTTTAAATGAGATAAAAATTCATCATAAAAAAGGCTTCGAAATCGGTGTTAAAGAATACGACAATAAACTCCAGCACACGAACACCTTTTCTTTAATCGCCAAACGGGAAGAAGACAAAATCATTTTCATCGGTCATATCTATTATGAAGACGGGATTAAAAATATCGAAACGTATCGCGACAGAAGCTTTTTAAAAAAATATGGCATCGATGGAAAACTCGGCGGCACCCCGACGGTGTTTCATAACGCAAAGAATTATGCGTTGTCTTATAAAGGAAAAACCGAAAAGGTAGTCGGAATCGCCTATTTTGACTCTGGTAACACGTACATCGAGGTCTTTCTCAGCAATAGGCGCGAATCACTTTTTTGGCGGAGATATGAACTGAACCGCGTCTCGTCGACAAAGGTGAAAGTCGAAGGAAAAGAGTATGGTCTATTCTATGAAGTCGCTACTTCGCGATTGATAAAATGAATCTTCGGAGTCGCCAAAAACATTTTACATGAGTCATAGAAATGGTTTATCATAACAACCAGCATTCTGCTCTTTAAGAAAGAAGAATTAACAAATGAAAGTTGTTCTTGGAACCCAAGAAGAAATTAGCCGATTAATCGCCGAGGAAGTCATCGAGCAAATCCGCCGCAAACCTAATTCCGTCTTAGGACTTGCGACCGGCACATCGCCGCTCGGAGTTTATCATAATCTCATCAATGCCAATAAAAAAGGTCTGATTTCGTTTAAGCAAATTATTACCTTCAATCTCGACGAATATGTCGGATTAGATGGAAACCACAATCAATCTTACCGCTATTTCATGAATGTCAATTTGTTTGATCATATCGATATAAATAAAGATAATACCCATGTTTTGAAAGGTGTGGGAAACTATCTTGAATACGCAAGTCATTACGATGAAGAAATCGCCAATTGCGGCGGTATTGACTTGCAAATATTAGGTTTGGGAAGCGATGGTCACATCGCCTTTAACGAGCCGCATACCTCATTTGCCAGCTTGACGCATATCGCCGACTTAACCGAATCGACAATTCACGATAATTCCCGCCTTTTTAATGCGGTCAGCGAAGTTCCGACCAAAGCGGTGACGATGGGTCTTAAATCGATTATGCAAGCCAAAAAGATAGTGCTCATCGCGACCGGTAAAAATAAAGCGCAGGCCATTAAAGATTTGCTCGAAGGGCCTGTTACCGAAAGCGTCCCGAGCTCGATTCTCCAAAATCATTCCGATGTCACAATTTATGTCGACGCAGATGCCTATAGCAAAATAAAAAGATAAATAAAAGGCCGCGATTGAATCGCGGCTTCTTTTTTGTTAGCATGTATGAGCAACATGAACCCACGCATGAAAAATTTCTTTAATCACACGATAATCGGCACACTAATGGTGGCCGCCGCGATTACTTTTTCGCAATTGATTAATCTAGAAATTTTTGGAGTTCGAGGCAACGATAGCGAAATTGTTAACTGCGATTATTATTTTGATGAAAACAACGGCTATACCTCGATTTATGAGATAGTATCCGATCTAAATTCTTCCTCGGCCAGCGGAACATACAAAACTTGGGGTACGGTCACTAAATATTATCAAGACTCGAGCAATTACAACAATTTCTACATGCAAAGCACCGATAAAAACGGCTATGTCGCGGGAATAATGATATATCGGAGCAACTTGTCGGTCAGCGAAGGAAATGTCGTGACCGTCATCGGTTCGCCTACCCTTTATAACAATTTGCCGGAATTCGTCAACCCTTCAATTGAACTCGATTACACTGCTAATTCTTCGCCGGTGACAACTTATATCACCGATGGATATTTCTGGAAAAACGGAACAGATCGCAATTCGAGCGAATTCATAGCCGCTCAACGCCTCGGAGTCATCAAAATATCCATGCAAGATGTTCTTTTATCATATGTCAGTTCCGGAAATGCGACCGCAACTTTTGGCGGTGTCACCAACGTTCCGCTCTACTATTCTTTTCTCGGCGGAAGCAACACGACCGACATTAACAATGTAGTCATCACGCGTGATGGGCAGACAGTCGATATAATTGGCTATCTTCATTGCTTTGATAACGGCTATGAAGTGAAGATGCAGTGCCTGATTCGCAGCGCAAGCGATATCGTCGGTGAAGGTATCAATTCGTCATTTACATTGAGCTCGACTAACTATCCCAATATCGGCAGTTACAATACGGGAAATTACGATCAAGTGTCGGTTTCCGGTTTTTACTTTGAGCATTACCGTGCCGTCGAACCAGGATATTCAGATCCAGAGTTTATGATTTTGCTTCCTTATGTCAATCAATATGGTGACGGCTCCGCTCCCGGAGCGCTTTATAACATGACAGCGATCAACGACATCGAAAGCATCTCCATCACTTATCGCACCGAAACCTCATCCGGCGACAAGCCGACATTATCCTACGGGTCAAATCCTCTTTGTGAAAGCGAAGTCGAGCTCAATTTATCGACCGACGCCGTGACTTATACCAAAGAAGTCAGCCATGTCGATTACTTCAAAATTGAAACTAGCGAAAATGTCCTTTATATTCACAGCATCGAAATTGATTATGCTAACGAAGGACCGGCGCCTTCATTTGACTATCTAAGCGCCGGAAACGACCAGGTTCGGATTAATCCAGTCACTTCTTCAGGTGCCCTCTATGAGGGAAAAAGTGTCACAGTCCCCGCGAGTGTCTCCCACGATGGGACCTATTACACTGTGCAAAGCACGAAAACTTACACTTACTATTCTTATAGTTACATATCGTCATACCCTGGACTAGCCTCATCAGCCGCCTATACGGATCCGGTCGATGTCGCTGCCTTTTTTGCAATTTTCGATACATATCCTCCAAACTATGTTGTCAGAAGCAGCTATTCGTCGGCATACAGCATTTTTGGAGATGCCACAAGATGCGTTTCCGTCTATTCTCGAACCGACGGTTATGCGACGGCAGTTCCTTATAAAACCGATTCGTTCGGGTCGCCCCTTTATTATGAATGCGACATCGCCTTGACTTCCGATTATTCATCAAATAATCGCGGTGTCGGTCGCGTCGTGTGCTGGGTGTATGGCTTCGATCCGCTAAAAGGCGCGGTTAACTACGATGATTCTCCAACCGCGGTATATACCGACGATCACTATGCGACTTTCCAGGAGTACTTAAATATCGGGTCGTTTGGTACGCGATACAATGCCGAAATGTCTCCGACCGGCTATACATGGGGATGTGCCACGACGCTTATTCCAGCATAATCTCACTCATTAACCTATGGTTATGATAAAATAATCATATATGGATTCATTTAGAACTCTCATCGAAAAAAAGCAGTTTCAGCTCGTCGCGGATTTGACGAAGGCATGTCGCGATGCCCAGACGGCGACTTTTCGCATCGCCGCTCTTGTCGGACTCGGAAGACTCGAGGAAGCTCTCGATTTAATTGCTAAGTTTCGCGGCGACTTTGGCGATGACACTTTTACTATCATGAAGGTCCATCTCGAACTGCTTTTAATGAAAAATAAATACGACAAAGCTTACCAAGAATTGAATTATTACAAGGATCTCCCTTATATTTCGCAGGAGGTGGAAGAATATTTAAGCCAAGCCGAAGACATGATTCGCACCCACGAGAGAAATTACAACAAAAACCGCAAGAGAAGCAAAGAGGAGATATTCGACATATTAGAAAAAGGTAAAGACAATCTATTCCTATTAGGAGCTCTAAATGACATTCGCGACTACAATATCGGTGATTTCACCAATCATCTAATCCTCTTAATAAAGCGCAGCGGCATCAATTCTTTCGTCAGCACCTACGCTTTGTTTTTGCTTGTTTCTAGCGGATATCAAAAACCGATTTCAATACT
>Ga0265297_10012380_pt1 | contig 10251 bp, 5 predicted proteins | sample Munlanlwell13791_FD_192502 | JGI IMG/M metagenome (GOLD analysis project Ga0265297, IMG submission 192502) | Leachate microbial communities from a municipal landfill in Southern Ontario, Canada - Leachate well 137-91 | ecosystem: Engineered > Solid waste > Landfill > Unclassified | place...
CGACCTGAACAATCCAAATTACCGGCTGAACGCGGTCCCCGGTTATTACGATAAAAAAGCCGACTACACGACCAATTGGATCAGCGACAACCTGAACCCGCTCCGCAATAACTTCACCCAATACGTTACTGCCGACGCGGCGACTGACAGCGTTTACAATTACAGTTTCAGCTACAGAAATTACAACTTTGTCTTTGCCGATTCCGTCCAAGCCGCGGGCGGCGGGCGGATCAACGTCAACGCGGTCCGCGACCTGGTAACGGCGGAAGCCAAAAAGACCTTCATCTTCTCCAGTTATCCGGCTTACGATTTAACCAGCGTCAACATTGACGGCGCGACCCAGCGCGATTATCCGATCGACCTGCCGACGATGGAAGGCGCGACCGCGATCGATAACGGCCAAACCTTCCGCGACACGCTCGACACCTTGACCTATAGCGCCGGTGGCTTTAATTACCCGCTGACCGCCGCGGTCATTTCCGGCCACGTCACCGATAATTATCGCCGGGACATTCATGGGATCTCTTACGTCCGGCAGGGACCGGCGACCCAATATCCGACCGGATATTCGGTCTACCGGGTCTACACTAACGGTTATCTCAAAACCTTCTACAAGAGCAGCGGCCGGGATAGCGGCGGGCGGCCTTACTACGAATACGCCCGCAACCTGATCGGCGATTCCGGCGGGGTGATCAAAGAGCTCCTAACCTCGTTCTGGCTCGGGTCGAACAGCATGCGGAACTTCAGCGTCACCTACCCTTACGCCCCGGGGATCGCCCCGAGCATCAGCTCAACCATCCCGGTCAGCGGCGCGGTCAAAGCCCCGCTCAACCAGCCGTTCGTCGTCACCTTTAACAAGCGGATGTCGAACGCCGTTTCTTCCAACTGGATCTTCGTTACCCCCACTATCATTAAGGGAACCCCGACGATCGATGCCAGCGGCCGGGTAATCACTTTCCCCCACTCCGGGCTCGACACCGGCAAGACCTACACCGTCACGCTCCTAAAAACCGAGGTCCGGGATGAAAGCGGCGGCGCGATGATTAGCGATCAATCCTTCTATTTCTATACCACCGGCAGTCTCGCCGACCAGACGCCGCCAACCGCGGCGATCCTTAATCCGCCGACCAACAACCTGACCACCGATATCCGTCCGACCTTCCTGGGGATCGCCACCGACGAAGCCGGAGTTGGTAAAGTTGATTTCCGGATCGACGGCGGCGCTTGGCAAACCGCCGACCCGGTCGATGGCTTGTACAATTCCAACCAAGAGATCTTCTCCATGCCGCTGTCCGCGAACCTGACCAGAAGCGAGCATCGCCTGGAGATCAGGCCGTTCGACGCGATCGGCAACGCGGCGACTTCCGAATTCACCGCTTACGCGTTCGTCGTCGCCGATGATCGGCCAAAGGTCAGCCTGCAAATCGATGGTAGCCAAGCGATCCCGGGAGACCCGATCGCCGAATTGCCGCAATTGACCGCCCGGGCAACCTCGATCAAGCCAATCACCGGCGGGACGATCAATATTGACGGAGTAAAAAATAATCTAACCTATACCCTGACGGGCTCGTATTATTTCGCGACTTTTACTCCAGCCCAGGCTCTGGCTAACGGGCGTCACACGATCACGGTCGAGGCTTTCGATTCATTAAGCCAGGGGGCGACTTACGAGATAACCCCGCTTTACGTCCAAGCTAACAAGGAGCTGGCGGTCCTCGGCGTGCCGCTCACTTACCCGAATCCTTTCAACCCCAACAACGGCAACGCGGCGATCTCTTACTTGTTGTCCAAACCAGCGAACATCACTCTGACGATCCATACTCTGGCCGGAACTTTAGTCACGAAGAAAAACTATAGCTCCGGGACAACGGGCGGGCGAGCGGGCTATAACGAAGTCGCCTGGGATGGCCGCTCCGACGGCGGCGCCACGACCGGGAACGGGATCTATATCGTCTTGATCGTCGGCGACGGTAAAGTTCTGGCCAAAGGAAAGATCACGGTGTATAAACAATGAAGAAGCTGATAATTTTTATTGTCTTAATACTCCCGCTCAATCTGGCCTTCGCCGGCTCATCCCTTGATCCCTCAAGCACGCTCTATAACGCCCGCCAACTCGGGATGGGAGGAGCGTCGCTCGGTCTAACAACCGACGGGAGCGACATTTTTCTCAATCCTTCCGCCCTGACCAGGATCGAATTCCCGCAATTCACCGCCACCGCCGGTAAATTAGCCATGGAGGAAACCCAATATACCCTCGCCGGCTGGGCCATCCCGACCAAGTACGGCGTTTTCGGTCTCGGCTTTACCGGCTTAAACGCCGGCGGATCGCTCGCCACGACGCGCGACCCGGCGACCGGACGGATCATTCAGGACCCGAGCCAGGAAGCCGGCAGTTTCGACAATAGCGCGTTGGTCTTCTCTTACGCCCGCGATTTTGATTCGCCGCAGAATCTGGCGGTCGGCGCCAATTTAAAACTGATCAATCAAACCCTGGGCGGGAACGTCAACGATAAAGCGTCGGCCATGACCATCGACCTGTCGGCGACCTACCGTTATAACCCCTGGCTAAAACTGTCGGGAACCTTGCAAAACCTGCTTGGCGGCGGGCTGAAATGGAAAGGGACTGAAGATAAGCTCGGCGGTTTTTATAAATTTAGCGGCGCGGTCAACGTCTTGGGGAAAGAAGACGAATCACTTTATAAACACCAGCAAACTCTCGTTGCCGGCTTGGGGCTCGACCTGCCGAACTCAACGTTGGGTGGAGGCTTGCTCCTCCACTCCGGTCTGGAATACATGCCGCAGCAAAACATTTTTCTGCGGGCGGGACTAAACCAGGAAGAAGGCGGAACAGGGCTGACCATGGGCGTCGGCCTCTACAATGGCGGCTACCGCTTCGACTACGCTTACGTCCAGCGCCCCAACCTGCCGGGAGACAACCCGCATTATTTTTCCCTCTCCTATGTCGGAGAGAAAACAACGACCTCAACCCTGCGGGCTAAGGCAAAGAAGGGCTACATAAAGATCACCTATCCGCCGAACCGGTGGCTAACCGACCGGGCTTACGTGATCGTTTCCGGCGAAGGGTCGGTCACTAAAGTCCTGGAAAAACAGACTGTTTGGAAGGTCGCCGCTTTCGGCGCGACGATCGAAGTCCAGGAGTTGACCACGATCGAGCCGTTAAGCAAGATCTACGTCAACAGCCTCCCGTTGGAAAACATCGCTTCGATCGAATCGAACCAGATATTATTTGTTGGCCGGAACATCATCAGCCTGACCGGCCAGACCAGCTATGAGGTCATAAATCCCAACCAGGTCTTGACCGCCGAAACATTTACCGATCAGGTCACCATTCTCCGCTTCATCCCCTTCTCGGACACGCCGATGAGTTACTGGGCGATCGAACCGATCGCCCTCTCGGTTACCATGGGAATGGTCAAGGGTTACCCCGACGGTAAGTTCTACCCGGAAAAAGGGATCTCAAGAGCGGAACTGGTCACCCTCCTGGTCCGGACCCTGGACAAGCCGGAAGCGACGATGATCCCTTACGGCGAGAACAAGATCTTTAAGGATGTCTTTCCCAAACACTGGGCAGCCAAAGAGATCAATTACGGCAGCATTATCCGCTACGTGACCGGCTACCCGGATGGGACCTTCCGGCCCAACAAGGTCCTGACCCGGGCGGAAGGGATCACCATCCTGATGCGCTATGCCGGTTTGACCGAGGAAAAATTCTACACCGGCACCCCTTTTCCCGACCTGCCGGCTAATTTCTGGGCGAACAAGAACATTCTGCCGGCCAAGAACGCCGGTCTGCTCAAATATCTGGAAGGCAAGAACTTCAAGCCCAACGCCCCCTTTACCCGGGCTGAAGCTTGTGAGGTCCTCTACCGGGTCCCGACCATCAACCGCGCGGTCGACTACTACTGGCGGACGGGGACGGTCTCGCTCTCTCAATAGAGTAACTCCGTCCGTCGCTCCGGACCGTTATGGCCCCGACGTCTTTGGTCATCAGTAACCCATATGGAGCCAGCTTCTCACCCGCTTTTTTTGAAGGATGGCCGTAACGATTACGTTTACCGACCGAAATTATCGCAACCCGGGGTGAGACCGCGGCCAGAAATTCGTCCGAGGTCGAAGTCGCGCTGCCGTGATGCCCCACTTTTAAAAAAGTCGAGTGAAGCGGTTCGCCCAGCCCCAGCAATCGATCTTCACTTTCATTATCTAAGTCACCGGTAAAAAGAAATGAGGTTGTTCCGTAAGCAAGCCGAAAGACGATGGAATTCCCATTGGTCGACCCATTTAAATCGGTCGGCCAAAGAACCTGGCCAACAACTCCGTCCGCCAGATGGAGCTTCATTCCCGCCCGGCCGGTCGCGTATTTGATCTTATTTTTTTCGATCAATTCCCGGTAACGGCTATAGGCCGGAGAATTAAAGACTTCGCCGTTGTCAACCAAGTTCTTAACCGGCACGCTCTTTAGAACTTCATTTAGTCCGGCAATATGATCGGCGTGAGGATGGGTCGCGATCACCAGATCGAGCTCATTGACCCCCTGCTTGCGCAGGAAGGGCAAGAGGACCATTTTGCCGATCCGGTCATAACCCCGCCCCTTATCGCTCTCCTCGCCACCGCCGTCGATCAGGACCGTCCGGCCGTTAGGGCATTGGATAAAAGCCGCATCTCCCTGGCCAACGTCGATAAAAGTCACCACTAAAGCCTTTTCACCGCCAATAAAAAGCGGCCAAAAGAAAAGGACGGCAAAGACAATCAGGACCAACCGGAGCCGCTCCCGCTCGACCAGTTTTTTGACCAGCCAAAGCAATACCAGGTAATAGGCAATAAGCCAAAAGAACGGAACCTGTCTCACGTAGACCGAGCCGCCGGGGAGCCCGGCGATCGTTTTAGCAATCAAGTCTAAAATGACTAGGCCGAGCCAGATCGTCCCGCCCATTATTTTCGCGAGCGGCAAAAAAACAAAACCGATCAGGGCCGCGGAAAAACCATAAACGACCAGCAGCTCGATCCAGGGAAGGATAATAAAGTTGGACAATATCCCGGCCAGGGTAAACTGGCTGAAGTTATAGACGATCAGCGGGGTCGTCGCCAGGAGCGGCCCGACCGATAAGGCAACCAGTTCTCTGCCCGGCAATTTCTCAGGCAAGCTTTCCGTTAGCGGCGGAACCAGGTAAAACAGCGACCAGGTCGCTAGGAACGAAAGCTGAAAGCCAAGATCAAACAAATAATTGGGATCGAATAACAACAAGATTAACGCGGACAAAGCCAAAGCAGTATAGGACTCCTTCTCCCGTTCAAAAAAGAGGCCGATCAAGCCAACCTCCCCCATGATCGCCGCCCGGAGAATGGACGCTCCCCCACCGGTCACCACCACCAGTAACAAGTTGAATAAAGTCGCGACCGCGGCGCTCAACCAAAGGGGAAAGCGGCATATTTTAGCCAGCGACAGACAGACCCCGATCAGGATCGAAACCTGCGTCCCGGAGACGACTAGTAAATGAATAAGCCCGGCTTTCCGATATTCGTCTTTAACCTCCGGATCGAGCGGTGAAACACTACTCCCCAGCAAAACGCTCCCTAAGAGTGAAGCTTCTTGCCGCGACAGGATCTGAACCAAGACGTCGTTAAAACGCGCGCTAAAGCCAAAGGCTATTTTATTCAACCAATTTCCGCCGCTCCCCAGCTTCTGGCAGTCGGTCGAGGAGAAAAGCAGGGCGCCACTCCTCTCGGTAACCAACGGATTAGCGTAAGAATCGCTTCGGCTAAGAACCCCTCTTAATTCCAGCTTGTCGCCATATTCATATTTTCCCGGCGTAAAAGCCAGGACTTCCCGATTAAAATGATATTGCCGCCGTTCAAAAGAAAGTTGGTGAAGCTGAAAAGAAAAAGAGCTCTTCCCATCTTTTAAGCGCGGGACGTTTGTTACCTCACCCTGGACCGTTAAAGAGCCAGCTTCCACAAAACGGTCAAGCGGCTCTGTTTGAGACGATCGCAATTGAAAAGAAGTAAGACCGAAAAGCAAAAAGACAACCAGCAATAACCGACTAAGCTCAATTTTGAAGATAAAGGCTATAACCGTTAAAGCGATAAATAGCGTCAGCAAAAAAAGCGGCAAAGGAGGCGGGACATATTGGCTAAGGACGATCCCCAGCGCGTAAGCGGCAGTTATCAAGACTAGCGGACGTTTCACAAAACGAGCTGGCCTTTGATCCGCTCGAACTTGGCTTTACCGAAACGGGGGATCTCCATAATCTGCTCAAGCTTGGTAAACGGACCGTTCTTCCGCCGGTAGGCAACGATCGCTTTGGCGGTTGAAGCCCCGATCCCCGGAAGAGCGTCAAAGGCTTTTTCGTCCCCTGAATTCAAGCTAACTTTGCCGCCGGAATTCCCCTTTCCGCCAGACTCTGGAATTAAAATTGCTTTCAACGGGATAACTATCTTTTGCCCATCTTTGACCGGTTCCGCCAAGTTAACCGCCGAAAGATCGGCAATCGGTAACGCGCCGCCGGCTAAAGCAAGAATATCGATCAGACGATCGCCGCTCGCAACCTCATAAACTCCTTCCCTCCTGACCGCCCCGCAAAGATGGACCTCGACTTTAGGGATAGTTTCCGGCGGCAGGATCGCTAACTCTGGAGCGGTATTCCCCGGCTTAAAACACATCACCCCAAAACCAATTACTAATGATAGTACGATCCCAAGGATAAGAAGTTGTTGTTCTCTGGTCAGCATGGAGAGAAAGAAGCAATTTTATTGCCAGGAAACTATATTTTTTTCGCTACTTTAAGGATATCTTCGACATAGGCTTTGGTCTTAGCGGAGAAACCGCCGTTGCGGGTAATAGCGTTGGGTCCTTCAAAGTAACCGGCCAGGGCATTGGTCACATTGCCGCCAAACCGTTCAAGCAGCCCTTTAATATAAAGGACCGTCCCATGGGTGTTCTGCTCAATATCATAAGGATCGTCAAGTTTTAATCCCTTGGCAGTCGATGGGAGGAGCTGACCCAATCCTATTGCCCCAGACGAGGAGACCGCTTTCGGGTTAAAACGTGATTCCCGGGACATTAAAGCGGTAATTAGTTTCGGATTAACGTTCTTTTCATTGGAGTTGCGGACAATACTTTCAGCGATCACCGCCGCTTCATCGGGGTTCCGGTACTTAGAAATAAATTTCTGGATCGCCGCCCGTTCGCCATCATCAATTCCATCATTAACCGGATCGATCGGTGGGGCGCTGACCTCGTTATAAACTACACCGGGAGGCGAAACGACCTGCGGGCTGGAAGAACCGTTCTTATCGCCAACGCTGGTCAGGATCGAGACGACAAAGATAAAGATAACAACTGCCGCGGTGGCATCCATTATTTCTTCCTGCCGGCTTTAGGCGGCTTCAGTAAATTAGGGATCGCGTTATAATAAGCATCGCTCATCTTTTTTACCGGCAGTTCCAGCAATTTTTTCTGTTTCTTGAAGATCGAAAGCGAGGCACCGCCAACTTTCCCCAAGATCTGAAAGGGAACATCATTTAGCATGGCAATATCGGAAAGCGGAAAAATATTATCTGGCGAGATCGTGATCAGGATCCTCGACTGCCCTTCCCCGAATAAAAGCGAATTGTTATCGACCGGCTCGTTCAGGTTAAGCGAGGCGCCGATCTTCCCGTGAATACAGCATTCCGCTAAGGCGACCGCTAGCCCCCCTTCCGATAGATCGTGGGCCGACTTGACCAAGCCAAGCTGGATCGCTTCCAGGCAGGCTTTCTGGACCTTGGCTTCAACCTTGAGGTCGATCTCCGGCATTCCGTTCCAGGTTTTGGTTTCTCCGAGCAGGATCAGCAAGTCACCCTTTTCCTTAAAATGGACCGAACAGCGCTGATTAATATGCTTAACGATCCCGACCATCCCGATCATCGGGGTCGGCAGGATCGGTCCTTTGGGGCTTTCATTATAAAGAGAAACATTACCGGAAACGACCGGCAGGTTATAGAACTTACAGGCATCGGCAATCCCCTCGACGCAAGATTTAAACATATAGAAGCGGTCCGGCTTCTCCGGGTTGGCAAAGTTCAAACAATCGGTCACCGCCGCCGGATCGGCCCCAGTCACAACAAGGTTGCGCATCGCCTCCGAGACGGCGATCTGCGCCCCAACATAAGGGTCAAGCTGGCAATAGCGGGCGTTACAATCGGTCGTAACGGCGATCCCCCAATCCTTGTCTTTAAGGCGGAGAACGGTCGCGTCGCCGCCCGGATAAACGGTCGTGTTCAGCTGGACCATGTGGTCGTACTGCTCATAAACCCATTTCTTGCTGGCAATGTTGGGATCGCTAAGCAATTTAAGGAGATACTGGCTATTGTTGGTCGGTTTTTTTACTTGGGGCTTTTCGGTCTTAGGCTTCTCAAATGCCATCTCGTAGATCGGCGCTTTGGCCAGCTCGTCCGCCGGGAGATTGGCGACTATTTTATCGCCGCTTCTGATGATAACCTGTTTAACTTCGGTCACGGTCCCAACGATTTCCGCTTCCAATCCCCACTTGTGGAAGATATCGAGGATTGGTTGTTCCTCCCCCTGCTGGACGCAGAGGAGCTGCCGCTCCTGCGATTCCGACATCATAATCTCCCACGGTTCCATCCCGGTTTCCCGCAACGGAACTTTATCGAGATCGATATCAACCCCAACTTCACCCGCCGCAGCCATTTCGGCCGAAGAACAGGTCAAGCCTGCCGCTCCCATATCCTTAATCCCGACCACCAGGCCGGTCTTTAAGGCTTCCAGGGTTGCTTCGATCAAGCATTTCTCGGTAAAGGGATCGCCAACCTGGACAGTCGGCCGCTTCTCGCACTCACCCGCTTCAAATTCAGAGGACGCCAGGACCGAACAACCGCCGATCCCGTCACGACCGGTCTTAGAACCGGCGTAAATAATTGAATTCCCCGGCCCCTTAGCCCTCGCCCGGGCAATCTCGTCCCGGTCACAAACCCCAACGCACATGACGTTGACCAGGCAATTGCCGGCGTAGGCTTCGTCAAAATAGATCTCTCCACCGACGGTCGGCACCCCGACGCAGTTGCCGTAGAATTGGATCCCGTCGATCACGCCGGAAAAGATGAACCGGTTGAGCGGATTGTCAATCGGCCCGAAACGGAGCGAATCGAGCAAAGCGATCGGCCGGGCGCCGGTCGTAAAGATGTCCCTAATGATCCCGCCAACCCCGGTCGCCGCCCCCTGCCGCGGCTCCACCTGGGAGGGATGGTTGTGCGATTCAGCCTTAAAGATGATCGCTTTGCCGTCGTAAACAATGCCGCCGGCGTCTTCGCCAACCAGCGCCTCGTATTTCCCTTTTTGAGGAAAAAGGCGAAGGTATTTGCGGGAACGCGGGTAGCCGCAGTGTTCCGACCATTCGACCGAGAACATCGCCGTTTCAGTCGGGGTCGGCTCACGGTCGAGAGTTTTAACGATCCGATCGAACTCGGCGTCGGTCAAACCAAGTTCGCGGTAGACTTTTTTATCCATGAGGCTATTTTATCATTATTTGCGGATCATGGGAACAGAAAGCCTTATTTCGCGCAAGAAATCACCTTAAATACACGATAAATATGTATTAGAACCATAGGAGGCGTTAATGGTCAGTAGCTTAGCAATTGGGACCGGTGCCGGCCCAAATCGTCCAGGCGCGGTCGGCCCCAGATCTTTTCGCACCCGGATCTATAGCCATCCTTTTCTCAACCATATCATGGATTTTCAACGCAGTCATGAGATCGGCGCGGCCATGAAAATGAACCTCTCTCTCTTTATAGGAGGGCAAAAAGACCTCTCCTGCCTCTTTAAAATACCAGGCAATCAGCACGGCAAACTAGCCGAACTCCGCTTTGAAGCAGAAAAAAACCAGTGGTGGATCAGGCCGGCTGAAGATAATAGAACAGCGGCTTTCCAGGTCATTGATGATCTCGGCAATCCAATTAAAGTTGGCGGGCAAAAAGGGATTAAAGGCTGGGTGCCAATCGGGGAAGAGTATCGCCTAGCTTTTGAGGCAGGCCAAGAATACCTCTTTTCGCTCCCAAATAAATTAGCGGAACCAAGAGAAAACACGCCGCTTCCCGGCGGCAGGAATAAAGTCCAAATCATCGACAAGTTGTTGCTCACTCTTCAGGCCAATAAGGAGAAAAACTTCAATGCCGAAGTTACTTACGCTTTAAGAGATGAGCGTTATTATCTAATCCTGGGCGGGAAGAAGAATC
>Ga0265297_10012381_pt1 | contig 10251 bp, 11 predicted proteins | sample Munlanlwell13791_FD_192502 | JGI IMG/M metagenome (GOLD analysis project Ga0265297, IMG submission 192502) | Leachate microbial communities from a municipal landfill in Southern Ontario, Canada - Leachate well 137-91 | ecosystem: Engineered > Solid waste > Landfill > Unclassified | place...
AATGTAATTATAAAAACCCTGAATGAAACTTCAACTTTAGTAGAGATTGGCGATGAGATTACACCTGCACAAAATAATTTTGTTGTCTTAGGAATTATTGCTTTTATCGTCGGACTTTTAGAATTGGCTAGTGTTAGTGTGATGCTATTAAAAAGAAAGATTGATTAATTTTTTTTGAGATAATAGTTCATAGAATTAGGGGTGTAGCTTTTTTCTAATCTGGCTTTTTCTTTTTGTATTCTTTCTTGATATTTTAATCCGCCAATTGCAGTTCCTGCTCCGAGTGCAATTCCGCCTACGAATGCAAGTGTTAATGCTAATTTTATACTTTGTTCGAGATTCATAAAATATACAATAAGAAGGGAATTAAAAATATTTAGTTATTTGGTATCACCTCTTTTTTATTCAAAAACTTTTCTAACCAAAACTTCTTCAATTTTATCTACACATTTAGCTACATCTTTTTTAATGTCGCTTTCCCAAAATCTAATTAATTTCCAAGAACCATTATCTACTTTTGTTATATAAGCATTTTTTGATTTATCTCGGTTTATTCCTTTTATTTGATGTTTATGAAGTTTACTACCTTCTGGATATTTGTTTGGATTGGCGTGCCAGAAATCTCCATCAACTTCAATTATGGTCTTATATTTTGGAAAACAAAAATCACACATAAACTTATTCATAAATTTGTATTGGTGAATAAAGTCTGTTCCTTCTTTATATCCACGAGATATTAATTCTTTTTTTAATTGTCGCTCTATAATTGTGTTTTCCTGTTTTGGAAATTGTCCAGATTCATATTGTTTTAGAATATTTTGCCTTCCCCATTCTGAAAGTTCGGGCATCTTTTTTCCTTTATTCCAAGGGATTAAACCAGTTTTCTTTCCCTTATTCCAAGGCACTTCTCCATTTTCATATCTTCTCTTCATCGCCCTCTTCATTCTTTCTCTAACTTCTGGATTAGACAAAGATTTTTTATGGGCTAAGCTCATCTTCAAAAGAGATTCTGGTGTATGTTTTTTCCCTTTATTATAAGCAGTTTTTCCCTTATGAGATTCACTTTGTTTTTTTCTTAGTTCAGGATTATTAGCCCACACATTTTTATGAATTGCACTCAACTTTTTCTTCATTTCCGGGTCAGCAAATATTTTTCTCATTCTTTCTTTCTGCTCTTCAGAATGTTTGTAAGAACCATGTTGCTTTCTTGTCTCCACCATTTTTCTTCTTATTTCGGGATTAGTTTGTGCTCTCTTCTGAGATTCACTCATTTTCTTTTTTGACTCTTCACTTGGGGAAATCCCTCTATTCCACGCAGGTTTTCCTGTTTTCTTTCCTCTCATTGGTGAAGGTCTTCCTTTCTGTGATTCACTTATTTTCTTTCTTACTTCTTCAGAATGAGTTTTCCCATAAAATGGATTTTTCTCTCCAAGCATTTTGCCTTTTTTAGCTTCGCTCATTTTGAGAAGAGATTCAGGAGTGTGATGTTTTCCAAACATGGGATGATTTTCTTTAGATAACTCTGGTCTTTTCTTCCCTTTGAATGGAGAAGATTTTCCTTTCTTAGATTCGCTCATTTTCTTTCTCGATTCTTCGTTCATAGGAACGCCTTTATTCCAAGGTATTAAACCAGTTTTCTTTCCTTTATTCCATGGCACTAACCCTTTCTTGAATTTTGTATCGACCATATCTAAACCAAGAATCAGAAGCTTAAAAATTTGTATTTAATTATTCTGTTTTCTCAACCGCCCCGAAGGGAAATTGTTATTGGTTTTCTCCGAAACATATATTTTTAAAAATTCCAATTATTAGAACTCTCCATGGCAGAACATTTAGATTATATACAAAATACTATCAATAGAATGTCTAACAATTCTTTTTTAATTAAAGGTTGGACTATTACTTTTATCTCTCTTTTATTCATTCTCTCCGTTAATAAATCAAATATCTGGTTTTTAGTCTTATCATTATTGCCCTTATTTTGTTTTTGGGGTTTGGATGCTTATTATCTCAGACAAGAAAGATTGTTCAGGAAATTATATGATGCAGTAAGACAAGGAAAAATAAATGAACCTTTCAGCATGAAAACGGAATCTTTTAGAAAAATAGTTGATTGTTGGTTTCTAACTTTATTTTCTCTAACAATTGCTCCCATTTATTTAATAATAATATTATTAAACCTAATTTTGCAGGTATTAATCATTGGAGGAATAATCTAATGGTAAGAAAAGTATTTTTTAGTTTTCATTTTGATAATGATGTTATGAGAGTTCAACTTGTTAGAAACATGGGTGCATTAGAAGGAAATGAACCTGTTTCTGTAAATGATTGGGAACGAGTAAGAAAAAGTGAAGAATCCATTAAAAGTTGGATTGAGAATACTATGAGAAATTGCGATTGTTTAATTGTTTTAGTTGGTTCTGAGACAGCAAATAGACCTTGGGTAAAATATGAAATTGTAAAAGCTTGGAATGATGGAAAAGGAGTATTTGGTATTCATATACATAATCTAAATGACATTAAGAAAGGTAGATGTGCCAAAGGGGTAAATCCTTTTGATTACATTACATTTAAAGATGGAACCAAACTTTCTACCAGAGTAAAATGTTATGATACAAGTTCTACAAATGCATATAATGAAATAAAAGATAACATTGCAAGATTAGTTGAAATTGCAATTGCAGATAGAAAAAATAATTAATTTTCCCCTTCCATAAATTTCATCACACTGAAAACTTTTTGATTTGCTTCCTCTAATTTTTCTTTTCCCTTGAGGTCTGGAAGTTCAATTGCAAAACAACATTCTACAACTTCCCCGCCGAGATTTTCTATTAATTTGCACGACGCAATTGCTGTTCCGCCTGTTGCAATCAAATCATCGACGAGAAGAATCTTTTGTCCTTTAGATATTGAATCTTTATGAATCTCAACTGTGTCAACTCCATATTCTAAATTGTAACTTTCTGAAATTGTTTCTGCAGGTAGTTTTCCTGGTTTTCTAATTAATACTAATCCTGTTCCTAATCTTCCTGCGAGCATTCCTGCAAGAACAAATCCCCGTGATTCAATTCCTGCAACAGCGTCGATTCTGTATTCTTTGTATCTTTCATAAAACATATCCATTAATTTTCTCAACGAGTCTTTATCTTTCAACAGCGTCGTTATGTCTCTGAACTGAATTCCTTGTTTAGGGAAGTCAGGGATTGTTCTGACGTTCTCTTTTAACTTTCTTATTTCTTCATCTCTTGAGAATGAATTGATTGCGTTAAGCAAAACTTTTTTCACGTTCTCGACGTTATCTCTCATTACCATTCTTATTACTTCCCAACTTGCAGGTTCCTCGTCTTCTTTCCAGCAATCGTAATCTGTTGACATTGCAATGACCCCGTAAGGAACTTCTGCTTCGTTTGCGAGAATTGCTTCTGGTGCGATTGACATATTTATCACGTCGGCTCCCCATTGCTGAAACATTTTGCTCTCTGCTTTTGTCGAGAATCTCGGACCTTCAATTGTCACGACAGTTCCTTTTTCATGACACGCGAAACTTAATTCACTGCATGATTCAATTAATTTTTTTCTTAAAACATTAGAGAATGGTTCTGGCATTGGCGTGTGGATTGGACCGAATTCAAATTGCTCAAAGAAAGAAAGTTTTCTCTGCTTTGTGAAATCTATAAACTGGTCGAGAATTACAAATTCTCCGCGTTTTATTTCGTTGCGAAGAGAACCGACTGCTGTCGTCGCTATTATGTATTTACATCCCTCGTTTTTCAGCGCGAAGATATTTGCTCTGTTGTTAACTTGCGTCGGTGGAATTTCATGCTTCAATCCGTGACGAGAAATTATGAAAAGTTCTATTCCATTTATTTTTCCTGTTGTTATTGGAGAAGAAGGTTTTCCGAATGGAGTGTCAACTTCTTTTTGTTTAAAGTTTTCAAGAATTTCCGGATTCTCCAAACCAGAACCACCAATTATTCCAATTTTTAATGCCATATTCTAAATTATTTTCTAAATTATTTTCTAAAAAAGTGTTTTACTTTTCCGTCATGAAGTTTAACTGTAGTATAATTTTTTCTTTCATATTCCTTCTCTTTTATCCTTTCTTCATATTTTTTCTTTGAATCAATTAATTTTCTTTTAACTTCACTAAGGTACTCACAGGGATAAATCGGTTGTTCTTTTTGATCAAGGAATTTATTATTAAAATTCTCTAAAACTTTTATTACTTCATCCAGTGCTTTTACTTTTTTTGTTTCTGCCTTTATTTCTTTTTTACGATAATCCATGAAAATTTAATATCAAAATAATTTAAAAGGATTATATCATCGCAAAATATATATTACAAAGATTTTTAAACAAGTTTGATTTAATTACTCTATGGCTGTGTTATCATTTTTAGGAGGGGTAATTTTCTCTTGGGTATTACTCGGTTTAATCGTCGCAGGAATTTCAATTTTCTGTTTTGTATTCTGGATTCTTATGCTTCTTGACTGCATAAAAAAGAAATTCAAAGAAGATTCTGAAAAAATTATCTGGGTGCTTATACTAATCTTTGCAGGAATTGTCGGGGCATTGATTTATTATTTTATTGTAAAAAGAAAAAGTAAGAAGGGAAAGAGATAATTAGTTTATTTTAAATAGGATTTCTTAATTATTTTTCTATGTTAAAACCAAAATTTAATGAAATAAGAAAACCGACAAAGACTATTTCAGGAATAACTCCTGTAGCAGTTATGCTCCCGCCAAGAAAGTGCGGACATGGAACTTGTCTTTATTGTCCGTCGCTAGATGTCCCACAAAGTTATACTCCGAAGAGTCCTGTTGTAATGAGGGCAAGTGAAGTTGGATACGATTCTTACAAGCAAGTTTTAGCGAGAATAAAGGCATTTGAAGTAATGAATCATCCGACGGAAAAAATTGAATTGATAATTATGGGCGGGACTTTTCTTGAGTATCCTAAAAAATTTCAATCTGAATTTATCAAAAAATGTTATGATGCCTTAAATGGAAAAATTTCTAAAACTTTGAAAGATGCGCAGAAATTAAATGAGAAAGCGAAACATCGTTGTGTTGCCCTCTGCGTCGAGACAAGACCTGATGAATGTGTAAAATATATCAAGCAAATGAGAGAATTTGGGGTCACGAGAGTTGAACTTGGTGTTCAAATCCCCGACGATAAAATCTACAAAATAATAAAACGGGGGCATAAAGTTCAGGATGTTGTTGACGCGACTAAAGAATTAAAAAATGCTGGATTTAAAATTGGCTATCATATTATGCCCGGACTTCCTGGAAGCGACTTAAAAAAAGATTTGCAGTTATTTAAAAAACTTTTTTCCGACGAGAGATTCAAACCAGACCAGTTGAAAATTTATCCTTGTCAAGTCATAAAGGGAAGCAAACTTGAAAATGAATATTGGAAGAAAAAATACAAACCTTACACAAAAGAACAAACTGAAAAATTATTATTCGGGATGATGAAAGTTGTTCCGAGATATTGTCGAGTTATGAGGGTGATGAGGGAAATTCCTCCTGATTATTTAGTTGCAGGAACAACGAGAATTGATTTGAGAAAAGATGTTGAAGAAAAACTCCGACGAGAAAAAAAGAAAATCGTTGAAATTAGATTTAGAGAAATTGGTTTTGCAAGGGGAAGTGATGAAAATTTGAAATTAAAAATTACAAAATACATCGCGTCGGGCGGAGATGAATATTTTTTAGAAATCGTGAATGATGAAGATATTTTATTTGGTTTGTTGAGATTGCGAATCGTTAATGAGAAATCAATTGTTAGGGAACTTCATGTTTATGGACAAAGTTTGAAACTTGGAGAGGAAGGAAAATTATCAGGCATGACCACAAATTCAAGGGGAAGATTAAGCGAAGGAAACCGCGCAGGTGTCCTCGCACAACATACTGGGTTAGGAAAATGGTTAATGAGCGAAGCCGAAAAAATCGCTGAAAAAGAAAGATGCAAAAAGATTTTTATTATTTCTGGAATTGGCGTTAGAGAATATTACAGAAAATTAGGTTATGAATTAGAAGATACTTATATGGTTAAGAAATTAAATCGGTGATTTTATAAATTCTAAAACTTATTTTATACTATGAAAAAAAGATTCGGTGATATTTCTTACTCGGCAGAAGATGTTTTGCTTGTGTTGAATTCTTATGAGGACATTTTTTCTGATTTTGATCCTCGTCCTTACACACAGAAATCTATGTCTGGAGATTTTATTAACGAATGCAGGAAAGCCTCCGAAGATAAAGAGCAGGTTCACCTTAGATTAATTGTTCCTAAAAAATTGAGAAATATAAAAGAGGAAACAATTATCAAGAGAAGATTGAAGGAACATTTTAAACGCCATACAAAAATTAAGAAAAAGAAAATTTTTGATATTCAGAAAAGCGGATTTTTTTGGTTTGTTCTCGGATGTGTGATGATGATTATTTGTGCTTTTTCCCTCGATTATAAGGGTAATGTTTGGTTTAATATTATTTTGACTATTGCTTCTCCTGCTGGATGGTTTTTTATGTGGGAGGGTTTGGGGAAAATTTTGATTAAGGCCAAAGAACACAAATCGGATTATTTGTTCAATAAAAAATTTACTGATGCTGAAATTATTTTTGAGAGCAGATAGGTAGTCTATTAGTTATGTTTAAAAACTATTTTTTCTCTGAATTACTAATCCAATAGATATGCCCCGTTAGTCTAGAGGCCAAGGACACAGCCCTTTCAATATTGGTTGCTTTTCGAAAAGAAAGAAACTAGGGAAAAGAAAGGCTGGAACCCGGGTTCGAATCCCGGACGGGGCGCTTATAATTTTTTTTGGGGAAACCTTTAAAAAAAACAAAATCTTCTTGCTCTTATGAAAAAGGGGTGGAGAATTGAAAAGAAAGGTCTATCGACGATAATTGTCACTTTAATTTTGATTTTACTTTCATTAGTTTCTATTGGAGTTTTTTGGGTTGTAGTAAATAATTTAATTCAAGGTAATACCGAAAATATTGGGTTGGACAAATTGACTGTGAGCACTGAAATTTTAGCAGTCGGCGTCGATAATTTATCTAATAACTTGACTATGTCCATCAAAAGAAATGTTGGTGCCGGGAATATGGTTGGAATGAAATTTGTTTTCTACAATGATTCTGATACTGAAATTGTAACTGAAAATTTTCAATTAGAGCAATTGGGTGAAAGGCAATTTGTTTTTCATTTGAGTATGAATATTTCTACTTTATCGACGATATCTATTGTTCCTATCTTTGGTTCGAGTAATGGAGAAGAAAATGTGGGGAATGTTGCAGATAGTTACAATGTGAAAACTGGGAAAAGAATTGAAACTCCGACGACAGAACCTCCTGCAGGCTGTACACCGACGGTAAATCCTTGTGGTAGTGCTGTTTGTGGGACTGCACAAAATGGAACTTGCGGAAATGTAAATTGTGGTTCTCTTGGAGGAAATTGTTCGGAAGGTTATATTTGTAATCCAAGTGGACAATGTGTCTCTGCTGGCTGTACTCCTGCAGTAAATCCTTGTGGGACCAATGAATGTGGAACAGCAATTAATGGAACTTGCGGAACTATAAATTGCGGAAATTATGGCGGAGGATGTCAATCTGGATATACTTGTGTTGCTGGAACGTGTCAAGTTAGTGCACCAAGCGATTTAATTGCACTTTACCATTTTGATAGAAATACCAGCGTCGGGGAAAATGATACTTTCCTTTATGATTGGAGTGGTAATGGAAATTTCTGTAATGTTACCGGAGCAGTTTATACTAGTTCTGGTATTACTAATGGTGCAATTAGTCTTGATGGATATGGCGATTACATAAATTGTGGGAATCAAAGTGTTTTGACCCCCGATTATATAACCATTGCTTTATGGGCAAGAGCAAATGAAGTTAATAATATTTCAGATAGATATTTTGTCAATAAACCTACTTCTTATTTCTTTGATTTTGTTAGAACTTACGCTGCAAGACCACATGCCTATATTTATAATGAAACTGGTAATGGTGCATATACTTTTCCAATTGTTGAACCTGAGAGATGGATACACTTTGCAGTTACCTATAATGGTTCTAATATTCGTGTTTTCTTAAACGGAACTTTGGTTGGGAATGGGCTTTTCAAGGGAGAAATAAGACATACCCCCAATAATCTAATGCTTGGGGCTTATGGTGAATCTCCAACAAATTCTCGTAGTTTTAATGGGACAATTGATGAACTTAGAATTTATAATAGGGCTTTATCCGACGGAGAAGTTCTTTCTTTGTATAATTCTTACTAAAATGAGCTTACATAACTCGAGCCCCGCTCGTTGCATCTGAGTTTTTCTTTTTGCTGGCACTCGTGAAAACTCTCGGGATTTGACACGCTGGTTCAAATCTAATCAATAAATTTATTTTAAAATAAATGAGCCTACACGGATTTGAACCGTGGACCCCCGCCTTTCTTAGTTAGTTGTTAACTATGAAAACATGTCCCTAATGGAACAAGCTCTTATAAGAGCGGTGCTCTAAACCAGGCTGAGCTATAGGCTCGTACTTAATCTATCATTTTTTAGTATATATAAAATTTCTGATTGGAGAACAATTTAAATAATCTTTTTTTGAATTAATAATATGTTAATCGGACTTGTGGGGAAACCTTCTGTTGGGAAAAGCACTTTTTTCAAAGCATCAACTTTAGCAGAAGTTGAAATCGCTTCTTATCCTTTCACGACGATAAAGGCAAATCATGGTATTGGTTATGTTAAGGTTGATTGTATTGACAAGGAATTCAAAACACAGTGCAATCCTAATCATGGATTTTGTATCCACAGCAAGAGATTTGTTCCAATTGATTTAATGGATGTTGCTGGTTTAGTTCCTGGAGCAAGTGAGGGAAAAGGATTAGGGAATCAATTTCTTGACGATTTACGACAGGCAGATGTTTTTATTCAGATAGTTGATTTATCTGGGACAACAGATGAAACAGGAAAACCCGTAGAGAACTATGATATTACTAAAGATATTATTTTCCTCGAGGATGAACTTGACAAATGGTTTTTGGGGATTTTAATGAAAGTGTGGAAAAGTTTTGCAAGAAAAGCCGAGATGGAAGATGAAGATTTTGCTAAAGCAGTTGTTAATCAGTTTTCTGGATTAAAAGTTAAGGAAGAACATGTTAAACGTGTTTTGTCAAGACTTAATTTTTCTGGTCAGCCAAGTAGATGGAATAACAAGCAACTTTTAGAATTTGCGTCGGAGATTAGGAAAGAAAGCAAGCCAATGATTATTGCAGCAAACAAGATTGATATGCCGAACGGCAAAGATAATTATGATAAACTGAAAAAGAAATTTCCTAACAAAGTAATTATTCCTTGCTCTGCTGATTCTGAACTTGCGTTGAGAGAAGCTGCAAAAAGAGAAATTATCGAATATGTTCCTGGTGCGAGAGATTTTGAAATTAAAAAAGATTTGAACGAAAAACAGAAAGAGGCACTTAATAAAATTAAGAAAAATATTTTAGACGAATATGAAACTGGAACAGGAGTTCAGGAAATTTTGAATTACGCTGTTTTTAATCTTTTGAATTATCTCGCTATTTTTCCTGCAGGAGCTACTAAATTAAGTGACAGCAAAGGAAATGTTTTGCCCGATTGTTTTTTATTGCCTCCTGGTTCAACTGCATTGGATTTTGCATTTTTTTTACACACTGATTTCGGAAAGAATTTCATAAGAGCTATCGACGCTAGAACAAAAAAAATTCTTGGAAGAGATTACAAACTAAAAAATAGAGATGCCCTTGAGATTGTGACTGGAAGATAATTGTAAAATTTATAAGTTCTTTATACTTCTATTTTCTGTGATGGAAAAAAGAGTTGTTGTAAAAAAAGGAAGAATAGTTTTGACACGACGAGGTGATGTTGTGATTCATCTTGCTGACAAAATTGTTAAATTGATAAAGCCGTTTTGCAGACGAATAGAAATCGTCGGAAGCATAAGACGAAAAGAAAAAAATCCTATTGATATTGATCTTGTTCTAATTCCTAAAAATAGAATAAAACTTGAAGAATTTATGAAACAGAAATGGAAATTTATTCAGGGGGGAGAGAAAAAATCTCGATGGAAAATTGAAGGAGTTATAGTTGAATTATATTACACGACGGCAGAATCTTGGGGTGCGACATTGCTTGCTTATTCTAGCAAATTGGGGGCGGGAATTGGATTGAGAGTTGTAGCAAAAAGAAAAGGATTCAA
>Ga0265297_10012382_pt1 | contig 10250 bp, 8 predicted proteins | sample Munlanlwell13791_FD_192502 | JGI IMG/M metagenome (GOLD analysis project Ga0265297, IMG submission 192502) | Leachate microbial communities from a municipal landfill in Southern Ontario, Canada - Leachate well 137-91 | ecosystem: Engineered > Solid waste > Landfill > Unclassified | place...
AGAAGCAACAGTTGTTCTGGATCGGTAACCACTTTGATGCCGATATCCGGCAAAACTTCGCAGACAAACTTTCCAAAGCAATCGAGCAGGGATATACCAGAGAGATGCTGGCTGATACACTCAAAGACCAGTTCAATGACATTGCCAACCGCTCATCCCACTACTGGCAGGGACTGGCAGAGCACACCGCCCTCCGCATAAGAGAGTTCGGAAGACTGCAGGGATATAAGAAGGCAAAAGCAAGATACTACAAGCTCGTGGTAATCTTGGATGACCACACCAGCGATATCTGCCGGGCTCTGGCTGCCCAGGATAGGGTCTATCCCCTAAACGATGCGCTGGAAGTGATGGATAACCTCATGGCTCTGGATACTAAATCCAACAGCCTGGATGATGCCCGGGAATACATCAAAGCACTTGCACCCTGGGTCAAAGACGATCAGATCGAATATGACTCAGAGATGAACCCGGTGGGAGTCTCAGGAGCGCATACTCCCTTCCCACCGTTTCATTGGAAGTGTAGGACGAGTACTACTTATTTTTACTGATCAATTGATCTCTCAACTACAAATCAAAGATGCTTGATAAAGCATCTTCTTCTTTTATGCTGTCTTTGTTCAAAGTATTTCCACTGTGCTTGTACTCTGTTATTACTCTCAAGTTCAGGATTACTTTCTGCTTTTATAAATTTGTTATCTATGTAGCTTTGAATCAGTTCTCTAAAAAGTAGGGAGTTTACTCCTTTATCTTGCAGGTCAGGTCGAACAGCAATAAGGTAAAGATCTAAAGTCCTTTCATTTTTCAGGGCATCCATAATATGGTACAGACCAAAAGGGAAAAGTTTCCCTTTAGCTTTCTGAAAAGCTCTCGACAAGGAAGGGAAAGTTAATCCAAAAGCTGCAACTTTATCATTGCTATCAAGGACTATACTGATCAGTTTCGGGTTAGCTAAACTTATATATTGTTTAACGTACAGGTCGATTTGTCTCTTAGTTAATGGAACAAATCCATATAAATCCTGATAAGCTAAATTTAATAACTCGAAGATATCGATAGCATAATACTTGATCTCTTTAATCTTGGAAGCGTGGAGAAGTCTCAATTTATTTTTTTTCAGAACAATCTGTGCAATCCGATCTATTTTCTCAGGAATCTTCTCAGGAATTCGTATTTCATATTCCACCCAATCAGCATCTTTATTATAACCCAATTTGTTAAGGTGCATTGGATAATAAGGATAGTTATAGATAGTTGCTATATTACTTAATTCTTCAAAACCTTCAATCAGCATACCTTCAGGGTCCAAATCAGTAAATCCAAGAGGACCATGAACTTCATGCATACCGTTGGTCTTTGCCCAATTTTCAACCGCACTGAGAAGTGCTTTTGATACATCCTCATCATCAATGAAATCGATCCACCCGAAGCGACAGCTTTTCTTATGCCATATTTCATTGAAACTATGATTGATTATACCCGCAATTCTTCCCACGATTTTCTTATTTCTATAAGCCAACCATAAGCTGACATCGCAGAATTCATAGGCGGGGTTATTGTCTTTATTAAAAAGTTTCATCTCATTTTTAATTAATTGGGGTACATGGTATTTGTTTCCTTTATAAAGCATATAAGGGAAACATATGAATTTCTTCAGATCTCTTCTGTTTATTACTTCTCTTACGATAATATCAATTGCTACCATTTTATTACAATTGATCCCCAGGTTAATCCCGCACCGAAGGCAGTAAGCACGACAATATCTCCGTCTTTGATTTTGCCTTGAGAAATAGCTTCATCTAAAGCAATTGGTATTGAAGCTGCAGAGGTATTCCCATAATTTTCTATATTAATCATTACTTTGTCATCCGCAAGAGCTAGCTTTTTTGCAATTGCTTCTATTATTCGCTTGTTTGCCTGATGCGGGATTATAAAATCTATGTCGGATTTTTGTAATTTAGCATGATTTAATGCCCTTATCACGGAATGATACATCATCTTTGTTGCCTGTTTATAGACCTTTTTCCCATCCATTTTTAAGTATTGTTGTCTTTGATTCAGGTTACTACTCAAAATAGGACTTCTTGATCCCCCCGCAGGAATTTTCAGTAAATCCACTCCTGAGCCATCAGTACCCCAATCGAAGGAGAGGAGATTTCTGCCTTTAATATTCATTTTTAGAACCATTGCCCCTGCTCCATCCCCAAACAGCACACAGGTATTTCTATCCGACCAATCAACAGATTTTGATAATACATCAGTTCCAATGATCATAGCTGTGTTGTAATTACAAGTTTTCATTAGTGATGCAGCCACAATTAATGCATAAATCGAACCCGAACATGCAGCAGATATATCAAAACAAACAGCATTTGTTAGTCCTAGTCTATGTTGTGTGACGCACGCTGTTGATGGTAATGGATAATCAGGTGATTGAGTTGCAATAATCAATAAATCAATTTCTTTGGAAGTAATACCAGCTTTCTTGAGAGCTATTGCTCCTGCCTTAATGGCAAGATCAGAAGTAGCTTCGGAATCTTTAACAATTCTTCTTTCTGTGATTCCAGTTCTTGTTCTTATCCAATCATCTGTTGTATCCACTACTTTTTCTAAATCGAAATTCGTCATTATTCTATCCGGAACATAAAACCCTGTTCCTACTATACTGATATAATCAAAATATTTGAGCATAATTTATCTCCAGCTAGCCACATCGTGGCAATCGAAATTCCACAATGTCATTACAATCTTTTCAAACCAGTTCCGAATCACTTGACAGCATCTAGCGATTCCAATACACATTATCAACTATTGACCTCAGCCCTGAAGCATTCCCATTATCTGGATTAAATTCCAACCTATGAGAGATGTAAAGAGTGCATTATACTCTTTGTTTATAACCCACTGTTTGTAAGACCAGTTATCAAATATTCTATTCCATGTTAAATGCCGTGGAATAATCAAACCCACATTGCTGACATAATCATCCCAACGTTTTCCATGAAGATCTCTCATATCACTTTCCTCTTTTTTAATGGTAGTAGGATATACAATTAGGAATAGTAATATGATGCCAATCCAACAAAATAGGTCATTAAGTAATAATCCAAAGCCTACTGCGACCTGAGCTGATCCGAGATAGAGAGGATGCCTCCATAAACTATAAGGGCCTGTTTCAGCTATGATTCTTTTTTTGTGCACTATTCCAGCCGCCCATGATCGAATCACGTTGCCAAAAAGTATTGATAATGAGCCAATGATGCATAAGATTAAATCATAGTCTTGAGAGTGTGAGGTTGTTATTCCATTCAGCAGTAATTCGATTACACACACACCGAAGACAAAACGAGTGATGTTTAGTCTTTTTCTGGAGATAATTCGGATCATAGTCTTAGACAGCATCATTAATCCCTTATATTCAGATAGATTCAAAAACTACAAAATCAGATTGGTTGAAGTTCGTGGTGACTCAAACCAATATACATATTCAAGATCGGTCAATGATTTCTGGTTTATTCCCTGGATCAAGGTCTTTAGCTGTTCGGCTTCGGCTTCGGTTACAATGCTGATAATCAATGCATTATAACCAGGCCATATAGCAGTATCCAAACGCGGCTCACCTTGAGGGAACTTCCCCAAAACACGATCTATGATAAAGTAATTATTCAATCCGAGCAGGGTGATGTGCTGCACCAGATCATCTACATAGCTGATATCGCAACTGATGAAAAACGTGGTCATATAGTACCTCTGTCTGCCTCTTGGTGATGGGCGAAATAATAAAATATGGGAATCAGTATCAAAGTTATCAGGGTTGATACTAAAAGACCACCGATAACGGTTATTCCTAAAGGACGCCAGATTTCTGATCCCAAACCCGAACTTAAGGCCATGGGTATCATGCCGAAAATCGTGGTGAAAGATGTCATTAATACGGGTCTTAATCTCGATTTCCCAGCATTAATCAATGATTCCCTTAATTTCTGTCCTCTTGCTCTGAGAAGATTTGTATAATCGACCAACACGATACCATTATTCACCACGATCCCAAGCAGCATCACGATTCCGAAAAAACTGACGATGCTGAGCGTCACATTACCTGAAAGCAAAGCCCAAACTACACCGATTAATGCCATGGGAACCGCGAAGATAATGATAAATGGATCACGATAGGATCCGAATAATGATGCCATGGTCATATAGACTAAAATCATTCCCAGCATAAAAAGCACCGTCAAGTCCTTGAAGGTTTCTTTTTGGTCGGTGATTTGACCGCCGATTTCAACATAGGTTCCAGAAGGCGTATCTATGTTCTGAATGGTCTTTTTCACTGTTTTAACAGCTTTGTTCAAAGAGATATGATAAATATCCGAGGTAATATACACAACTCTCTGTTGAGATTCATGTTTGATTTCAGCGATACCCCTGCCTTCTTCAATTGTCGCAATCGAACCCAAAGCTACTGATTGACCGGTCAACGTATTGATGCTGATATTCTTCAACGTGTCGATATTATTCCTGAATTCCGGTGCATATCTTACAAAAATATCATAAGAGTCCCCCCGGTCTCTATACTCACTGGCATCAGCCCCAAAAATGCTCTGCCGCAAAGTCATCCCAATGATGGCCGGATTTATTCCAAGGGCATTGGCTTTGTCCTTATCAACCATCACCCTGATTTCAGGCTTACCAGCATCAACCGATGAGCCAAGATTAACCAGAAAGGGCAAGCCCCGAAGCTTCTGTTCTACTTTTGCTGCGGTTAAATCAATATCATCTAAATTATTACCGGTTATTTTCACTTCAATAGGTTTGGTGTTGCCCAATAAAGCATCCAAAAGAATACTGCCACTAATTACATTTATCTTCTCAACCTCTGGAATCTGGCCAATTCTTTGTCTGATAATTTTAGCAATTTGTGAGGCGGAGCGTTTTCGATCTTCTGGTAAAACCAGCTTGGCACCGATCGTACTGATATTTATTCCCTCTTTGAAGCCGACTGAAGTTAAAAGACCCTTGTCTGTCTGACCAGATACGGAGTACATGGAACGTAACTCCGGGACCTCTTCCAAGAAGATCTGCTCCACCTTGGCTGCAACCCTTGCAGTTTCCTTGGCATTTACGCCTACATCCAGTTCTATTATGGCATTCAAATCCCCGGCATCAATACTCGGGATATAGTCTGTTCCTAACGTGAAGCTTAAGGCCATAGTAACAAAGAAAACTGCGATAAAAGCACCCAAGACAAGTTTCCGATGGTTAAGTGAGAAATTTAGTGCCGTTGAATATATGTTCCCTATCTTTTGGAGAATTCCTTCACACGCATTGTAAAACCTGTGATGCCTCCTTACTATCCCCTTCTCAGGTACTTTCAGAAGTTTCGAAGCCAGCATGGGAGTTAAAGTAAGCGCAGTAAATAATGATGCCATCAACGTTACTGTTGTCAACACGGCCAATTGTTTGAACATGATGCCGACAAGTCCGGACATAAAGATCATCGGTAAGAAAACTACCACCGTAGTCAAAGTGGAACCAGTTATGGCCATCCCCATTTCCCCGGTTCCAAATACTGCCGCCTCTTTTGGCCTGGTTCCATTTTCAATATGACGGGTAATATTCTCCAATACTACTATGGCATTATCTACAACCATACCAATAGTTATGGCCAGAGAAATCAGGGAAATAATATTGATAGTATAATGGGCGATTTGCATGAAGATGAATGCCGAAATAAGCGAGAAGGGAATGGTCATAATAATGATGATGCTGCTACGGAAGTCCTTAAGAAAAAACAGAACCACAATAATGACAAAGAATGCAGCATACAAGATGGAAGTGCTTAAATTGTTTATTGATCCTGATACCAATTCTGACATATCCATCAGCTCCGTAACTTTAACATCTTTTGGCAGCGAATTCTGAATTGCTTTAACTTCTTTTTTCACGGATTTGGCAACTGTTAAAGTGTTGGCGTTTGACTGTTTCTGAACGAGCATGAGTACCGATTTTTCCCCAAAGGAATGGATATAGCAATCACTATTTTTCATCGTATCATGAACTGTGGCGACATCGCTAACGCGAATAATGCGGCCATTAAAACTGGATATGGGCATTTGGGAAATTTCATTGATAGTGCCAAACTCCGCTGGCATTCGTACCGAAATTCCCATTTTGCCATCGTTAATCGTCCCTGCAGGTATGGAAATATTCTGCATTTTCATGGCTTGCGCTATTTCCGAGGGAGTGAGATTATATGCCGCTAATTGGTAGGGATTACATTGCACCACGATTTCCCGTTCCGGCTGACCGATGATAATGGTAGTTCCCACACCCGATAAGCGCTTGATACGATTGGATATTTGGTCATCACAAATCTTACTTAAGCCATTATAGTTTTCCACAGCTTCAATATTATATACTAAAACAGGCATCATGGAGCTTGTGAATTTATATATAATGGGGGTTTCTGCTTCCGAAGGAAGATCTGTCTTGGAGAGTTCAATCAGATCCCTGATATTGTTTGATGCTTTATCAAGGTTTTCTCCCCAATTAAACTGCATCATGATGAATGATACGTTCTCCCGCGAATTTGATTTGATTGATTTAAGGTTACTTGCTGCAGATAAGTATGTTTCCAGTTTTTTTGAAACTTGCTCCTCTACTTCTTGAGCACTGGCCCCAGGGTAAATTGTCATGACCGTCAATGTAGGCAATTCGATATTCGGCATCACATCCTGGGGAAGCATAAAGAGAGAGACTAATCCGAATATCAGCATGGCTACAAATACCATTGCGGTGAATACAGGATTTTTTACCGCTATCTGGGGTAAACGCATTTTACTTATCCCCTGAAATCACTACCTGAGTTCCATCGGATAGTTTATTCTTGCCATCAAGGGCAAGTATCTGTCCCGCGGCAAGACTGTCCACAACAGCCCAATCTCCACAGTAACCCAATACCTTAACTACCTTGCGTTTGGCAATGTTATCGTTTATAAGAAATACAAATTGTTCTTTGGTTCCAGCTTGTTGAAGAAGTGCTATTTTCGGAATCATGATCCCTTGCCTGGCTGGTTGTTGAAGTTCAACTGCACAGGACATGCCTGGCTTCAGCAGAAAATGGCTGTTCTTTACAGCAATTTCCACTTCGGTACTATGAGAAATTGTGCTTAGGAGGGGAGAGATTTTGATAATCTGGCCCGTGAACGATACGTCTTGGATAGCTTCCGTCCGTATCGTTGCCCGCTGTCCAATCCTGATTTGACCCAAGTCCTTCTCGTTTACATTGATCTTGATAAGAATAGGATCAATCTGCATCAGGCTGATAATTCCGGAGCTAACCGACATCCCGGGAGTAAAATTAGGGTAAAAGAAATAATTTTCTCCTTCCCGAACCAGATGTTTCATAACCATCCCGGAAAAAGGAGCTCGAATTTCTGTGTTTTTTCGCGCCATTTGAAGTTTCAAGGCAGCAGCATCGTACAAGGCTTTCAGATGATCATATTCTTGCTGGGAAACAGTATTTTTACCCAGCAGGGCTTGCATCCTCTCAAAGTCTTTTTTTACAGTTTGATACTCAATATCAGATTGCGTAAGAAACTCATCAGACATCACCGCTATCAGTTCTCCTTCTTTAACGGTTCCACCCTCAGGTACGAGAATTTGTTCAACTTTCCCGGGAACAACGCTGCCAATATTTGCTTCCTTATTTGGGCTGACCGTGCCTGAGAAAGAAAGTACGGTATTATATAGAGAATCGACTGCCATGACAGTGGATATGGCAACCTTCTCTTGAGTTTGATTAACGTTATCGTGATTATTACACCCGGCTAATCCCATGGCCACGATTAAGAAGATCAGATAGCGCCTACTGGCGATAAGGGGAATTGTTCTTTTTGGCAATTTTTGCTCCATTAATCTCAAAGACTGAGAACTTTATCAAGATTGGCACGCTTTGTGTACATCTCGGTCTGCGCCTCTATAAGCTCGGTTTTAGCATTTAACCATGAGACTTGTGCTTCCAGAACGTCTGAGCTTTTACACATTCCTTCCTTAAAGCGATTTTGCGTAACCCGTAGATTTTCTTCAGCTTGATCCACAGATTTTTCCGATAGTTGGATTCTCTTCATGGCTTCCCGGTATTGCAATTCTGATTGATTGATTTCCAATGCAAATAACTCTTTACTTTGCTCCAAGATAAGTTGTGCCGATTGCTGCTGATGCTTGGCTGCCGAAATGGTATGCTTACGGGCATTGAAATCAAAGATTTCCCATTGGGCTACCACCCCAACTTGCCAGTTTTGTCCGAAATTTGCTTCAAAACTATCGTAAGGATTTGGATTAATATAATTTACACTTGCCTGTAAGGCGAGATTGGGATAGTAATTGGATTGTGCTATTTTTGTAAGTAATTGTTGTATTTCCAATCCTTGCTTAAGGATCAGCACTTCAGGCCTGTTTTCGATATACTCCTGTACTTTCGTTGAATCATAGGGAACATAGGGTACATCAAATATAGTGTCGGGTAGAACAATAGAAGATTCAAGGGGATCCCCAATAATCTGATTCAATGCCATAGTTGCTAAATGGACTCCATTCTGAGCTTTAAAGGACATCAATTCGGCTTCGTTAAGCTTTACCTGTACTTTTAAAAGCTCATTCTGGGTGGTAACTCCCACATCATAAGCATTCTGAACTTGGGAAAGCAAGGTTTGTACAAGAGCTTGGTAGTCTTTGGCCAATGCATATTTTGCCGATACATCTACCAACCGCCAGTAAGCCTCGTCAGTTTGATAGATCAATTCATTTCCGGTTTTCTTCAAATTGGCATCAGTAACCTTTTCAGCAGCTTTACTGATCTTATATTGATTGATAATTTTCCCTCCGGTGAATATGGGCTGTGTTAAAGTGACATCCAATATCCAGTTGTTTTCTTCGCCGATTGATACCTGATATTCGTCTGGTAGGTATCCTTGGTTGTGCATACCCACGAGCGTAGCGTAAAAAGGATCCGTAACAATAGCTGGATTGCTTGCCTCCAACCCTTGAAGAAACTCAGCTATCGGAAGATTCATGGAATAGTCTAAGCTTTTATTTATGTATGTGTAACTATCAATGGTATTAACCCGAGGGAAGAATTGAGTAAATGATGATTTTCTAGTAGAAATTGCTGACTCCTGCTGAGCCTGAGCAACTTGTAACATTTTGTTATGAGCAAGGGCTTTTTCACGGCACTGTTCCAAAGTGAGATTCAATGTCTGCCCTGTAAGTATGTTTGCAATTCCAACAAAGAGAACGAAAGACAGGATGGTGAATTTTGTACTACTGAATGAAGAGATGATTTTCATGGTTAACCTCGCTTACTGATTAATACTTGTGAACGATATTCGTATGATCGTTCCAAGATAAGGCAAAAAAATAGGTTTCACGATTTTAGCTTCGTAATCCCTTAAGAAAAATGTCTATAATAACGTCGAAATTGTTGTCATTATCTACGTTTAACATGTGGTCATCAAAAACAAGCTGAAGCATTAAGCCTCGGGTTGCGTTAACCAGATAATAGGCAATTGAAGTAATGTATTCGAAATAAAAGGAGGAAAACTCTTTTAAGATGATTCCATTTCTTAAAATACCGGTCACTTCCTCCATATCTAATGTGTCCAATTTTTTTTTTACCATCGCAGTATTGAAAGGAATTACGTCTAACTCACCTTTGATTAAAGCATAGATGAATAGCTTCTTTTTAGTTTCTTCTAAGATCGTTTTCATATATAACCGAAGCTTCTCAGCTGATGTTTCACCTTTATTGCTTTCTCTAACTACAACATAATGTAATTCATATATTTCCTTAGTAATTACACCGTGCAGAACCTCTTCCTTGTTTTTGAAGAATTGATAGAGTGTGCTCTTGCTTTTTCTGGCTGTTTTTGCAATATCTTCCATAGTAGTTTTCACAAATCCATACTGTTGAAATAAACTTTGTGATACTTGGATCAAATTGTCTTTGATGCTCTGTTCTTTCATTGATAATTTCATATCAAGTCATTCCTCTTTCATTTCGTGTGTACGATAACGCTATCATGTGTACAATATAATTCAGCCCTCCATTTCTGTCAACTCTAATTTCTGTCGCATCGTTATGCATCCTTGTTTGTGTTTATACAGGGTAGTGGCTTCCTTGCTCTGGATAGTGAATCCGATGCTAACGCAAGGAGATACGATGGAAGTTACACTACTGGAACGCATCAAAGAAC
>Ga0265297_10012383_pt1 | contig 10250 bp, 6 predicted proteins | sample Munlanlwell13791_FD_192502 | JGI IMG/M metagenome (GOLD analysis project Ga0265297, IMG submission 192502) | Leachate microbial communities from a municipal landfill in Southern Ontario, Canada - Leachate well 137-91 | ecosystem: Engineered > Solid waste > Landfill > Unclassified | place...
ATTCTGCTACTTTGGTGGATCCTGCCTTGCATGCGCTCGCCGCCCGTGTTTCGGACCTCTTTTATGAAACCGAAGATGCTGCGGATCAGGCTCGACAGTACCGGGACGAGCTGAGATACGATCCTGAAAGACTTGAACAAATAGAAGAGCGCTTGAATCGCCTGTATAAATTAAAGAAGAAATACGGTGCGGATGAAGCCGCAATCCTGATGTACCGTGAGAATGCGCAGAAGGAATACGATGAGCTGCTAAAAGCCGAAGAATCCTGCGAAGCGCTGGAGTTGGAAATATCCGGTAAAGAACGGGATCTTGCTTTGAAAGCCACCTCCTTGAGTTCACACCGGACAAGCGCCGCTAAAATGCTGGGCTCAAAGATCACGGAAATACTCCTGACCCTCGGTATGCCCAAGTCGCAATTCAGCGTCAACGTCAGACAAAAAGGAGATGGAACCGGTAGCAGAATTTGCGGCCCCTATGGAATGGACGATATTGAATTCATGATTGCGCCTAATTTGGGTGAACCGCAACGGGAATTATCACGCATAGTGTCCGGGGGAGAGCTTTCGCGGGTTATGCTGGCGATAAAAACCATCCTGGCGAAGGCTGATACTGTCGAGACTCTCGTGTTCGATGAGATCGACACGGGTATCGGCGGCGAAGTGGCTTTATCTGTTGGAAAACACCTTGAAGGCTTGGGAAAGGTAAAACAAATATTCTGCATCACCCACCTTGCCAGTATCGCCATTCGCGCCGATAATCATTTGAAGGTGGAGAAATTGATCGCGGATGAACGTACAACCACCAAGCTTGTCCTGTTGACTAGTGAAAGTCGGCGGGAAGAAATCGCCCGTATGCTTGCGGGGGATTCGGCAGGCGAGGCGGCATTGGCGCACGCTGACGAGTTGCTTGGTAAATATGGTAGGCAGGGACGGTAATATGGCAAAAATTTCCAACGAAGCACGCCACCTATATATGGAGAAGGCCAAGCGATATAAGGATGCTGTCGACGCCCTGTTATTGCGTGAGAAGAATATACTCGTCGTAATCGAAAAAGATCCCAATGGAGCATCCTATAAGCGTCTGATACTGGCGGACGATATGCTGAATCTTTCTTCCAATTATGGCGTCATGAACAGTATGTCGACTGTCATGTTGGGAGTAAAGAACGAGGATGCGCTGAATGAAGCCCGCAAGGCGCTTTATAAATCGGTTATTTATCTAGAAGAAATAGTCAGCAACCTGATCGATGTCCCTTTTTCGGACTATGAAGAAAAATTGAATGCCATATCCAGTTTTGACGCGGGACGGCGTTATGGCATGGTAAGGAAACTCGGATTGGCTATCCGTTTGGTGGAAGACGCCTATGGTGACAATACCAAATGGAAATGGGCTTTTGTCGAACTGGAAGCGCGGTTTGCCGCGGTTTCGAAAAACCTATTCGATCTTAAGAATGCGGTTGCGAATATGGATATGCGATCGCCGGATTATGAATCGACCACATACCATCTCCGGCTGATGAAAAAATTGCTGATGCAGGCCGCTGACCGGTATAGGGAAAAATACGAGCTTTCGACGAACCGTATCGACGATTTCAAACAAGCGATTTCATTTCTCGGCGCTCTCCGGCGCATGGATATACTGACCGGTGATCGCGATGAGGCGGAAACCGTTAAAAAGAAAGCGGATATCTGGATGGCGAAACTGGAAGCGGACCAGCGGCGGAATGAGGAGACGGTAAAACGCCCCTGATGTGATCTGGATTGATTGCAGGTTCAGGGCTTATGGCGCATAAACGATAATCACTAGTGACGATCTGGAAAAGAAGCGACCTTTCCTGTTGGGAAAAGCCGCTATCGATCATTTTCAAGTTTCCAGTGGATATTCCTGTTGCTTTTGATGGTGAGTTCAATTAAGGGCTTTTTCGTTTTCCTTTTTATTCCACCTGCGAGCCAAATCTGCCGGGGTCTCTCCGGCTATATTGCGGGCACCCTTCACAGCGCCCAAGGCCAGCAAGCTTTTTATTATTTCCGTGTTGCCTTTGTATGCCGCATAATGCAGCAGGGTGTTTCCGACTACATCTTTTTGGTTCAAGACTGACGGTGTCAAAATAGTTTGTAGTGACTCTGTTCCCGATGCCAACGCCATCGATGCCGGAGAATCACCGGTGATGTCATTTCCGAATATCTCCGCTCCCGAGTCGATGAGCAGGCGGGCAACATCGAATCTTTTCGACCCCAGCGCTGTATGCAGGGGAGTGGTTCCCTGTGCATCGGGCTCGGATATTCGGGCATCAAGCTGAATAATCTTTTTTATGACTTCGATGGGAATTCCTTCCGAGACCGCGATTGACAAGGGGGTTCTTCCATCGTCATCCGCTTGGTTCACCCTATCCTTGGTGAGAATGGTTTCGCTGGCATCAACCCCGGTTTGAAGCGCCAGACGCAGAGGGCTGACTCCAGCCGCATTGCGTGCATGTATGGCAGCGCCTCTGGAGAGCAGTATGTTCATGATATCCTGACGTCCGGATGCAATGGCGGCGTGCAATGGTGTATCACCATTCCCGTTTCTCGTATTGATCGATGCGCCCTGTTCCGCCAGTCTTTCGGTGGCGGAGGCGAGATTCGCGCTGACCGCTTCGAATAATGGGGTCATGCCCGCCAGATCCCTGGCCTCAATGGATGCTCCCCCGGAAAGCAACAGGGATTCTAGTTCTGTCAGGCCCAAACGCACCGCATCATGCAGGGCTGTCTTTCCCAGGAGATTGCGTGCATTCGGCTTGGCACCGTTTGTCATCAAGGCACTTGCGGATGCCTTCGCATTCCATCGAACCGCCGCATGCAAAGCCGTATTTCCCAACGTGTCGCGCGTATCCGCCGAAGCGCCGGAAGCAACGAGTACGGCTACCGTAGATGGGGAATTGGCCTTGACCGCGGAGAATAATGGGGTTTCCCCGGTGGCGTTACGGGCTTCCGGGTTGGCGCCTCTTTGTATGATCAGCGGTAAGGCCTCATCCAGTTTCCAGGCTGCCGCGAAATGGAGTATCCCATTGCCCAGGCCGTCTCTCGCTTCCACTGTAGCGGAATTGATTATCCAAGGTCTAAGTCCGTCGGGGGAATGTGCCGCAAGGTAGAGTGAACTCTGGCCGATTGCATTGGTCAGGAAGATATTGCTTCCCCGCGCGATAAGGAGTTCCCCAATATCTTTTGAATTTTTCGATATGGCAAGGTGCAACGCGGTGTCGCCAGATTTATTGAGGGCATTCGGATCCGCCTTACGGTCCAGGATCAGGTTGATTACCTTGGTATCGCTGCCAGCCTGAACTGCGACATGCAATTGCGTATTCCCTCCATTGTCGCTGGCAGTGACGGTTGTTTCGGAAATCATTGCTTTGAGTACCGCATCACCTTTCAGGAGGGACAGGTCGTAAGGGGTTTTACCGGCGGTGTCGGAGGCGAAAACATCTGCGCCCTTATTGATCAGCAAGGGTATATAGTCGGTGCGTTCATTCTCGACCGCGACATGCAAAGGTGTGCGTCCAGCAGAATTGCGGTTGTTGGGATCAGATTTTCCATCCAGAAGTAATTTGACGATGTCCATTCCCAGGTTGGTGGCGACTGCAACATGAAGCGGTGAATCGCCATAGTCGTCCTTGATATTCGGGTCTGCCCCTTTTGAAAGCAGTAGGGATATTCCCGCACTGCGCGCTGCTTTTGGCATGACCAGATGCATCGGTGAGTTGCCCTTGGCGTCCTTCGCGTTCACGCTGGCCCCGGCATTTATAAGCAGCGTAGCCGCCTCCAGATGACCCATGCGGAATGCCTCGTGCAAGGGAGTGGAGCCGGATGCGCTTTGCGCGTTCACGTCGGCCTTGCGTTCGATCAACCAGGAAATAAAGCCCAATTGTCCTGAACGGGCAGCAAAATGTAGCGGAGCGAGACCATCATCGAATCGCACGTCATAGTTGGAGCTGCGAACTGCCGGAATGAAATAGATGAAATTGGCATTGGACGACAAGGCTCCTGCCAAAGCCAGCCGTTCGGCAGTTTTTGCGTGCTTCAAGGAATTCGGCTGGGCGAAACTCAGATCCAGCGGAGTTTTACCCTCGTTATCCCTGACAAGCGCCTTTGCGCCCTTGGATAAAATCAATTCAATTGCGGTGAAGTCACCCCGCACCGCCGCGAGGTGCAACAAGGTTTGACCCTTGGCGTCCTTTACCTCAACGGTTTTGGGATTGACGGCACTGGTCAACAAGGAACCGCCTGATTCCAAAATCAGTTCTGCGGGAATTTTCTTTGTGGATCCCGGCAAGAAAATATCAGCGCCAGCTAAAGCGAGGACTTCAATACTTGCCGCATCTTTGTTCTGGCAGGCAATTTCAAGGGGCGTTCTTCCATTGGCATCCGCGGCATTTGGTTTGGCACCCAAACTCAGAAGGAAGGATGCCAACTCCGCGTCTTTCAAGTCCAACGCGACATGGAGGGGTGTTCGTCCTTTTGCGTCCTTGCTGTTGACGTCGGCTCGGCCGCGAAAGAATTCCCGGGCCTTGCCAGCTTGGCCTTTTTCAATCAGTGTGAAGACATCATCTTCAACCACCGGCTCGGAAGGCGCGGCTGCCACGGGTTCTACCGCTGGTTTGACTCCTGCGCAGGATAAAATGAATATCGAGCCAAGAATGATGATCGAAATGAATACGCCTATTCGCCTGTTTGAGTTCATATACCTTCCCGATTGGAACAGCATTTTTCTCTTTAATCATCGACAACTGGGTGCACTGTGTGAAGGACTTCCTAAGATAGTCTGTCTGGCTTGAAGCGGAAGGCAACCATAGTGGCAGGTTTGTAAATGCTCCAAACGCTTGACATGATTCCAAGGAATAGTTAATATCCCTGCGTAATTCTGCGGCGATGGTGGAATTGGTAGACACGCCAGCTTGAGGTGCTGGTGCCGAGAGGTATGGAGGTTCAAGTCCTCTTCGCCGCAAAGATACAATGTGACCACCTCTTGCAAGGTGGTTTTTTTTACGTCCAAAGATCTCCGAAGGGGACTTGAAACGGAACGAGCGCGCGCCCGGGCGCGAAGAGCGTACAGGGATGTACGCGGAAGCGAGTGCAGGCGGCTGGAGCGTCACGGCAGGAAGCCGGGACGCGGAAGCCAAGTCCTCTTCGCCGCAAAGATACAATGTGACCACCTCTTGCAAGGTGGTTTTTTTTACGTCCAAAGGTCTCCGAAGAGGACTTGCAACTGGATTTGACCTCACCTGGATGCCGTGATACGATGACTCATGAAATACGATCAGGATACGTTGGAAACCGATGCACTGATGGCTACAGCCCGTGCGATGGCCGTAGCCGCGAGAACGGCACCCAAAGCGCGGGGGTGGATGAAATTGTCACGCTACTTGTTACAGGCGAGGAAATGGAAAAGCTCGCCGATGAGATGCATCGCGTAGGCGAGGAAAAGAAAATAATGTTTTTCAGCCGGGATTCCTTGAACATGAGAAGCGTCAAGGCCGTGCTGATCGTCGGGGTAAGGAATAAACCCAGGGCTGTTCCAAATTGCGGGAATTGTGGTCATGCCGATTGTGCCGCGAATGCAAAGGCGGATGGAGTCTGTGCGCTTTGCGTCGTGGATTTGGGCATCGCGCTTGGTTCCGCTGTCTCCGTGGCTGCCGATCATCGTGTGGATACCCGTATTATGTTCACCATCGGCAAGGCCGCCTTGACCTTGGGTTTCCTGGATGGTGTGCATCAAGCCTATGGTTTGCCGCTTTCGGCTACTGGAAAAAGTCCCTTTTTCGATAGGAAGTAGGAAAAGCGGCCAGCAAACGCGGCTACTGATACATAATTGTACATTCCTACATTTTTGTAGTATCATTTTGAGATGGAAACCGACGATACCAAGCAGCTTGAGCCGATTGGCCGTCAGGCGAAGGAATTGGAGGAACTGGGCATCCTCTTCGATATAGCCCGAACCCTGGATCAACACGTCGAATTGCGGAGTGCTCTCGGCCCCCTCCTGTCCCTCCTGGAAACCCGGGCGGGGCTTACCCGGGGTATGGTTACTCTCCTGGATCGTTCAGTCGGGATGCTCAAGATCGAGGAAGCCTACGGCTTGACAGAGACAGAGAAAGAACGTGGCCGATACCGTCTAGGGGAAGGGCTCGTCGGCAGGGTTTTTGAGTCTGGAAACGCGCTCATAGTACCCGACCTATCGAAAGAACCAAGGTTTCTGAATCGTGCTGGGGGACGAGCGGTCGGGGATTTGGTTGGCGTCGCGTATTATTGCGTGCCAATACATTCGGGCGGTTCCGTGATCGGTACGCTCAGCGCGGAACGGCGCCTCGGGGCCGCTGCCATCGACGTTGTGATGGGCGCTGATCGTTCTTTCTTGGATCGTATCGCGGGCCTGGTTGCGGATTCTGCCAAGCTTCGCGAACGCATAATGGAAGAACGATTCCGTCTTCAGTCGGCCGAGGTTTGCATCGATACAGACACTCATATACCTGTTTTTACGCCTACCAGGTCAGGGGGGCTTGTCGGTACGAGCGATGCGATGCGTGGCGTGTATGAGATGGTCGACCAAGTGGCGCCAAGCGACGCCACGGTGCTTATAACCGGGGAAAGCGGCACCGGCAAGGAGTTGGTGGCGGCTGAGATCCATCGCGCCTCACGAAGGGCCGAAGGTCCCCTCGTAAAGGTGAATTGCGCCGCCCTGCCGGAATCCATAATTGAGAGCGAGCTTTTTGGCCATGAAAAAGGCGCTTTCACGGGAGCGGTGAATCAGAGGAAGGGCCGTTTCGAGCTCGCCCATGGCGGTTCCATTTTTCTGGATGAGATAGGCGAATTGTCACCCCAAGTGCAGGTTAAACTTTTACGCGTCCTTCAGGAGCGGGAAATTGAGCGCATCGGCGGTTCATCCACAGTCAAGGTCGATGTGCGGGTGATCGCGGCTACCAACAGGAATCTGGAGGATGAGCTTCGCGCGGGACAATTCCGCGAAGACCTATATTATCGGCTGAACGTGTTTCCCATACGGGTCCCCCCGCTTCGGGAGCGCAAAAGCGACATTGTTTTGCTGGCGGATCATTTTGCGGAGAAGTACGCCGAGCGTAACGGAAAGCTTATCCGACGTATTTCGAGCCCAGCCCTTGATTTGCTGACCAGTTACCATTGGCCGGGGAATGTTCGGGAACTCGAAAACTGCATTGAGCGGGCTGTTATCCTTTCGACGGATAAGGTCATTCATTCCTACCATCTTCCGCCGAGCCTCCAGTCTGCCCAGTCCACCAATACCGAACCCACGACGACCCTGGATGCGGCGCTCTCCCGATTGGAAAAGGAACTCATCATCGAAGCGCTCAAGATAGCTGATGGAAATATGGCCGCCGCTGCCCGTCGCCTTGGAATTACCGAACGGCAGATGGGCTTGAGGGTCCATCATTATGGGATCAATTGGAAATTATATAGAGCTACAAAAATGTAGTATTAAAATTCAATACCTACTTTTTTGTATCTAATCTTTTATGATTTATTCGGATTATTATCATTCTTATTCTGAAAATCTTATGAAAATATAAATATATCGTAAGCATTCGGGTTTGCTTACATTATTGTAGCAAAATATCGCCAATATTAAATAAATCATTATTTTTCCTGATTCGGCACGATTATTGCTTTCTTGGGTTATCACCCTTGAGGAGGATTGAATCGTGCGAAAAAGAATTACCGCATTGCTTCTGCTTGGAATGTGCTTTGGCTTCGCAGCCTTTGCGCAAGAAACGACGGTTGGTGACGTGGCGACTGCGGTCAACATGATGTGGCTGGTCCTGACCGGCGCGCTTGTGTTTTTCATGCAGGCTGGATTTGCCTTTGTTGAAACTGGTCTCACCCGTGCCAAAAACGCGACCAATATCCTGATGAAGAATCTTATGGATTTTTGTTTCGGATCCATTGTCTTCTGGATGATAGGGTGGGGTTTTATGTATGGAGCCGATAAATTCGGTGGGGTAGTTGGTTTTTCTGACTTTTTCAAAGGCCCCATGGATGCAGGATCCCTGACCTTTTATCGGGATTGGTTTTTCCAGGTTGTGTTCGCCGCGACAGCCGCTACCATAGTATCGGGGGCAATGGCAGAACGGACCCAATTCAAGTCGTACCTGATCTATACTTGTTTCATTTCCGCTTTTATTTACCCTGTATCTGGACATTGGATATGGAGCGCGGATGGATGGCTCTTCAAACTTGGTTTTCACGATTTCGCTGGTTCTACTGTCGTGCATTCGGTCGGTGGCTGGGCCGCTCTCATGGGCGCGATCGTACTGGGTCCCCGTATTGGAAAATATGTAAAAGTCGATGGAAAGGTCTCAGTGAAGGCTTTTCCTGGTCATAATATCGGATGGGCTTTCCTGGGCGTGTTCATACTTTGGTTCGGTTGGTACGGCTTTAATCCAGGTTCCACTTTATCGGGTATGGACGGAATAATCGGTCGAGTAGCGGTTACGACGACTCTTGGTGGAGCCGCAGGCGCCGTCGCAGCTTTGATTTTCTCTTGGATATGGTTTAAAAAACCAGACGCCTCCATGACGTTGAACGGCGTACTTGCTGGCTTGGTCGCCATTACTGCGCCCTGCGCGGTAGTATCGCCCGGGGCCTCTGTAGTCATCGGCCTGATTGCAGGTATTCTGGTTGTTCTTGCGGTCGAGTTCATCGATAAGATCCTGAAGATTGATGATCCTGTAGGTGCCGTTTCAGTGCATATGGTCAACGGTATTTTCGGGACCCTGGCTGTTGGAATTTGGGGTAATGTTGAAGGTAAGGCCGTCGGCTTGCTCCACGGAGGGGGCTGGCACCAACTAGGTATTCAGGCTTTGGGTGTGGTATCCGTAGGTGCTTGGGCAGGTATCACCAGCCTTCTTCTCTTTTTAGCCATCAAAGCGATTTTCGGTCTGCGTGTAAGCGCGAAAGAAGAGTTGATGGGACTGGACCTCGGCGAACATAAGTCGGAAGCCTATCACGGTTTCCAGATTTTCACCAACATGTAAGGAGGCGAAATATGAAACTCATCATTGCCTATATTCAACCGCACAAACTGAACGATGTGAAGCAGGAACTATACAAGGCGGAAGTATACAAGATCTCCGTCACAAACGCGATGGGATGTGGTCAGCAGAAGGGTTATCATGAATCATACCGCGGTGTTGATATTGAGGTTAACCTGCTCAAGAAAGTACGGAGCGAGATAGGGGTAAACGATAATTTCGTCAAGCCAACAGTGGATGCCATAATCAAGGGTGCTCGAAGCGGAGATATTGGAGACGGCAAGATATTTATCCTGCCCATGGATGACTGCATCCGGATCAGAACCGGTGATACAGGATCAAACGCTATCGGATAAGCTACAAGATTGTAGAAAAAAGTCTTGCGGAGCTACATTTTTGTAGCCCCGCAAGAGCTTGCTTCTTGTTATGTTCCAGACTCAACGAAATCCGGCATGTATCGTCTGCTGTACGTATCAGAGTAAGGTTTTATAATTCTTTGAAATGAAAATATATAAATTTATATGGAAATATATTTAAAAATTATTTCGGTTTAGGCATGATTGTTGCTAATCTATTATTGTCAGTCTCCAACGAGGCTATGTGAATATAGTGTGAAAGGAGCGAATGTGAACGAACCAATCAATTTTTCAGAAACGCCGGTAACGAGCTTGTACGGCATGAACAGTTTTTCCAATGCCGTCATGCGTGAACGCCTTCCCAAGGGAATTTTCAAGGAGCTCCTGGCGGTGCAGGCCGGCGAAAAGGAACTTACCCTGGAAGTTGCCGAGGTTGTGGCTGCATCGATGAGGGATTGGGCCATCGAAAAGGGTGCCACCCATTACACCCACTGGTTTCACCCGCTTACCGGCCTTACTGCGGAAAAGCATGACTCCTTCATCACGCCCACTTCGGATGGAAGGGTTCTTATGGAGTTCTCGGGCAAGGAACTCATCAAGGGTGAACCGGACGCATCCAGCTTCCCGTCAGGCGGTCTAAGGGCGACCTTCGAGGCCCGAGGCTATACCGCCTGGGACGTCACCAGCCCCGCTTTCCTCAAGCAGGATCCCACGGGAACTACCCTGTGCATCCCCACGGCTTTCATAGGTTACTACGGCCACGCCCTGGACAAGAAAGTTCCCCTATTGCGATCCATGGGTGCCCTTAACAAGCAGGCCATGCGCGTGTTGAAGGCGCTGGGACACAGCACGTCAAA
>Ga0265297_10012385_pt1 | contig 10249 bp, 16 predicted proteins | sample Munlanlwell13791_FD_192502 | JGI IMG/M metagenome (GOLD analysis project Ga0265297, IMG submission 192502) | Leachate microbial communities from a municipal landfill in Southern Ontario, Canada - Leachate well 137-91 | ecosystem: Engineered > Solid waste > Landfill > Unclassified | place...
GAATTTGAATTAATAATCTCCCTTATCAGCCACGTATCCCGATTAAACTCAAACCACTCTTCCTCAAATTTTTTGCCGCTAACAACAGCCTTGTCCAGCGTGTATTTCAATTCTTCGCCTTCTTCATAAAAGTATACATAAACCCTTATAGGCTTATTGGATACAGTATATTTACTTTTAATGTCATCTACTATAATAGGCTTTTCCTCTACTTTTATTTCCTTTTTAATGAATGATGGTGTTGTGACGACTGGCTTGTCGCCGCCTGAAGCCTGTTGTTCTCCGCCTCTACTTTGATGTTGTGTATTAAAAGCATTTTTCTTAGCCATGTTGGGTCAGCCCTTTCTACTTCGTCCGGCGTCATTCCAAATTCACGCCAGTAAAATGTTTTGTTGTTATATTCAATTATTGCCGGATCCAAATTCCCGGACATCGCGCCGCCAGAGTTAAAATACGCGCTGGCGGCAATTATCAGTTTTTTTCTTCTTCCTCACTCATCCCCTGACCAATATCGATAATACGAAGAACTCCATCCACGATCTCAGGCAATGCCCTTAAAATCCTTTGCATACACGGACCAGACAGAATTCTTATCCCAAGTTCTATATTGTTCTCATACTCCAGCCTTAATGATGAATCCTCTTTCTCAAATGTCCATGACATCAAAAGACAGCGTAACATAAGTGCCTCATATTTTACAAAATTTCTAATACGAGTCATTGTCTGCTGATTCAACTCAAATGATCCGTTGTCAATCCACTTATCAAGAGCATAAGATTTTCTACGAAACCCCACAACATGTTTTATCAGTCCAATATCAATTCCATCTGTTTCTATTTTTTTGATCTTCTCCTGAAGCTCTTTGATTTTCTTTGCACTTGCCTCATCCTTGCCATCAAATAATTTTAGGGCATCCTTGTGAATTTGCAACATGTCCGCACTATACTTTTTTGCTCCGTCCTCATCAAACAATGAGATTCCACTCTTGTCAAACAACACATAAACATTTTTCTTTAATTCTTTTTCTGGATCGACTGTGTACTTGCCCATCTGTAATTCCTTTACTTTATTGGGTTATTTTCTCTTAAAGCCACATCTACGTAGGCTATACTCCAATTCTTGATAATAAAAGTAACAATACAGTTATCTAGTTTATATTCTTCTTTGCGCTTTTCAAGCCAATCTTCAATTTTCCAAATATTTGTATACTTAACACTCTTGGACGAAACCGGCTTGTCGGGCCTAATCTCTACCGTATATGTTAACTGTTCCAGTTTTCTATCAATGATTTTAACAGAAATACTGCCATGATGAATCTTCTCCAAATCATTTGCATAGTCTTTCAAAAATGCAAGAATTTTTTCTTTCATATTCTAACCCTCATATATAGATGGCGATCCATCATCACCGGCGAACATAACAAGTGATGCTGTTCTGCCTATAAAAGTATTGGAGCCGCCATTATTAGACGGATTGTCTATCACGTGACAGTGCGGGAATATAACTCTTTTAGTACCATATGTTACGCGCATTTCAAAGGGAGTAGAAAATAAAATTGAATTTTCTTGTCCTATCTCTATAAAATATCCCAAAGTGGCCGTTACCGACATTCTTCCCTGACTAACCCTAAAGGCATTCTCCGTACCATCAAATGTATTTTCAACATATGTGCCATTATCTATAGAGAGGTTGAATTGGAATATGCTCTGTGGGGATATAATACTAGAAGAGATTCCGTCAAATTCAAATTCACATCTATGCCATGCTAAAGGCGTATAATTATCATTTCCACTAAATGGATCGTATGGATTATATGGCTCTGCATGGTAATGAGGAGTGCCTGATATCTCCTCGTTTAAAATGCCTCCAGTAGACTTAAAGCTGGCTCCAAACGTAACGGTTTGCCCGGCAGTATAATTCATAGTCAAATTAGATACAAGACATTTGCCTCCGCTGTTTGGTAGCGTGGCGCGTCCAGAATAATGAGCCACAACTATATTTTGTCGTCTTATATATGGATCAATTGTATGGTTGAATATTTCCTCAAATCCTTTGGCGAAATTATCTCCAGTGCCAAGGAATATATTACCACTCATATCGGCGGTATATTCATTTTTTGTCTTGGCATAATTTACTTCAAAGTGTTTCTGTTGGCTTGGATCGCCGCCGTATCCGTGGATTCCCTCGCTCATTACAATGTTATCCACGGCTTTAATGGTACCATTTATAACTTGCAGGGAATATCCATTGATAAGATAATAATCCCGCCAGCCTAATGAATAATCTGCCATTTAATTTTCCAATAAAAAAGCGAGATGATTTTTGTTCATCTCGCTTATATGTTTACTTCTCATACGGTTCTTCCGTTTTAAAAATGTTATTTATTTTTATTTTTACATTAGTTTATATGTTAAGTGAACCCGGACGCTGCATAGATAAATCAATTGCCAACTCACGTGCCCTTTTCTCTCGTTCTATAGGATATACTGCTACTATATCGTCAACATCTAATCCACCCTTTGCCATTTCAATAATATCTTTTACACTGGCCTTAAATAAAATGTCAGAAAGTATTTCTTCTACACTTTCTACGTTCGCATTGTGATGCTTGCTCGGTTTTGCAACAACCCAAAACCTAAATTCATTTTCTTGAGCAACTTTACTTTGTTTAAAAGATTCAAATATACTCATTTTAACCTTTCTATTATAAACCAGCTGTTACTAGAGATGCATCGTGTTCCGCCGAAGTATACGTATATCCAGAAAGCGGGTCTGTAACTGATTTGCCAGCACCCGGAGCGAACGCTTCAAAATTAACAGTTCTGGTAACAATTGCATTTGCACCCGGCATAGGCACTGGAGCGTTATTGATGTAAATGTGGCCGAGCACTAATTTGATTCCACCGAAGGGGATAATAATCGTAGCTGATTGTTTAAGATTACCGCTGTAATCTGCATCGGGCATAAAGTATGTAAACGAGCCGGTGATTACCATCTGCCCGATATCTACGATGTTGGGGAAGTTTGTTCCAGACGAAGCGTGTTCAAGCACAACGTTATTGGCAATTGTAAGAGTCCATGCCGTGATTGTCGCACCTGAATTCAAATAAGTTTCTTCTGTTCCAGTCGATGCACCGAACACCCTAAATGGAGCTTGGAACCAGTTTAGGGGGTTGCTATCATCGTTTGCAACGATAGATGTATAGGGAGTTGTTGGCTCGAAAGAATAAGAACCATTCCCGGGAGTCGTTGTAACAAGAGATCGGCCTACGGCTTTATAGCTGGCTGTATAGGTTACAATTCCACCGGCAGTAAAGTTGATTGTAAAATTATCGCAAAGACACTTCAAAAGAGTCGGGTCAATAGAAGGATAGTCAGAGGCTAGACCGGGATATCGGTATGTGTACGCGCCACCACCGGGGCTACCGATAATGTACAGGCCGTTACGACGGCATGTGCCGGACGTTCCACCGATAATTGCCGAACGCAACATTTCCTTGAACGCGGTAGAAGCGTTTCCTGTACCAGTAAATACCGACCCACCGATTTGCCCCTCGTGTGTTACGGCACCGATACAATAGTTTAATCGGCTATATGCGTCACCGTGTGTTGACGTGTTACCATAACCGTGAACGCCTTCATCTACCAAGGGCGTAATGGTCTCATCAAGAGAGTTGGCTGTAACGGGTATCGAGTACCCGTTTACAATAGTATAACCGTATAGACCTAATGCCATGTCATATCTCCTTTATTAGAGTGCAGGCGTTCGTTGTACGATATTTACAACATTAACCTCGTCTGTGGCATCGCCGCCAGTTGTCTGAATGTTGGTTACATCAATAAATGTATCAGCCGTTGTACCAACATTAACCTCAGAGTCAAGTGTTGTAATTGTAACATCAATCGTTGTTTCTGTCCCATCTTCCTGTGTGGCATAAATCTTCATATCCACATCGGATGTTAGGCCAGAAATTACCACACACTTTAATTGCGCGGCGCAATAGTTCCCAACACCCGCATTGCCAGTGCCAGTCCCGAGTGCCACGCCGTCCGTAAATGTACAGCCAGTACCAGACCCTACAACCGTAGCAGTTCCTAGCGTGTGAATATATTGGTCAAATACATTGTTGGCCGAAAGATGTCTACCATTTACGTAGTAATAAACTTCTTCGTATTTCGAGTTTACATTGATACCGGAATTTGTAAGAAGCGTATTGAGATTGGCAGATCCACCAACTACGTTTTGTACGTGTGTATCATGAGCACGTACAACAGTAGAAAAAATCGTTGATGCGATTGTGTTTTGTGTAATTCCATTAATATCTAATGTTTTACACGAAGAGGCCAAATCGCCTTCACACCATGCATTGTTATCGATAGTGATGTGTCGATATGCTTCCTGCCCATCCAGCGGAGTTGCATTAACAACACCGCTTTGAAGCTGTATCCACATATATGCATAGTGGTCTGTTATGTTCTCTATTCCACTATTGCTAATTACTTGTTTTGTGACAGTGGACATATTTTATCTCCCTGTACTAAAATTACTTGGTTGCCTTTTCTTTTTCTCTAACAACTCTTGCATTTTCTGCAACAGTTACTTTCTTTTCCACCTCTGATAAAGAAGCGGAAATTGTTCGATCTTTTTTGCCATCATAATATTCAATCATGTCGTTATTGGAATCCACGCCAAGAACCTCAATAACCGAATCTTCCATCAAATATTTGCCGCCCTTCTTAAGAGAACTGGCCGCTTGATGAGCAATTTTATTTCTTGGCGCAAGCGAAGATCGGCTCATTACCTCGTTATAATCCGTCCCTTTTCGCATGTCTTCAATGCGCTTATTGAGAATTGATTTGCGATTTGCTTCTTTTTCTTTTGAAAATTTCTTAAAGTTTTCGCATTTAGCTTCAACTTCATTTACTGGCTCTTCTGATTCTTCATCCTCTTCTTCTTTTGGCTCTTCTTCGACTTTCACTTCTTCCTCTTCAGTTTCTTCTACCTTCTCCTCTTCAGGGGTTTCGTCATATGTGGTTGTAGTAACATCAAAAGAGAAATCAATGCTGGCGTCATCAAGAGCATCTTTAATGGCATCCTTGGCCAATTCGAGATCATCAACATTGGTTACCTTAAGAGAAATCTGAGAAACGCCATCTTCGGGTGTTTCTTCGATTTCTGCTTCAGGAGCAGGAATTTCAGCCGGAACTTCATCGACAGAAACTTCCTGTATTTCACCGGGAACCTCTACGGTTTCCAGATCATCTTTCTTTACATCTAGCTCTTCCTGAGCAGTTTTCTTAGAAGCAACTCTCTTCTGTTTCCAGCTTTCGAATGCGCCAACCATTTGGTATCTCCTTTTAATAGTAAAAATTATATACTTTGCAAAACCAAGGAATACGTGCCGTTCTTATGGCCTTGTCCCTTCTATAGCCAAATTGTTTTTGCCCGGCCCAGCTATGATACCATTTCCAGTCATAGCCAGCTATTGTTTGTTGCAAGCTCGCCAAATCATTGAGCAAATAATTTATTACCGAACTACTAGCGACCTCCAACAATGCATCGTCAATTTCTGGCTTTTTTGAAACGACCATAATATCGACATTAAAATTATACGTATCGTCTCTTGCCCCTGTAGCCACTGGATCATGGGCCGTTCCAGCATAGCTTACTTGCAATGATGCATTTGTGCCGGGATTTAAAATAACATCTGATTTATCAAATCTGCCAAATCTGGTTTCGAAATTTGCCTCGGCAAGTGCTTGGTCAAATGATGCCCTTCCAAGTTCTAGGAAGGAAATCAATTGTTCCATGATTTTCTCTGTAATTGTATTTCTATTTGCCGCCAAGTTTCAACACCCTTCTGATAGATTTGAAAATCAGTTTTATTATTTTTTTTCTTTCAAGTTTTAAAAGAACTTGTATATCGTCTAATTTTTCAAACTTTTTGCCGTCAGGAACAAAATCATCCATTTATTCGCTTTTTTCTTCTTCAGAATTATAATTATCAATTATATCTATTGTCTTTAATATTGGCCTCATAGCATAATGATCCTGAATTTCTGCCGGTATGGTAACATGTCTTGTTATTTTTCCATCGGGCGAAGCAAGCTTTAATTCTAAATCAATACTATCTGGAGATTTTTCTTCTTGCCATACCTTTACTTCCCAACCATTTTTATTTGCTTTTTCACGAATAACGTTGAACAAATATTTGCTCATTTGACGTTTGGGAAATTGAGTTTCCTCTTGTTCTATTGCTTTCTTCTTCCAACTTTCGAATGTTTGCATATTATGTTCCACAATATTATTCGCTTACTTTTTCCATAGCACAATGTGGACATTCACTATAATTTTCAGTATTAAATTCTCTGCCGCATTTGCATCTACGAATATTTTTTTGCCCACAAATAATTTGTTTATCCACTGTCCCAGTTATATTTGCCGCTATCCTACGCCGCATGCTCATAACTATTTCTCCAATATTCGTTATAAATAATAGGGATATTTATATACATTATTTATTTTTTTTTATGCGCTACGCCTGTCCTTGTGTGGTGTCCTGCTGTATTGTTCCGGGCACGGCATTCTGAATAACGTTCGGATTACAAAATCTTGTTCTTGCCTTTTTCTGCTGGCCCTCTAAATTAGTTGCGCCGATAATAACATTTCTCAAAAGATTTTTTGCTATCGAATCCACTTGATTTGCATTGGCAATTACAACGTCTTCTTTTTCGGTGAAATAATTTGATATCATATCCGCCGCACAAATTCTTGTGGCTATATACGGAATAGGATATGGATATACCAGTTGGTCGTGTTGATCCGTTACCTTGTTTAACGGCAGAATATAAACTGGCTCTAACATTGAGTTTATATAGTTGTCGGCATCGATGATAAACTTTAGCACATCATCTTCTGAAATATCGGACTCTCTGCTCGTTCCTATTTTAAGAGATTTTAGGATTCTTCGAACTTCAGCTACTGTGGTATAATATTCAGCCATTATATGTATCTACCTACAAACTTCAAATCACCAACTGTAGCAGGAATTCTTGTAGTGGAGATATTATAGTCCATGACAATTCTGGCATAAAGCTGCCCACGACGTTTTCGATAAATATCTCTAAGGGTTACATAATCAGCATATGCTTTATCGAATGCGCTTTGCAAACTCTGTTGCATTAATAAAGTGCCGTCGCCAAAAATATATCTATTTTTCCAAACTATTTGGTCAAATACCAGCTTGCGGATCATTTTTACATATGTGCCCAGAGAGAGCAAATAATCTAGCTCTTGCGGCATTGCCTCTATGCTGTTAAATCCGGCAGACTTAATAGCATTTAGTTCCGCATTAGTTTGGTTGATGAAGGCCGTTATAGCGTCATTTGTAAAATATTTGAATGAATATCTTCCAATAACTACATCAGAAAATGTAAGGGTCCGCCATGTAGGTGCTGATTGAAATGTAACTATTCCAAGTTCACCATCTACAGTATATTTTGATGTATCAATTTGTGCCTGCCCAGTAGAACCTTCCAGTTTAAATGATTGAAGCGGATATGATGTAATCCAGTTTTTGAATTCATAATAAACTCTATTGCCAGACAGCAAAATACCGCGTTCATCAAAAACTTGAAGGTGTTGAAAATCATAGATATCCCACGAAAGCATGTCATTATAAATTTCAGCATATCTACCAGTAAGCGCAGTTTCGGCCATTAGAGTAACTCCATTTGTATCGCTAAAAATATAATAGTATTTTTTGTTTTTATTCTCTAAATAAAAATGGCACCATCTAATAAATAGATGATGCCATTAAAAATTTGTTTCAATATTACGAATTCTTCGTAAATGTAATTGTCCCGCCAGAAACCGACCAGCTTGTTACGTCATTTACAACCGAATCCTTGAACTGGCCTATCCAAGCGTCTGTCATGGTCGCCCGAGTAGGAATGGCATCTGTTTTAGTTGCGCTGGTACGAGCCGAATCATTCAGCGTAAACGCACAACCGGGAGACGCATTGGCAACCATGTACTTGAGACATTTGGTAAGCCGAGGAAATTTGTAGAAAAATGCAGTAATAGTAATGGCTGTATAGCCAAACCACTTTCGCCCAGTAATTTCCGCATCATGAACCTTGTAAAGATCGCTGGTAAAATTTAATGTAAGAGTCGCCATCGCTTATCTCCTAAAATTTTCTTTTTATATTCTACGCTAAACTTGAAATCTTTTAGTCCTTTATTGTGCGCTTCAAAAAATTCAGAGGCCGCATTTACTCCGCTCATATAAAGCATTTCTTTTTCATAAGTCGTAATGTCAAAGTTTGTAGTGCTTACACCAAGCGTATCTACAGAAACAATTCTATTTTTCCAGTCCTCGGGGTTGATATACAGGTAATCAGCCCCACCAGAAATAAAATCTATAAGTCCACACACATAATCATAGGGGCCGGTTACTTCTTTATATTTTTTATTTTTATCTTTATCTTGTAAAATAAACCCCACAGTCCTTATTCCACTATCCTTAAAAAGAAATATCGGCAACATACAGGCCATTCCACCATCTACAAAATACACCTTCCTATTCATCTTATCTTTAATAGTATATTGTTTGAAAAAAAATGGTATTGACATGCTCATTCGTATCGCATCTGCCACAGGAAATTTGTCTGGATTAACCCCGTATAATTCATCTAACACATCTGGTATTACCACACCACGAGAATTCGATATATCAGATGCAATAACCCTCAGCTTATATCCATCCTTTGTTTTGAGGTCGCCAAATGTCGTAACCCCTTTATCTTGAAGCAGTTTAGCAATCCAGTTACGAAAATACTTGCCCCTATAAAGCCCGTCTTCCCACAGGGCTGTTATGAGGCTGCCAATAAAAGGTATAGAGTTTGTCCACCATTTATCACAAAAATTTTTGTAGTCTGTGTCTTCAAGAATTTGTTTGCACTCACTGGCATTATACCCTACGGCTACAAGGGCCGCCATTATCGCCCCAGCACTCGTGCCAGCCATCTGATTAGGCGTATACCCTTCTATTTCACACACGGATAAACAGCCCGGATAAGCACTGCCCCTAACCCCGCCGCCCTGAAACACCATGTTCAATAATTTTTTTGCCATATTTATTTTAGCATCTTTGTAATTAGCTCTTTACAGAACTGGTAAATTTTATCGGACATCATAAAACTAGCCAAAAGCGACAATATCAAAAACACTCGCCATAAAATAAAAAAAATATTTTCTTTAACCTTTTTTAAAACTCCCCAAGTATGTTCAAATGTAGCGTGATACGCATCATGCGCTTTTTTGTATGCACAGATTTCATTGTGCTCATCAATTAATTTTTTTACTCGATCACCAAGAAGCGATGCCACTTCTTCTCTGAATGTAATACGGTCACATATTTCAGAAACAAGGGCCTTGATAAAATTGGAATCACTGGGCATTTTTTGAGTATATTCAGAAAACGATGAGGCAATCCCATCCTTTGTCAATCTCTCATCCTGAAGGATTCGATTGATTTTATTTTCAATTTCAAGATCAATATATTTTTTTGTCGCGTCATTTAAGTTCCCGTTTGACATTTTGTTCTCTCAACTTTTCGGGTTTGGAGTAAATCTACAACAAAGTCTAGTTTAAGACCTCGTTTTAGGGCGTCTGACGATAGTTTCGCAACACGATCAATAATATTGTTTGTGAAGTTATTTATATTTTTAAAAGGCTTGGAAATACAAATATCGGTATCTTCATCGTTTTGTTCCGTCATAAGAAGAATAATTACATCAGGATTAATTTTTTCTACTCCATAAATTATTTTAATCGCATTCCCATTCAATGTGTCAAAGTCAAGCAATACCACGCTTTCCCTCGTATATTTATATGTTTCTAAAAACATATCCGCGTCATCATAAGTGGAAACATCTACATTTGGTTCGTCATCGTAAAAAAATTTTTTTACAACTTTACGAACGCTCTCATTATTGTCAACAACGGCTAAATGTTTTGGGCACATAGCTTTTCCTCTTAAACTTAAAATAATGGACCGGGCAAATAATTTGCCGCCGCCATATCGTTTACTTCTGTTTTTTGTTCTGGTGTAAAGTGCATAATTCCATCTACCATTGTACAGGCTTGTACTAAATCTTCATAATCGATTTGTCTTAAAGAGTCCATTAAATATGCGCCCATAACAGCCGGGATATTAGCTGATGTGGCAACAAGTTGGAATATATC
>Ga0265297_10012386_pt1 | contig 10249 bp, 10 predicted proteins | sample Munlanlwell13791_FD_192502 | JGI IMG/M metagenome (GOLD analysis project Ga0265297, IMG submission 192502) | Leachate microbial communities from a municipal landfill in Southern Ontario, Canada - Leachate well 137-91 | ecosystem: Engineered > Solid waste > Landfill > Unclassified | place...
GCGTAGTAACTTTTCTATTGGCAATTAAAGCGGGTTCTGCTATATTTAAAATAAGCTGGCAGGGGCTGCAAAATGACTGGTCTGCTCTCCTAAGCCATTTTTCCTGGCAAAATATTTTCCAGGCGTCTATCTTAAAAATAATCCTGCCGGTCGTTACCGGTTATCTTTGTGTTTCTTTTTGTCTGGGCGTAATAGCCTATGTTGCCGTATTGATCATAATTAAGAGGATAAGGAGAAAATAATGCCGATTATGCAAAAGCTGCTTTTAGAGATTCCGGCCTCTATTTTAGGCTTGACCGTAGTAGGCGGGGCTGTGGCTTTAACCATAGCCGGATTGTTAGTGGTGCGCCGCTTTGCGCACCACAGCAGGTTAAGATTGCATCATGACGTAGCTGACCCTATCCTGGGAGTAATGGGAGCGGTTTATTCGGTATTAATAGCGTTTGTCGTGGTTACGGTCTGGATCAGCCTGGATAAATCCAGCGCCAGCGTGCATTTAGAGGCAAATTACCTGGCTGATCTTTACCGGGATAGCGAAGGCCTGTCGCCTGATTTCAGGAAAAAGGTAAATCCTTTGCTGAGGGAATACCGGGAAGCGGTGATTAACTATGAATGGAAGGCAATGCAAAAGGGAGAGATGAGCCCGGAAGTAGAAAAAATAATGAATCGGATCTGGGCGCTCTACGTAACTTATGCCCCGCGGAACACTACTGAACAGGTATTTTTTGAGGAATCCATCCGTAAGCTGAACTCCTTCCGGGAGCTCAGGCGGACGCGGCTGATGGATTCCCGGAACGGGATCAACCCTTTATTGTGGCTTATCCTGATCGGCGGAGCGCTGACCACTGTTTCGTTTACTTTTTTATTCGGCGCTGAAAGCTTGAAAGCCCAATTGATCATGGGGATCCTGCTTTCGGCAACAATAGGCTTAATCCTGTTTGCGATCATGGCGATGGATTTTCCTTTTACGGGAAGCATTTCTGTATCTGCGGAGCCATTCCAAAGGATAATATTAGACTAAATATACCTGCATGCACGCTTTAACTCTGCTTATCGTCAGCCTCCTGGTATTTGCGCTGGCTTACCGTTTTTACGCCAAGTTCATCATCGCCAAGATCCTGGTTATTAATGAGCGGCGCTTGACACCTGCGCATACCTTTAAAGACGGAAGGGATTATCATCCGACCAATAAATTCGTGCTTTTTGGCCATCACTTTGCCGCGATTTCCGGAGCCGGGCCCCTGGTCGGGCCGGTCTTAGCCGCGCAATTCGGTTTTTTACCGGGATTTTTATGGATCCTTATCGGAGCGGTTTTAGGCGGGGCAGTGCATGATACGGTAATACTTTTTGCCTCGGTAAGGACAAAAGGCCTTTCGCTTACCCGCCTGGCGCGAAAAAATATCGGAAAAACCGCCGGCCTGGTAACCGGTATAGCCGTACTCTTTATCATTATTACTGCTTTGGCCGGCCTGGCTTTGGTTGTGGTCAACGCGCTCAGTGAAAGCGCCTGGGCGACTTTTACGATTGCCGTGACCATTCCGGCAGCGCTGATCGTCAGTTTATATATGTACAAGCTGCGGCCAGGCAAGATCCTGGAGGCTTCCTTGATCGGCGTCCTGATAGTTACTGCCGGAGTGGTCTTCGGCGAACCCGTCTCGAAAACAGCTTTCGGCCAGTATTTTCTGCTTTCCCGTCCTGCGCTTTCCATAATCCTGCCGATCTACGGATTTATTGCTTCGGTCTTGCCGGTCTGGCTCTTGTTGTGCCCGCGCGATTATATGAGTTCTTATATGAAAATAGGGACGATCCTGCTTTTGGCTGCCGGGATATTTATCGTTAATCCTGTCCTCAAGATGCCGGCAGTCACCAGCTTTATCCACGGAGGCGGGCCAGTCATCCCGGGTAAGGTCTGGCCGTTTGTCTGTATTACCATTGCCTGCGGAGCGATCAGCGGGTTCCACGCCCTGATCAGTTCAGGCACGACCCCTAAAATGATCAATAAGGAATCGGATATCCGCATGATCGGCTTTGGCGCGATGCTGGTTGAAGCAGTGGTCTCCATTATGGCTTTGATCGCGGCCACCGTGCTTTTACCGGGTGATTATTTTGCGATCAATGTGCCGGTAGAGGCGTTTCAAAAATTAGGCCTTAGCCCGGTACACTTGGCTGAAATAGAGAAGATGACCGGAGAGGCTTTAGCCGGAAGGACCGGAGGAGCAGTATCCCTGGCCGCCGGAATGTCGGTGATCTTATCCGCTATTCCCGGGATGAAAGCCCTGATGGGCTACTGGTATCATTTCGCGATCATGTTCGAGGCCTTGTTTATCCTGACCACCGTAGATACCGGCACGCGCGTGGCGCGTTATATTTTAGAGGAGTTAATAAAATTAGCCAGGCCCCGGGAAAGGATCGGGAAGTCCTTATGGGGGATTATGTTTACTGCCGGCATTATCACTTTTCTCTGGGGATACCTGGTCTATAACGGAGAGATTTCCACTATCTGGCCGATGTTCGGCGTGGCTAACCAGCTCCTGGCAACCCTGGCCTTACTGGTCGGGACCTTGTTTATCCTCAGGCACACTAAAAAATGGAGTTACGCTTTAACTACCTTTGCTCCTGCGGTTTTTATGTTCATCACGACAGTCGTTGCCGGGATAATGAATATTAAGGATAATTACCTGCTCAAACATGATTTCCAGGGAAATCTGAATGCCGCTCTTTCGGCTATTATGATCATCCTGGTGGTTATTATATTTTTTGAGTCGCTCAGGAGTATTTATTTATTGCGGCATAGTTTTGAACCGGTATTCGCGGTTCGTAAGCAAAGAGGTTAAATTATGGCAAATTTTTCTTTTGATATTATTTCCGAGGTGGACCTGCAGGAAGTGGATAATGCGGTAAACCAGTCCTGCAAGGAGCTGTCCCAGCGCTATGATTTTAAAAACAGCAAGGCCTCAATTACCTTTGACCGTAAAGAAGAAAAGATCATCCTGGTTGCGGATGATGAATTCAAACTGCGCAGCCTTACCGATATCCTGGCTACGCGCCTGGCTAAAAGAGGCGTTTCTCTTAAGTCTCTTAAATTTAACGAACCGGAAAAAGCCTTTGAAGGCTACCTGCGGCAGGCAGCGGAGATTTGCATGGGTATTGAAAAAGAAAAGGCCAAAGAGCTGGTGAATATTATAAAAGGCTTAGGCCTGAAAGTACAGACGCAGATAGAGGGGGAGAAGATCAAGGTAAGCTCAGCTAAAAAAGACGAGTTGCAGCTAGTTATTTCCCACCTGCGGGACATAGATTTTTCTATCCCGCTTAGTTTTGGGAATTACAGGTAAAATAAGAAAGGTGGTTGTCACCTTTCAGGTGCAGCAAAGGAGGAAAGATGGCGTATCAAGGCGGTGGCGGTGGATTTGGCGGTCCGAGGGAGATGCACAAAGCAATCTGTTCGGAATGCAAAAAAGAGTGCGAAGTCCCTTTTAAGCCCAGGGAAGATCGTCCGATATACTGCAAGGAATGTTATTCCAAGCGCAAGAACGAAGGACGTTAAAGAACCAAAGCCAGTCATTGCTTTGCCCCGCTTAGGCGGGGCAAAGCAGTCTACCTAAGGCGGTATGCAAAACAAAAAATTATTTTTTCACAGTTTTTACGTAAAAGTAGCCTTATCCTTTACTCTTTCCCTGTTATTTGTCGCGCTGCTGGGGAATTTCATCCTTTTCCGGTACGCTTTGCAATCGCAATTTAATCAGCTCAGGGACAAGCTTAAGGTAATTGCCCAGACAGCCGCGCTTTCCATTGATGCCTCCGAATTAAATAATATCCCCCTTAAACCCGACGGAGTAAACAGCCCTGCTTTTAAGAGTGTTGCCCTCAGGATGTCCAGGATAAAACAGGCTAATCCGGTTATTCGTTATATCTATATAATGGTAAAAACAGATCAGCCGGGCATCTGGCAGTTTGCGGTTGACCCGGGATTGACATCCTATCCCGGAGATAAATATGACGCCTGGCGCTTTCCCGAAATGCTTAAGGGTTTTGAAGGGCCGAGCGCAGATACCGGCCTGACTACCGATGAGTGGGGCAAGCTGCTCTCCGGCTACGCGCCTATTCTCAATAAAGATAATCTGCCGGTTGCCCTATTAGGCGTGGACATAGATGCTGCGGATGTGCATCTGGCGGAAAAGGATTTATTATACCGGGGCATACTTGTCCTGCTGGCGGGTGTTATTTTTGCTTTAAGCCTGGGTTTTATATTCTCCGCCAGAATAATTAACCCGATCAGGAAGTTAATTGACGGCACTAAACATATCACCGCAGGCGATTTGGGATACCGGGTAAAAATATCCTCAAAAGATGAGATCGGCCAGCTGGCCGCGTCTTTTAACGCGATGGCTGCTAACCTGGCCGAGGCGCAGGAAAAACTACATGCTTATTTTTACCGCGTGGTTCAGGCGATGGTGCGCAGCTTGGAAGCCAAAGACCCCAGCACTCGCGGGCATTCTGACCGGGTCAGCGAATACGCTTACCAGATCGCCATTGAGATGGGGATCCCTCTTGCAGATGCGGAGCTGCTGAAGAAAGCGGCGCAGCTGCATGATATCGGCAAGTTAGGCATCCATGAAGATATCCTGAATAAGGCGAGCGGATTGTCCGAGAGCGAATGGGATCTTATTCATAAACACCCTGAAGTAGGCGAAGAGATATTAAAGCCTGTATTCCCGGACAGCCGGATGCTGGCTGTTGTCCGGTCGCATCATGAGCGTTATGACGGAAAAGGTTATCCGGACGGCTTAAGAGGAGACCAGTTGAATATATTCGCGCAGATCGTTACGGTTGCCGACGCCTACGACGCGATGGTTTCCGCGCGTTCTTATAAAAAGGCCTTGACCAAAGAAGAGGCGTTAGCGGGAATAAGACAAGGGGCAGGGACCCATTTTAACCCTGCGGTTGTCCAGGCATTGATCAAGGTATTGGAAAGAGATGAGGGTAAAGCATGAAGACAACGCGTCGCAAGATGGAAACAGGCAGGACGCATAAAAAATATCTTATTGCCGTATTTATCGTAATTTTATTATGGCTGGGTTACGCCTTATTTACGTTTAATGCCGGGAAAAACAGGCCGAATGTAGTTTTTATCACCCTGGATGCGCTAAGGGCCGATCATCTTAATTGTTACGGTTATGAACGCAATACTTCTCCCCATATCCAGGCTTTGGCTAAGAAGGGCGTTCTGTTTAAACAAGCTATCTCTCAGGCAAGCCATACTTCTGCCTCAGTGGGCTCGATTGTCTCTTCGCTTTATCCTAACCACGAAATAAGAGAGGCCGGGTATTTTCTAAGCCCGCAAGACGATAACCTGGTCAGGGTGCTGAAAAATGAGGGGTATGCCACGGCTATATTCAGCAATGCCCAGCCAACCCTGGAGATTGTCCTGAGCGGGATTAAAGATGCTTTTGACGTTTTTGATTTTGCTCCGGTCCAGGCGGATAAAGTGGTCAGTTCGGCTGATCGATGGTTAGGCAGGAATTGCCGTAAGCCTTTTTTCCTCTGGGTTTATCTTAATGATACACATTGGCCATATAACGTCCCGGACAGTTATTTTTCGGGATTTCTTTCCGATAATCTGCATCCGCGCCTGGATGTCCCCATTGCCGCAGAAGACGGTTCAAGGAACGAACATTATAGTTTTAGGGTTCTGCCCAGGCATGTTGTTAAAAATAAAATTACCGATACCAGTTATTATATTGCCCTATATGACGGCAGCATAAAATTTACCGATGAACAGGTAGGGTTATTGCTGAAAAGATTAGCCGACAGAGGGCTGCTGGGCAATACCCTGGTCGTTCTTTTTTCGGATCATGGCGAATCGCTGACTGAGCACAACTTTTTCTTTAACCACTCCCATTTTCTTTACGAAGGTTTAATCAGGGTCCCGCTTATTATGGCCTTGCCCGGGAGAATCCCTGCAAGAGTTATTGAAAGGCAGGTGCAGTCAATAAATATTGTTCCTACGGTCAGGGAAATACTTAAAATCAAGGAGGATTCCTGTTTAGAAGGCAGGAGTATGCTGCCTTTAATGAATAATAAAATAGAACAGCTTGATCTGTATGCTTTTTCCGAAACTGCCTATAAGCCGTCTCCCGTATGCGTCAGGACCGAGGATTGGAAATTAATCCGCAACCGTGATACTAAATATGGGCACCGCAAACTGGAACTATATAATCTTAAAGATGACCCCCGAGAACTGCATAACCTGGCGGATACCCGCTTAGAAGTTGTTGCTTCTTTGGTTGACCGGCTTAATGAATGGGAGAAGGCAGCTAAAACCTATTCTATAGGAATAAAACAGGATATTTCTCCGGAAGAAAAGGAGAAACTCAGGTCTCTGGGGTATATTGGGTAGGTGTTTAAAGATGGCTAAGCGAAATAAGTTCCGGATAGTATTAACTGTTTTTTTATCCTGGTTTTCGGGAGTATTCTTTCAAGGCATTTTTTAGCAGCCATGCCAGCATTGCTTCTATTAAAGGTTTTGATGATGGTTTTGATACTTTTTACAGCATTTGGACGTTCCGGCAGGATAAAAATAATAAAAGTATAAAAGTTACCGAGATAAATAACAGGATTACGCAGTGGCTGAAATTAAACAGAAATAAAAAATTCTTCCTCTGGGCGCATTATCTGGAGCCGCATTATCCGATGAACCCTCCGGTTCATTATAAAAATATGTTTGCGGGTAATTATTCCGCTAACGCTGCAATCAGGGCCCCGGTTTCCAAAGATCCTGCTTTTGGTTTTGGCGGCCTTCCTTTAATGCTGGCTGCGGCTAATGGTTACCGGCAGGATTTGAATTATTATATTAACCTCTATGATGCTGCGATAAGGTATGCGGATGACTGCATTGGTGATTTGATCGATAAATTAAAAGAGCTAGGGCTAGATAGAAAGACTATTATTAGTGCTGACCACGGCGAGAGCCTGGGTGAACACGGAGAGTATTTTACTCACGGATTTAATCTATATGATGAATTGGTCAAGGTCCCTTTAGTCGTAAGATTCTGCAGCCTTGAACCAGCAAGTAAGAGGATTGATACCCAGGTAGGCTTGGTTGATCTTATGCCTACGATATTGGAGTTAACCGGGGCAAAAGAACCTCCGGGTAAGGAATCTCAGCAAAGGTTAATGTCTCTGGGGTATCTTGGATAAGTTTTACCAGAGGTCATTATTTTTTCTTGACAAACCACACAAATGTGTGGTATATATGTAAGCATGGAAGAGAAAGCGTATCTGACGCCTAAGCAGGAAAAGGTGCTTAATTTTATCCGCAAGAGAATAGGGGAGAGGCTTCCTCCTACGATCAGGGAGATAGCCGGGGAGCTGGGGTTCAGATCTACCGGCACGGTAAGGGACTACTTAAAGGCTCTGCAGCAAAAAGGCCTGGTCAGGCGGATGAATAATAAATCCCGGGCAATTGAATTGACTGAGCGCAGCGGCTTTAATAAAATACCCATAATCGGCACGATCATGGCCGGCAAGCCGAACCTGGCTTATGAGGCGATCCAGGGATACGTGGATGTGGATAATCTTTTTCTGGGGCGCTTGGGTTTTGATGACGTTTTTGCGTTAAAAGTCAAAGGCAACAGCATGGTTGGCGCCGGCATCCTGGACGGGGATGTGGCGATCATCAAGAAGCAGCCTTCTGCCGAAAATAATGAAATCGTGGCTGCGCTTTTGGACGGTAATGAGGTTACCTTAAAAAAGCTGGCGCGTAAAAGCAACCGCTACCATCTAGAAGCAGCTAATCCGGATTACCCGCCGATCCTTGAAGAGTTTAAAGTTATCGGCAAGCTGCTTACCGTGATCAGAAAATACTAACTTGACATTGAAAAATATAGGGGTAAACTTTACTTAGAGGCAAGAATATGATCAACTATACACCTCCAACCAGACATACTACCCTATTTTACAACTCCGAAGAAGAATACCTGGAAATCGTCGTACCTTATCTTAAGGCAGGGCTGGAAAATAATGAATTCTGCCTGTGGGTTATCCCTGAAACCATGAGAGTTGAAGATGCCCGGATGCATCTAGGCGGATCCGTAGAAGATTTAGCTGCCTATTTTGAGAAAGAGCAGCTGTTAATCGGAGATTATCAAAGTTTTTATTTAAAGGACGGTTTATTTTCTGCGCAGAAGACCATCGAGGCTATCGTCGAACTGGAGAAAAAAGCTTTAGCTAAAGGCTTCCAGGGGATACGCGGCGCAGGAGATTGCAGCTGGGCATTAGGCAGGCATTGGTTTAATTTTTTGATGTACGAAAAAGAGTTGAACAGGGTTATCGGCGCCTACAAGCTCAGGGCTTTATGTTCGTATTCGCTGGCTAAGCTCGAGCTAAGGGATATTTACAATTTAGGCGTCAACCACCAGTCATCCCTGGTCAGGCAGGCGGGTAATTGGAACAGGCTTGACCCCCGCAGGTTTATGAAAGACAATATTTATTAACTGTATAATTAATGAACCAGAATAGTTTCAATCCTAAGGCCCGCTGGGACAGGTTTGAGCCGGATAAGGCCGCTTTTAACCCGGAGGAGCTGGCTGAACGGATCGAGGTCCTGGCTTATTTTAAGAACGCCAGGATCTATCCTAAGGCTTTTTTCTGGAGCGATAAAGAATACAAGGTCGATACCATAACCTATAACTGGCAGGAACACCTGGGCCAGGCATTGGTTAATTACTTTTCCGTAATCAGTTCCGGCCAGCTCTACCAGATATCATTCAATAATTCCACCTTCCGCTGGCAGATCGATAAACTAATCCAATAATAAGCAGGGGACACCTTTAGATTGATTTGAGAACCGTCCCTAAGTGAATATATGATCCTGCATATTGATATGGACGCTTTTTTTGCCTCAATCGAGCAGGCCATTAATCCGCGCCTGGCAGGTAAGCCTTTAATTGTCGGCTCGCGCGGTGATAAGATGCGCACTGTGGTTTGCGCTGCCAGCTACGCAGCTAAGCGCTTAGGGATCCACTCCGGGATGCCCTCAAGAGAGGCTTTTAGCATATGCCCAAAGCTGGAATTTGTGGCCGCGGACCAGGCTAAATATATCTGGACCTCAGAGCAGATCTTTGGGCTGCTTAAAGGTTTTGGCTTTGCGCTGAATTATGCTTCAGTTGATGAATTCCAGATGGATATCCGGGAGCATCCGGAACCGCTGAAATTAGCTGCCCAGGCCCGGGAGCAGATATATGCAAATTTTAACCTTACTGCTTCGGTAGGCCTAGCTAAAAACTGGCTCCTGGCCAAGCTTGCTTCCAAGCTCAATAAACCCAATGGCGTGACCCTGATCAATGAGGACAATTTTAAGGATATTTTAGGCGCGGCTCCTTTGACCAAAGCCTGCGGGATGAACGGGAAAACCGGCCAGCTCTTACTGGCCCAGGGCCTAAAAACCTGCTGGGACTTATACTTGAACTTACCGGGATTTTTTGATGAGAATCCCGGTAAGTTTGAGGAAATGCCGGAAAAGCCCAAATCCATAGGCCATTCATATACCTTACCCAGGGCTTTGGAAAACCCCCAGTTTATCAGTGCCTGGATCAGGGTATTATCTGAAATGGTGGGCGTTCGCTTACGGCAGAAAAATCTGACTGCCAAGACAGTCCAGCTCTGGTTAAATATACCGGAAAAAGGCGATTTTTTGGCGCAAAAGACCTTTTCGATAGCCACTAATGACAGCTATGAGATATATCTGAGAACCCTTAAGATAATGGCTGGAATGCCTCAAAAAAGGCTAAAAATCCGGGCTCTGGGAGTAACAACCAGCCATTTAAGCCTCCAGGAGTATCTTCCTTTACTTATAGAAGAAAAACAGAGGGAGGCCCTGATCAAGGCAATAGACAAGATCAACAGCCGCTTTGGAGATAATTCCATCTTTCCTGCCCAGGTAATTTTAACCCACTAATAAAAATAGGCGATTAGAGGCAAAAAATCCAGGTAGTTTTATATAGAAATCCCACCTGAAATGTCAAGCATAAAATAAGGCGGTAAATCTAAGTAAGCTAAAAATCGCTTTTCCACAGGAAAATACAGGCTTAACCTAAATCCTTAATTACCAAGGGATTAAATAAGCTTAGCCAATATGCTGAAGTTAACATAAGATATATTATAGGAAGTTGAGCACAAAGGTAAAAGTAAGTAAGTTTCGGTAGAATTGCTTGTTTTGGCTGGGTTTTTAAGGGTGTTCTGGGTCTAGGTT
>Ga0265297_10012387_pt1 | contig 10249 bp, 9 predicted proteins | sample Munlanlwell13791_FD_192502 | JGI IMG/M metagenome (GOLD analysis project Ga0265297, IMG submission 192502) | Leachate microbial communities from a municipal landfill in Southern Ontario, Canada - Leachate well 137-91 | ecosystem: Engineered > Solid waste > Landfill > Unclassified | place...
TTATACCAGACAATAGTTTAGAGGAGATAACATTGAGAGAAGAAGTTTTTAATGACGTTTATCCGCATTACCTTTGTGATTATACAAATGGGGAAACATTAGAAACATTGAGAACAAAATGGGGATATCCTGATAGGGAATCCCTTAGATGTGATTTTAAGAATGAACGAAAGAGAAGGAATATTCCTTCAAAAGACTCTAGTGGATTAGTTGTTAGAAAAACTTATGATAAGCCTAGAATTGCAGTATGCGACATCGAGACATTGCCTATCGTTTCTTATAGTTGGGGAATTTGGGAGCAGAATATTGGTCTTGAACAAATTATAGCGGATGGTTGTATTTTGGGATGGGCTGGGAAGTTCTTGAATGAACCAGAAATGTACTCAGATATTTTGTCACCCAAAGAAGCAAGAACTCGTGATACTAAAAGAATAGCTAAATCTATTTGGGATTTCTTATCTCAAGCAGATGTTGTTATTGGACATAATTTTGTTAATTTTGATGCTAAATATATTAATACAGAATTTCTCAGACATGACTTGCCACCATTGAAATATGTTGTTGTTGATACATTGCTTGTTGCCAAACAAAATTTTAAATTTTCTTCTAATAAGATGAAATTTATTAATGAGCAACTAGGCATAAAAAATAAAATTGACAACTCTGGTTTCAGTCTTTGGAAAGGCTGTGACGAAGGAGACGAGGAATCTCTAGCAACAATGCTTGAGTACAATGTTGGCGATATTGGAGCGACAGAAGAGTTATTCTATAAACTTCGCCCATACGTGCGTAATTTCAATGTAGCTCTTTATAATGAGATTGACAAACCACAGTGTCCAGTATGTGGACATGAAGTATTAGAAAGTATTGGGTTTTATTATACAAGCGCGGGGAAGTGGGAGTCAGTTCGTTGTGAAAATTGTAAATGTGTATCTCGCAAAAAAGAAAACTTATTGCCAAAAGGCAAAAGTAAAAAATTATTAATTAATTCGTAATTCCCTCTGAGCCTTTCTATTGATTTAGAAAGGCTTTTGTTTTATACATCATGAAATAAGAGGAGGCTTTACCATTGTATAACGGCATAAAAGAATTGGAACTTTCTGAACAAGAACTTGCAGATTTTTATGAGGGAACCTTAAAGGTTGATGCTCTAATGAACCAATATTTATTGCTCAAACTAAATGGTGAAATAAAAGATAAGTATAGATATGATGGTAAAAAATTTGTAAAAACTAAATATGATTGTTTCGATTCTCAAATTTTAGGCAAAATTAAACCAAGAAACTTAAGGCAAGAATTATATATGGATTTATTATCTAATGATAAAATTCCAGTAAAAGCAGCTCTTGGAGTGGCGGGAAGCGGCAAAACTTTTTTGGCTTCTGCTTATGCATTGCAAGAATTACAACGTGGGAAATATGAGAGAATGGTTATTATCAGAAATGGTATTAAGGTACAAGGTGTTCCAGATTTAGGAATATTGCCTGGTGATGCCACAGAAAAACAGAAAAACTCTTGTTTGTTTATGGCTGATATTATTGGAGATTTTTTCTTTGATAATTATTTACAAGCTAATAAAATTCAAATTAGTTACCTTGGGGATATGAGAAGCCGTAGCATTTCTAATTCGATCATATTGTGTAACGAGAGCCAAAATCTAAACACCGAACTCGTCAAGATGATCATAACGAGGGTCGGAGAAAATAGCCAACTTATTATGGATTTTGATTTGTCTCAAATTGACCATAAAAATTTTGAAAAAGACAATGGCATGCTCTCTATGTTGGAGGGGCTAAAAGGAAATGAATTGTTTGGCGCAGTAGAACTTGATAGAATTGAGCGTTCCGCCGTTGCTAGATTAGCCGAATTAATAAAATAACAAAAGGATAAAATTATGGAAAATCAGAATGAGGATTTTGAACAAGAAGAATTCAATGAAGAATCTCCTTGTAGTACTTGTGCTTCTAGTAACTATCCTGATTTTATGTTGGAACCAGATATGGAAGCATTGCAAGATGGGGTAAGAGAATCCTCATATTTGCTTGGTTTTGTTGGTGGAATTAATTCTTTAGGATTATCTGAAAATTCTTTGATGGAAATTATATTAAGTAAAATAAATTTTGGACATCAAAAAGAATTGTTAAGAATGCAAACGGCAAGCGAAGAACGTAAATCAGAAATATGGTCTAAAAGCAAAGCTAATTTTATTCCTATGGATGATTTAGATTAAATAATGTTGCAATAAGAGATGGGATAGATTGGCTTAATTACCCAATTGAAAAGCGATACTCCCGCTTCCCATCTTATATATTTGGAGTTGGAGAATAATATGGAAAAATTGTGCGGAATTTATAAAATAGAAAATTTAATAAATGGTGATATGTACATAGGGCAATCAATAAATTTAATAAGAAGAAAAACTAAACATTTTAGTGAATTGAGAAACAAAAAACACAGGAACAAGCATTTAGAAAGAGCTTTCCATAAATATGGTGAAGAAAATTTTGAATTTAAAATATTATTATATTGTGAACCAGAAGAATTAACCTATTATGAACAATCTTTGGTTGATTTATGGAATCCAGAATATAATATTTGTAGAGAATGTGTAACAAATAGCCTTGGACTTAAGCACACAGAAGAAGAATTATTAAAAATGTCTATTGGTAATAAGGGTAAGACCGTATCAGAAGAATCCCGTAAAAAAATGTCAGAAGCTAGAATTGGAAAGTTTTGCGGTGATAAGAATCATCGTTTTGGAATTCCAGTTTCAGAAGAAACTAAACAAAAAATTTCTAAATCCTTAATGGGTATGAAAGCTTCGGAAGAAACGAAGGCAAAAATGTCCAAGGCTCATTTATCTATAGATAATGGTAGAAGAATCAAAAAAGAGATTATTCAAGAAATTAGAAATTTACTTGATAAAAAAATGACGATAAAAGAAATAGCAAAAATTACAGGGGTTGGTTTATGCACTGTAAAAAAAGTTAAAAGGGGTGGTTACAAAAATATATATGGAATTTAAGGATTAGTAATTCCTTGCTTGGAGGAGAAAAGTGGTTGTAAGTAAAAGAACAGTAAAAACTATTACATCACGCACAGGTGTGCAAATTGAAAAAATATATTGCAGGATGTGCCGTGAAAATAAGAAGCCGTCTGATTTTTACGTGGCTACGGATACTACCTTAGATACTAATGGTTTCATGAGTGTGTGTAAGTCGTGTTGCGAGTCTATATATCAAGGCACATACAGGGCTGAGAAAAATACTGCAAGAGCACTTTTAATTACTTGCAGGATATTGAATTGGAAATTTGATGAAGATACAGTGAATGCTGCATTATTACATATAGAAACTGCTAAAAAAAATGGTGCAGTTCCTCAAGGGGTTGTTGGATTTTATAAAGGAAAACTTGGTCTTTCAAGTGGAAAGAGTTTTACTGAGAGAGAAAATAACAGTTTAACTTTTACAGAAGTATCTGGTTTAAAAATAGAACCCGAAGACCCATTAGGAAATCATGTAACTGAAAAAACAACTGAAGAGTTGGAAAAAATATGGGGAGATAGCCTAGAATATGAAGATTATATTTGGTTAGAATCTGAATACGCTATATGGGAAGGCGATTATAATATTAGGTCTAGAGGCGAGGTGAATCTTCTTAGGCTTATTATATTGAAACTTTTTGATATTAGAAAAGGCAGAAGTTCTAAACAAAATGTAAATAAATTAGAAGAAGATTTCCAAAAATTATTAGTGACTAGTAACTTAAGCCCAGCCCAAAGTAATGCTGCATCTAAAGGAAATATTGCCGATACTTGGGGTATGTTGATAAAAAGAATCGAAGAAGAAACGCCAGCCGAATATTATAAAGATTATAAATTATTTGATGACTTCTTTGATCTTAAAAAATATCTTAAGAATTATGTTAGTAGACCAATTTCTAATTTCTTAAATGGTAGAAAAAATTATTCTGTTGACGATATTGATATCCCCCTTGAGGATGGAATGTTTGGTTCAGAAAGTTCTGGCGAAATAGAATCATCTAAGAATGTTGATGAAGATAAACCTGAAAGTGAATAACTATGGCTAAAAAAAACAGACCATTCCAAGATGATTATAGAAAAGATTGTAAGACAGACGATATATTTAGACAACGAAAACAAATGGTCACCGCTAAAGAAATTAGCGAAGAAAAAAGAGAAAAGATAATTTTATGGAATACTTTTTATAGAAGAAATATATTTATTTTTATTGAAGATGTATTGAAAATAAAATTATTTCCATATCAAGTTATATGGATATATCTTATGTCTATTAGTCCATTATTTGTGGCTATCTGTAGTCGTGCAAGTGCAAAAAGTTTTATAGTTGCTGTTTTTGTTGTTGCCAGAAGCATATTATATCCAGGTCTTGAAACAGTTATTGCTGCTACTACCAAACAACAGTCTGGTCGTATTATTAAAGATAAAGTTCAATGGATATTTAACAACTCAGAAATGTGCAAGATGGAAATAACAAAAATAACTGCGAATAACAATACTTATGAAGTTAATTTTAGAAATGGCTCGATTATGAGTGTTGTTGCTGCAAATGAAGGTGCTTTGGGAGCAAGATGTAATGATTTGATTATTGATGAATATGCCAAGATGGATAAAGAAGTTTTGGATAATATTCTTAAGCCATTTCTTATTCCAAGACAAGCTCCTTTCCGTTTGAAGGAAGAATACAAAAAAGTTTCAGAGCCAGTTAGATTATATTATATTTCTAGTGCATGGTATACTAGTGAGTGGTGGTATAAAACCGCTATGGTTGTTGCTCAATCTATGATAGAAGGAAAATCTGCTGGATTTTTTGCAACTGATTTTTTAACTACATTAAAGCATGGCTTAAAGTCCGTACAACAAATGGAAGATGAAAAAAGAGATAATGTTGCTTTCGATATGCAATATGGTAATATCCCAGGAAATTCAAATGAAAATGCATATTATCCAATTGGATTTTTTAAAAGGACAATTCAAAAATCTTTTTATCCTTTAAGAAAAGAAGAATATGGATTAGCAAAAAATAATCCGCAAAAAAGTCCATTTGATATACCAAGAGTTCCTGGTGAAGTAAGAGTTATGGGCGTAGATATTGCTACTAGAATTGCTTCTCAAAATGATAATAGTGTAACTTCTTGCATTAGACTTATTCCAACTAAAAAGGGCTATGCTCGTTCTTTGGTATATATGGAAAGCAATCATGGTACTAATGGCATTTTACAAGCTAATCGCATAAAAGAAATATGGTATTGGTTTGGCGCAGATGGTGGAATAGCAATGGATGTTGCTCAAGCAGGAGCCGTTTTATTTGACTCTTTATCTGCTCCATATTATCATGAAGAACTTGATAAACAATTACCAGCGTTTACTATTATGGATATACCAGAGATAGAACAAAAAACTAAAGACGAATTTAGACAAAGAACTTTGGGCGTAAATGCACTCCCAATAATTTATCCTATATCTGGCAACGCTACTTTAAATACAGATATGCATGTACAATTTAGAACTTCTTTGCAGAAAAAGTTGTGGTCATTTTTAATTGATACTGATGAGGCTGAAGATTTTCTATTGAGAACTCAAAAAGATTTCTTTAATGCTGAAGATAGTGTGATGCATGCATATATGTTGCATCCATATTTACAAACTTCATTATTTATATCTGAGACAGTAAACTTATCTTGGGAAATGCAGAAACAAAATCAAAATATTAAATTAGATGAAGGTAGTGGAAGAAAAGACAGATATTCTAGTGTCTCTATGGCAAATTATTTGACATCTATTTTAGATAAAGATTTATTAAGAGAAGATGATACAACAAATGATTGGGATATATTATCTGCATTGACACAAGGATGGTAATATGAATTTAAATTTATGGCAAATATATTTTGTCTTGGGAAGGAGGTAAAATTTGACTGATAATATTCAACCAGAAGAACTTTCTGAACAAGATGTTTATGATGTTTTAAGGTTTGCAAGAGAACTTGGCTACAATAATGCTATCCTTACTCCTATGCTAATTAATTCTAGGATGAAGGATATGAATTTGAACCCTATGCAAGCGTCTGAGGCTACTCTAACGCAAGCAATGAATAACCCTAAAGAAAATGAAATAGCACTACAAGAATTCAGTCAAGATTTTGAAATACAATCGCAAGTTTACAAAAAGTTGTTAGAATATCTTGGTAATCTTTTAGCATTTGATATGACTTATGAATGTGTAAATGCTGATATAAAAGATTATAAAACACCAGCATATAGAAAAGACTTAGATATTTTTAAAAGGTTCGCCGACAATTTTGATCATAAAGCAATATTTACTTCTGTAGTTGGGGAGCTGCTTAGAAATGAGGCAGCTTTTTATTGTCCTAGATACGATGGTGATGCTTTAGTTTTACAAGAATTGCCAGCTTCCCCAGAATGGACAATGATAACTGGAAGATGGAAAAATGGATTTGAGTTCGACTTCAACATGTATTGGTTCATTCAACCTGGGGTGGATATAAAAATGTACCCTGATTTTTTCAAGAAAAAATATCTTGAATTATGGGGCGAAGGAAATATAAATAAATATACTCCTTCAGCATCTCCATTTTCTAGATCAGGAGCTTGGGTATATTGGCAGCAAATACCATCTGATATTGGCTGGGTATTTAAATTTAATCCATCTGTTGCAACTAGAGTTCCTCATTTTTCTGGTCTATTTCTTGATCTGATTCAACAGCCTTTGATGAGAGCATTACAAAAAAACATAAACATGTCTGTAGCAGCAAGATTAATTATTGGAGAGGTTGGCACACTCAAAGAAACAGCCGCTAAAGTAAAAGATCAATTTGCTATTAATCCAGATACTTTAGGTAAATTTTTAGCATTAGTAAAAGCAGCAGTTGGCGATTCTATGAAAGTAGCTGCTGCGCCTCTTGAAAACATGAAGCCAGTTGAATTTGCTGCTGAAAATGAATTATATAATAGCACGTTAAAAACAACTTTGGCATCTTCTGGAGTAAATACTAATTTAATATTTACATCAGATGTAAAAACCAATGCGATTGAAGCACAGCTCTCATTGAATGTAGATGAACAACTTATGTTTTCTTTATATCCTCAGTTTGAGCAATTTTACAACTATCAGTTGAATAAACTTACTAAACATTTTAAGTTTAAGGTTCACTTTGAAGGAAGCCAGTTCTTTACTAATCGTGAAAGTAGATTGAATGAACAAACTACTTTAATGGCTCAAGGCGTAGTTATGCCTAATAAGATAGCAGCTGCTATTGGCATGAATCCTTTTGATTTCCAGAGACAGCTTGAAGAGGCTAGAGCAATGGGATGGACTGATAATCTTACTCCTATTGTACCTGCTGCACAAATAGCTGGTGGAGAAGAAAAAACTGGTAGACCAAAAAAGAGGGATGGTCAATTGAGTGATTCTGGCGACCAAACTAGAAGTGATGCATCTAATGTAGCAAAGAAAAAGTAAAACAAATAAAATTTGTATTTTATCGTATTAATCTTCATCCTGACGAGGATAAAACCTTGGACTCCTAAGATGAAGAATTTAGAAAACTAATGGAGGAACAAACAATGACTATTACTACAGCAAATGCACGTAAATTGAATAAGATGAATACCTCAGCATGTAAGGTTGGTCTTGGTGATGAGATTCAAAGAATTGGTGTCCAAGCAGCTTTAGTTGCATCTAGCGGAAGCTTGTTAGCTTCTGGAAGTGAAGTTAATTTAACTACTGGTATTACACAAAAGGGTTATATTGTGCAATGCAGACGCTCTGGTAGCGCTGGTACTATTCCTCTTTATGTTGTTTCAACTGCTGGTAATTTGAAAGTTACTAGTGCGTCTGGTGCTGCTGCTTTGACTACTACTGACACTATTACTTGGATTGCTTTCGAATAAAATTTTATAGTAAGGAGGGAATATTGAACGCATTAATTACTAGCGTTGTCAATAACAAATTAAATGATATCGTAACTGGATTTTTTGAAGGAAACAGAATTTGCGATAGAGCAATGAGTGTGCTAGATGTAAAATTTGTAATGAATAAATCCAGTTCTATTCTTCATGAAAAATTGGCACACCTATTCCCAAAAATGGCAGATGTTGTTTCTGATTATCAGGGGTCAAGAAATTGCTTAACAGTATATGGATTGACACCATTAGATGATATGGATTATGCTACGCCGCAAGATTTTTTTGATAGGATATTATCATATATTATAGACATGGAATCCCTATGTTACGAAACTTATGATATGGCTATGAAAGAATCTGATATTACAACCGCATCATTTATAATGAAATTTATGAAACCTTTATCTGTAGTTACGAATCAATGCATATTACTTGTTGATAAAGGTAGAGCGTATAATGGTGATTGGATGAGATTTGACCATGACATTGATGATTTTGTATTTTTATCTGGTTTGGTATCTTCTGATAAACCATGTATTATGACGCAAGAGGAAGACTAAATGATAATCAATGGACAAAATCTTATGGCAAGTTTTAAATGCAAGAAAAAATTAGCTGAATATTTGATATATGAGAAGGGTTTCCCTATATTAAATGTTGATGATAAATATTATTATTTTGTCTATACGGATTTGCTAAAAGAAACTTTGGAAGGTTTGTCGTTATGGATGAAGATAGCTAATAAAATTTAGCTATCTTTTACCTTCTAGGAAGGAGGTAAGATATTGAACAAACATTTAAATTTTGAAATTGAAGATGGAGATATCGTTGAAGAAAATGGAGATTCTCAATTCGCCACTGGTAAAATTAGAGCATTTTCAAGCGGCGAGAGTAGAAATGACACAATTTGTAGCGAAACCTCTTTGATGTCAACCGCTCATACAATTGATAATAAGCCAATTCTTTACAACATCACTCCTGTCTTTGATGACTTTACAAGTCACAGTTCGCCAAATAACACGTTAATTGCTGGGTTCGTAGTGCCTGGAAGTCAGAAGTTTGAAAAAATGGCAGACGGTAGGACTTCTCTTAATATAGACTTCAGAATATGGAAAAGATATGCTTCAAAAGCTGTTGATATATTTAGAAGAGATGGGGGAAAGAAAAAAGTCAGCGTCGAACTGGATGTAATTGATGGTGAAAAATTGCCAAATGGCTTATTAGATATGAAAAATTTTTCTTATACTGGCATATGTATTTTAGGAGATTTTGTAACAGAAGGATCGCCAGGAGCACAGATGGAAATGATGTCATTCGCAGAAGAAAATAAGGCATATGAAGAAGCGTTGAAGATGGAATTTTCTAATTACGATAATATAGATTTAACGATTCCTAAAAATGTAAAAGATAACGTTGCCACAGGTTATTCTCTTTATAAGAATAATAATCGAGGTGCAACATCTGTTTCTTTAGCTACTGCTAATTTTATTTCTAAGAATGATAAAATAACTCCAGAAAAGATTAGGGCAATTAAAGATTCCTTCAAATCTGATAAATTTAAAAATATGACTAAATCACCGCCTTCTGATTCTTATATAACCTATATGATGTACGGAGGTTCTGATGGAATGAATTGGTCTAATGAGTTGTCAAATGAATTGGATAAACAAGATTCCATTATAATGTCATATTTTGACAATGAAGGAAATTTGGTCAAAAAGGAGAAAACAAATATGGAAGAATTCGAAAAAGATAAGGAAAAGGAGGAAATGGCCGAAACTCCAAAGGACGAAAAAGAAAAAGAAGAAATGGCCGCTGAAGTTCCTGAAAAGGAAGAAATGGCTGAAAAAGAAGAGCCAAAAGAAAAAGAAGAAATGGCTGCTGATGATGAAGCCAAAGAAAAAGAAGAAGAGGATAAAGAGAAGGAAGAAGAAGACAATGAAGAAAAGAAAATGTCTAATGATGCTAATCTCGATGTCGCCGCTACTTTAACCATGCTTGCTAATGAAACTGATGCTTATTCTAAAATGGTTAATTCTGAATATGCTAAAGAAGAAAAAGATTACGCAAAAATGTTTGAAGCAGTTTGCGGTAAAATCCTCGAAATGTCTAAAGAAAATACATCTCTAAAATCTTTCAAGGCAGATGTTGAATCTAAACAATTCAAATATGAAGTTGAAACTACAATGAAATACATTGAAGATAATACTTCTATGCCACAAGATAAAAGAGAATATTTGATGGCGGAATCAAGCAAATTTAGTTTGGCAGATGTTGATA
>Ga0265297_10012388_pt1 | contig 10249 bp, 8 predicted proteins | sample Munlanlwell13791_FD_192502 | JGI IMG/M metagenome (GOLD analysis project Ga0265297, IMG submission 192502) | Leachate microbial communities from a municipal landfill in Southern Ontario, Canada - Leachate well 137-91 | ecosystem: Engineered > Solid waste > Landfill > Unclassified | place...
TCTCCACCTAATGCAGACTCATGGGTATATTACCGAAGAGCAGGCCGAAGAAGCAAAAAATGAGGAGCTGCATTTTGCCTCCCAAGTAACGAATATCGAGGCACCCCACTTTGTTATGTACGTGAAATCCATCCTGACCGAAAAATATGGCGATAAACTTGTTGAACAGGGTGGCCTAAAAGTGACGACAACGCTGGATTTGGGTATGCAGAAAATTGCAGAAGAAGAGGCCCGCTTTAATATTGACCGTCTAGCCGCTCAGAATGCGAATGCGCGAAATTCTTCTTTGGTGGCGATTGACCCTCGAACCGGTGAAATTTTAACGATGATGGGCTCGGTTGACTATTTCGATACGGCTAATGATGGAAATGTAAACGTCTCTTTGGCCGAACGACAGCCGGGATCTTCAATTAAACCAATTACCTATATAACCGGTTTTATGAAAGGATATACCGCCGCGACCTTTTTATCGGATATCCGAACCGAATGGCCATCAGTCGGTGAACCGTTTATTCCGGTCGAATCAGACGGTAAATATTGGGGGCCAATTCTCGTGCGCGATGCGTTAGCGAACTCCCGAAACGTACCGGCAGTAAAAATGCTACAACTGGTTACGATTCCCGAAATGTTGAAGACCGCTCATGCGATGGGTATCACAACCCTAAACGAGCCAGATCGCTATGGGCTGGCATTAACACTTGGTGGGGGTGAGGTTAAGCTTTTGGATTTAACCAGTGCGTATGGTGTTTTTGCTAACGGTGGTGTTCGGCACGAACCGGTTGCAATATTAAAAGTTGAAGATGCAAACGGAAAAATTTTAGAGGAATATAAACCCGGTGATGGTAAGCGGGTGTTTGAAGAAAAATATGCATACCTGATCTCCGATATCATGTCGGATAATGTCGCCCGTACGAGACTCTTTGGTAGTGGTAATCTACTGCAAATTCGGGACTGGAAAGCAGCCGTAAAAACCGGTACGACGAATGAAAATAAGGATGCATGGACGATCGGTTATACGCCAACGTTGGTAACCGGTGTTTGGACCGGAAATAATAATAATGAAAGTATGAATGGCATTCAGGGTTCAACCGGCGCTACTCCGCTTTGGCATTACTTTATGGAGCGTGTGTTAGAAAACCGTGATAGGGGTACGTTTACGAAACCTGAGAAGGATTTTGTCTCGCTCCAGATTGATGCGCTTTCCGGAAAGCTACCCGGGCCGAGTTCGACTCAAACCAGATGGGAAATATTTATAAAGGGTACCCAACCAACCGAAACTGATGATTTCCACGAAAAGGTTGATGTCTGTAAAGGAACGGATTTATTAGCGCGCCCCTATCATAAGCTTCTGGGGTTAAGCGAAACTAAAACATACACGATGCTAAAAGAGGTTAATTCCTCATGGCAGCCGTTTACAAACGCTTGGATGGCCTCGCAATCGGGTTATGGTGCGATTCCGACCGAACATTGCTCCGGATACTCCGGTAACGATAACGCCCAAATCGTTGTTCAAATTCAGTCGCCACTCGATAACGCTACCGTGCTGTCCGATTTTGATGTTATCCCGACAATACTATCCCCCGCCGAAATCGAAAAAGTCGATTACTATTTTGATAGTACGCTATATAAATCTTTGACAAAAGAGCCTTATACCGTCACATTCCACCTTTCCCCGACTGTTCTGGGGTATCATACGATTATGGTTCGGGCGACTGATAAGAACGGTAAGGTTGGCGAGGCGAGCGTAACGGTTAATGTTGCAATCGAGCCGAATGGTGGTCCTCCGACCACACCTTCTGCGCGGTGATGAATTTCAGATTGTGCGTGTGTAGATCTAGTTGTCAGATGAACTTATGCAGTCCGTTTTCTTGGAGTTTTTCGACAAGCTTTTTCACTTTCGGAACATCTTCCTTCTTTAGAACTACGAGCGCATCATGCATGTTGATAACGATGAAACCCTCAAGTCCGACTGCTGCAACGATCTTCTCTTCTTCATAGTTAAAAATCAGACAGTCTTTTGAGTCCAGATGAAATACATCACCTTTTGAGACGACGTCCTCAGGAGAGCTTGCCAGGGCTTCCTTAAGCGCATATAGCGTTCCCGGATCAGACCATTCCATATCCGGCGTTAAAACCACCGCTCTCTCTTTTTCGTTTACAAGCTTCTCGATGATGCAATTATCAAAACTAATCGCTTCCAATTGGGGATATATCGTTTTTAATGTTTGAGTTTCTTCACAGGTGCCGATCGCGTCTTTAATTACCTTTAGTTGCGCATACATTTCTGAGGCATATTTCTGATATAAGGAAATAACGAAATCCAGGTCCATCACAAAATATCCGAGATTCCAAACCCATTCTCCGGACTCAAACATTTTCTGACAGAGATCAAGCGGTGGCCTATAATGCCAGTCCTGATATTCATAGGTATCAGCATCTATTTTTTTACCGATATGTATCCAACCGAGATTTTGTTCTGGGTATCTCGCTTTATTACCGATAAATACAATTCGCTTCGGATCTTTTTTAACCAGCTTCTCACCGGTCTCAAGGGCCCAGGTAAACGCGCTGACGCGTTTAATTAAGTGATCTGACCAAATAATAGCAATCGGCCCCGTATAACCGAGCTTTTTTAAATGCATAAGATTATATCCGATAGCCGGGGCAACGTCTCTTTTTTCCGGTTCGGCAATAATATTAGTAGTTGGTATACCGGGAACCTGTTCTTTAACGATGGACACATACTTTTCGTTAGTACTGATGTAGATATCTTCAGGAGAATACGTCTTTGAGGCGCGCTTAAAAGTCAGCTGAAGAGTTGAATGGCCATCGAAAACTTTTTCAAACTGCTTTGGGGAATTTTTACGCGAAAGAGGCCATAAACGGGTTCCGGCTCCACCTGCAAATATGAGTACTTTCATTTAATTATTCCTCCTTACGGATTACAGCTTGATATGCACTTTCCAAAATGGTTTCTATTTTATGTACTTCTGCTCGCACTTCCTCGGTGGATAACGTTTTTTCGGCAGAAGAAAAAAGCAAATGAAGCGCAATCGACTTATTTCCGGTTCCAAGTTTCTGATTCGTAAATATGTCAAATACTTCGACTTCTTTTAAATAAAGATATCCACCCTCTTTGATTTTTGCCAGCAGATCGCCGATTAGCACTGATTGCGGGATTATAAACGAGAGATCAAACAGAGTTTCCGGATATTTCGGCAACGGCTGATATTCTTTACCGGACGGTGAATAATTTAAAAGTGGTGAAATATCTAGAGAGATGAGGGTTGCATTTCCGCCGATAGTCAGACACTTTTTAGCGCGAGCAGATATATTGCCGATTAGCCCAATCGGGTTATTTTCGATAGTAATTTTACTTATTTCATTTTCGGAAAACGGAGCCATTGTTTCTACGGGAACAAATCGATAATGCCTTATCCCCTGTTCAAGTAGGAGCGTTTCAAGTATTCCTTTAGCTTTAGGATAGGTATCATCGGTCACGGAATATACGCCCATGCAGAGGCTTTTTCGTTCAATCGGTAAACCCGAAGATGATTTTTCGAAAACTTTATTAATTTCAAAGAGTGAAAATTCAGTAAAGCGAGTCGCATTAAGTGCAACTTTTTCGAGCATCGAGGGGAGTAAACTGGGGCGTATAAGCTCTAAATCAGGCGACATGGGATTTTTAATGCGGATTGGGTTAGTCGGGAGCATGTCGAGGTTTTCGTATAATCGGGAATTAGTAAAGGTATAGGTATAAATTTCGTTCAATCCCAGCTTAACAAGCGTGCTTTTTATCTTTCTGATCGCAGCTACTTCAGGGTTTGAGGGTGCCGGTTCAAGTGTACGGCTCGGCAATGAGGGTACTATACGATCATATCCGTAAATACGCGCTACTTCCTCTAGGAGATCGGCCTCGAGATGGATATCCCGCCGGAACGTTGGTATAACCGCCTCCCAATAGAGGTCATCTTTTTTCACGCATTCAATATGTAAGGACCTTATTATGGAAGCAACATTATCTTCGGACAATTCTGCTCCTAAACGACGACTGATACTACTCGGTCGAAACTCAACCGTTGTCGGATCGGTTTTTACCGGATACGCGTCGACGATTTCACTGGCAATTTTTCCCTCGGCCAGCTCGATATATAGTAAAACTGCCTCCCGTAGTGCACGATTTGTAGCATTCGGATCCTGGCCTTTTTCGAATCGCAATGACGCCTCAGTCCGAAGTCCCAGATGGAGACTGGTATAACGGTTATTAAAATGTTCGAAATTCGCTGATTCCAAAACAATAGTAGTAGTATTTTCAGTTACTTCGCTGTTTTCTCCACCCATAATGCCGGCAATCGCTATTGGTTTTTCGCTGTCGGCAATAACGAGCATATTAGTATCAAGCTTGCGCGAAACACCATCAAGGGACATTAGAATCTCGTTATTCTGAGCGGTACGGACGATGATTTTTTTATCATTACTCAGCCGCTCATAATCAAACGCATGTAACGGTTGGCCGGTTTTTAACATTATATAGTTCGTAATATCGACCACGTTATTAATGGGTCGTATACCGCAGAGACGTAATCGTTTTTGGATTAATTCGGGTGAGGGTTTAATTTTAATCTGATCAATAACGATTGCCGTGTAGCGGGGACATAGATCGGTATTTACTACCTCGACGGTTAACGGTTTATCAGCAGTTTTTTCCGGTATCGGATTTTCCGGCAATTGAGTATAGGGGCTTCCGGTTATTGCCGCGACTTCACGGGAAAATCCCTCAATCGAAAAACAGTCAGATCGATGGGTTAACGCCTTATTTTCAATTTCTAAGACGAGCTCGCCCTCGATCGATTCGATTTTTTCAACTTCGGCCAACGACACGGAAATCCGTTCCGCTAAGGCTGACGGTTCGTTTGTAAGAGTAGTATATTCTTTTATCCAGTTAAGAGGAATGCGCATGCGTTAGATGTCCTTTTTAAAACTGTCGAATAAAACGCAAATCGCCCGAATGAAATAGTCGGATATCTTCAATGGCGTAGCGTAACATGACGAGCCGGTCAAGTCCTAAACCGAAGGCAAAACCGGAATATTTTTCCGGGTCGAGATTTCCCATTTCAAGTACATGAGGATGGATCATCCCTCCCGGTACAAGCTCAAGCCATCCCGACTGACCGCATGTTTGGCACCCTTTACCGTTGCAGATTACACAACTTATCAGAAACTCAAGTCCGGGTTCAACAAACGGAAAATATGATGGTTGGATTTTATACCGTAACTTTTTTTGAAAATATGTTTCCAGAAAGGTGAGGAGCGTCCCGATTAAATCTGAGACCGTTATATCGGTATCAACGCAGACTCCCTCAATTTGGTTAAAGGTATGCTCATGTCGGGCATCGGTTGCTTCGTTTCTGAAACAGCGACCGGGAACGACCGCTCTTATCGGGGGATTTTGTGTGGTCAGTATCCGGTTTTGCATGCTTGAGGTATGGGTTATGGGGATAAAATTATCATTGGTCCAAAACGTATCCCACATGTCTCTCGCCGGATGGCCCTTCGGGATATTAAGCGTTTCAAAAACATGATAATCGTCATCAATCTCGCGTGGCTCAATAACGGAAAACCCCATCTTTTGGAAAATATCTTCAGCTTCGATCCTCGCTTGTGTAATCGGATGGAGATGGCCTATCGATATATTATTACCGGGAATAGTTGGATCAAAATAGACACTACCGGCTGGTCCTTTATGGTCTTTTTCACGATCGGTGAGCGTTTGCTCTATATAGTTTTTCAGAGTATTTATTTGCGGAGCATATAGGCGTTTTTCTTCAACTGAAAGATTGGGGATTAAAGAAAATAGACGGGTAATTCTTCCCTCTTTACGGCTCAAGTAGATACGCTTAATCGAGTCGAGAGTTTCGGTATTTATATCGGTAGCGATGTCTTTTTCAAATGCAGTTTTTATCGATTCGATTTCTGATTGAAGGGTATTAGTCATTGCGATAACCTCGTTTTGCGGATTATGTCAGGGGCGGAAGATAAATTCAAGCAGTGGTCCGAGAAACATTAAAACAAGCCGTAAAACAACGAATGCGCTGACAACAATCACAAAAGGTATAAGATATTTAACGGACACAACTTTCTGAAAAACAGTGACGACATCCGGTTCCCGACGGAATTCAAAAAAGACAAAGACTGCCACCGTCAATCCTGCTACAAGTAGTGTGCTTTGTAAAATAGACATATAATTAACCCTCTTAAGCACTCTTTACTAACGCGGTGAAGCAGTAGTCGTCTACTATTATTACTTTTTTATTTCTTCAATTATTGCTGCAAAGACTTCCGGCTTGGAAATTGCCAGTTCCGATAAGACTTTTCGATCAATTTCGATTTTATGTTCAGCCTGTTTTTTAATCAATTGCGAATAGTTAAGGCCGAAAGGCGCAACTGCTGCCGATAACCTCGTTATCCAAAGTCGACGGAATGTCCGTCGTTTCTGTTTTCGGCTTGCGAACGCATACTCACCGGCTTTAAGCAGGGTTTCGCGGGCACTGGTAACAATATTCCGATGTCGACCTTGAAAACCCTTGGCTCGTGCGAGTATTTTTTTATGCTTCTGATGGCTGGTAACTGAATTTTTGACGCGTGTCATACAAAATCCTTTTTTATATTAACCTATTTTTAACGGTACGGCATTAACCGTTTTACCGTTTTTACGAAACTCTTTGATACTTCTTCGTATCCCTTCTTGCGCCGTTTAGTGCGCGCTGATTCTTTCGATTTTAAGTGAGAGGTTCGGGAATGTAAACGCATTATTTTACCGCTTCCGGTCACTTTAAACCGTTTCGCAACGATTTTTTTCGTTTTTAACTTTGGCATATACTTACCCCTTTTCTTGAGCAATGATGGTGATAAAGTTCCGGCCTTCGAATTTCGGTTCTTTTTCGTAGACGACTTTATTTTTTAACGACTTCGTAATTTTTTCTAAGAGAATTGTTCCGAATTCACGGTGAGCCAATTCTCTGCCCTGAAACTGAATAACAAGCTTTACCCGAAACTCCTTACTGAGGAACCCTTCAATACGCGCAATTCTTTGATCTAAGTCTCCCTGCGCAATATTTGGCCGTACACGAATTTCCTTGATTTCTACGTCTTTTTGTTTCTTTTTTGATTCCCGAATTTTACGCTGCTGTTCGTATTTAAATTTATCAAACGGAAAAATCTTTGCAACCGGAGGGTTTGCCTGAGGAGCAATTTCAATAAGGTCCAATCCCTGCTCCCGGGCTTTTGCTAATGCCTCATTTAACGAAATAATCCCGATTTGTGTACCATCGGAATCGATTAATCTTACCCGTTCAGCTCGTATCTGGGTATTAACTCGGGTAAAAACTTTTTCAGTATAATCCGGTCGATTAAAAACAGCGCCTCCTTAAAAATACTTCAAACGATCACATAATAGCAAAAAAACATGACAGGGTCAATGAAAAGTTAAAGATTTAATGCTTTCTTCTCAATTATTTCTTTGCAATGGGTTAAAAATGAATCTATCGGCATAGTTTCGTTACGCTGGTCGCGAAATCGGACTGCAAGAGAATTTTCCGTCTCTTCCCTATCCCCTACCACAAGCATGTACGGAATTTTTTGCATCTGCGCATCTCTGATCTTAGACTGCATTTTTTCATCCCGACTGTCAATTTCTATACGAATTCCGTAAGACTGAGCCTCAGCTTGTATTTTTTTTGCATAATCGTGATGTCGATCGGCAATAGGAATTATCATAGCCTGGATAGGCGCAAGCCATACCGGGAAAGCTCCTCCATATTTTTCGATTAAAAAGGCCATAATCCGTTCAAACGCACCGATTGAGGACCGATGGATAACAACGGGCTCGTTCTCGCTTCCGTCTTTATCGATATAGGTAAGCGTAAACCGTTTCGGCATAACAAAATCGTACTGTACCGTAAACGCCGTCTCCTCTACTCCGTTTATTTTTTTCATCTGCACATCGATTTTCGGACCATAAAAGGCCGCTTCCCCTGCTGCTTCGTAATAGGGTGCATTTGTTTCGATAACTACTTCACGTAACACCTGCTCGGCATTATCCCACGCAGCGTCGTCTTTATAATATTTTTTATCATCGCTTCGGTCCCCTAATGAGAGACGATAGCGATAATCTTCACCCTTCTTTAAGCCGAGAATCTCATTCATATAATCAATGAGGTCCAATACCCGTTTTATCTCGTCTTTGGCTTGCTCGTTTGTGACGAAAATATGGGCATCTGCCAAGCAGAACATCCGGGCACGCATCAGTCCGGTTAGCTCCCCGCTTTTCTCATACCGAAATAGATCGGCGCATTCTGCAATTCGCAGCGGTAGCTCGCGGTAACTTCGGGGACGGGATTTATAGAGCATAAAATGGTGCGGACAGGTCATCGGGCGTAAAATCAGCTCATCATCGTCAACTTTCATAACCGGATACATCGTATCTTTGTAATATGGGTAGTGGCCGCTTGTTTTAAACAGGTCAGTCTTAGCCAAAGCCGGAGTTAAAACATGCTGATATCCCCGCCTCAGTTCTTCATCAATCGTAAAACGCTCAAGCTCGCGCCTGATCGTTGCGCCCTTCGGAGTCAGCATAGGAAGACCTTTACCCACCAGCTCAGAGAAAACAAATAGGTCGAGCTCAACACCTAGTTTGCGGTGGTCATGCTTTTTCGCCTCTTCCTGTTGGGTTAGATATGCCTCCAGCTCTTCTTTCATGTCAAAAGCCGTGCCGTAGATTCGGGTTAACATTTTATTCTTTTCATCCCCATGCCAATACGCGCCAGCTACTGAGAGCAGTTTAAACGCGTCAGGATGGACGTTTCCGGTAGACTCAATATGCGGTCCGGCACAAAGATCGACAAACTGGTCTCCGGTCCAATAGACGGTTGCCGGCTCATTCCGTTTTTCGATTTCAGAGAGCCATTCCTGTTTATATGGATTCCCCTCAAACAATATTTTTGCTTCATCGATTGAAATCTCTTTCCTCGAAATGGGCAAATCGGCGGCAATGATAATTTGCATTTCCGCCTCAATGGCAGGGAAATTCTCTTCGGTTATTTTTTCAGTATAGTCGAAATCAAAATAAAACCCATCATCGGTTGCCGGACCCATAGCCATTTTTATGCCCGGGCAAAGCTTAAGCATTGCCTGGGTCAAAATATGCTCGGTCGTATGTCTTAACGCTTTTAGATGCTGTGCTTTTTCATTTTGTTCATTTGACATGGGTTTCCTCCTAAAACTAAAAAAACCTCGATTCTCATAACTATCAGAGACGAGGTTTGAATATCGCGGTTCCACTCTGCTTCCCGCCCCGAAAGGCGGACGCTTATTTTGTGCTTTGGTAATGCCGGGCACGACCGGCTCCTAGTGCTTCGGTATCTGTGGTATTCGGTGTACTATGGTGAGGTGTTTTCAGTCGGGACACCTCTTCCTGTTGTGCTTTTACACCTACGCTCAGTACCGTCAAAATCGCATCGGAATTAACTTATATATAGAATATAATGGGAAATTTGTCAAATCTCTTCCCTTTCCAGCATTTTCCCACACCGGGAGTGGGAAAACATACTATGATACTGTTTATTATTGATATGAAGAGTTAAATGAGCTTTTATACGGATTAATGCACACCGGGTGTGGGGAAAAGCAGATCAATATGGTTTATATCCGTAAAATCAATTTTAATTGTATTACTAAGTAAGTTCTCTACTCCCGGTGTGGGGGTTGTAATTCAAACATAAACAATAAAAAAGACCCGGGGTCAGGGCGGGCACCATGGGGGTGCGCACTCTGACCGCTCGGGTCTACGGTAAGCCGGCTGCCTTGGGGGCAGCCGGCTCGGTCTCCTTTTTTGTCTCTCTCACGCGAGCAGGGCTTCAGCCGTCGGTTTCGGGCTCCGCGACTTACGCGGTTTCCTGCCCTTCGGGCTGACGAAGCCGACTGCCCTCGCGACCGCCATCGCAACTTCCTCCGCATTTCGTTCGTCCTGGCAGTTGAACGTGCGGAACCAAGACGAGAGTCCCGTGAGATCCAAGACTTTCATGATGTGCGAATTGATCGCAACCAGAACAAAGTCTCCGCGGTTATTCTTGCGACACGTCTTCCGCGCGTCAATCAGTTCGCGCAGGGCCGCTGAGCTTGTGTATGAAATCTGAGGTGCGACGAGGACGAGGCGATAGTGCTTCTTACCCGTCACCTCTCTTAGGTTCAT
>Ga0265297_10012390_pt1 | contig 10248 bp, 12 predicted proteins | sample Munlanlwell13791_FD_192502 | JGI IMG/M metagenome (GOLD analysis project Ga0265297, IMG submission 192502) | Leachate microbial communities from a municipal landfill in Southern Ontario, Canada - Leachate well 137-91 | ecosystem: Engineered > Solid waste > Landfill > Unclassified | place...
GGAAGGTTTCCGGAACAAAACAGTTCCCGTCACAATTGATAAAAACCCAAGGTGCCTTTACTTCCGATAAAGGCTTTCCTTTCGGAATTATGCTTCCGTTCAAATCAAACAAAACTTCCGGAAACAGTGAACCTGATGTCAGAGAGACATCTTCTTTCCATGCACAGTAAATGGGTTCCTCCTGGCTCACAGTAGTGCGGGCCGCACAACGAACTTTGTGCCATACCCAGCGACGAGACAATTTGCACGAAGGTACCCACAAAATATCAACCCCCGACACACCCCGGGAAAGAGATTTCTCTCTGCGTTGAGCATTGTCATTTTCCCCCAAAAGTTTACGCCAACGTTCACGGCCATTTTCCTTAAGAACGACTCGGGCACCACGGATAATTGCCATTTAGTTTCTCCTTTCTTGTTTTACCACGTTAATGAACTCCAAAGCAAAATATACCACTCTTTAAAAAATAGTCAACCTTGGATTTACATCTTCTCCATTACTTTGATTCCTAAGAGTTCCAATCCATTTTCCATAATAATAGAAAATGCCGTCGTAAGAGCAATTTTGTAAGGTGAGTTTTCATCTTTTTTGTTTACAATTTTTCCTTCTGCGTAGAAACTGTTAAATATGGAAGCTGTCTGTATCAAATATGTAGCAATATAATTTGGTGAATAATCTTTTCCTGCTCTTTCCACAATTTCTGGAAATCTATAAAGACTTTTTTCAAGTTCTGTTATTTCACTATTTAATTTTTTGAAATTTGCTTTTACTTTTTCTTCTTTTGCTTTTCTCAAAATTGATTTCGCGCGAGCATAAGAATATTGTAGATATGGTCCGGAATCGCCCTCAAAAGAAATCGATTTATCAAAATCAAAAATAATATCTTTACCGGTTACCTGTTTCAATACTGAATATTTCAATGCCCCTACTGCAACCTTCTCGGTAATTTGTTCTTTCTCATTATCCGACATGTCCTTGTCCAATATTTTATTTGCAACTTCTGCTTTAATTCTCTCAATAAGAGAAACGGCAGTTATCACATCTCCTGTTCTTGAAGACATCTTCCCTTCCGGCAAGCGGAGCATTCCATGGGAGACATGAAAAGTTTTTGACGCAAGATCAGGAAAGATCAAACTCATTACTTTCAAGAGAACTTTGAAGTAATCATTGATTTCGTTGCCAGTTATAACTATTGATTTATCATACTTAAACTTATCATATTTTATTTTTGATAAACCCAAATCTTTTGCTTCATACGTTGGAAGTCCTTTTGAATTTATAAAAACACGGGTATGCAAGCCATACCTCTCTCCTTTGAAAACTACTGCTCCTTCACTTTTTTCAAAAATTCCGTTTTCTATGTTCTTTTCAATGATCTTTTTTCCGAAAGGACCCGTATCTCTCTCAAAAAATTTATAATCAAACTTTGTTCCAAGGATTTTGTAGACATCCTCAAAATATTCCAGACTCAATTTTCTGCCAATATCATATATAGCATTTATTTCCTTGTCAGAACGATCATAAAGTTTTGTATTTATTTCTACGATCTCTTGCTTTGCTTTTTCATCAGATTCATACGCACCGGCTCCCTCTGCATATGATCTACCAAGTTGTTGTACGGTCATTAATTTTTTGAAATCGCCTGGCAGTTTTTTTATTGCCCATATAGTTTTAGCAACATGAAGTCCTACATCTCCCTGATAGCAAGCTCGTTTTACTTTTGCTCCATTTGCTTCAATAATTCTTGAAACAGCCTCTCCTATGGCATTGCTCATCAAGTGTCCGATATGAAATTCTTTAAATGGGTTTGGATCCGTGTATTCAACAATCACTTTTTGACCCTTAAGATTTTTATTTTGTCCAGCTTTTTTTCCAAGTTTAACAATTTCTTTTGTTTTTCCTTCAAAAAATTTAGCAGAAAGATAAAAATTGATAAATCCTGGGCCTGCAACCTCCACTTTCAAGATTTCCGCGAGTTTATCTACATTTATCTTCTCTACAATTTTTTCCGCAAGCTCTCTCGGATTTTGTGCAAGTTTTTTAGCCAAAACCATAGCAATATTTGAAGAATAATCTCCATTTGAAAATTCCTCTGGATGTTCAAGCTCGATTTTCCAAATTTTTTCATCTTTCACGCCAATAGCCGTAAGTGCTTCTTTTATTGAATTTTCCAGTATTTGTCCTATCATATTTAACTTTATGATAACATATTTATTTTATAAAAGCAGAGCAATTTTTCGATAAAAGGAACGTTCATAACATGTCTTTACAAATTGAAAAAGAGTAGTAAATTATAAAGTAGAGGGTCTTTTGATTCATGACGAGTCATTAACGCCTCTGTAAATCCACATAGAAAGGAATAGGGAAATGTCAGGCAAAAAACGTAGAAGCAGATTTAGCAGGGAGATAAGAAGGACGGCCAGACGTCTCAAAGAATCGTGCAAAAATGTGAAGAGGGCTTGGAGTGATGCTCAGCACGATTTCCTCCTCTGTGGAGAGTACTAGCAACGATTGAAGGTCTATTTTATCGCGATAAGCGATAGTAAGATGACCCAGAATCATAAACCCGGGAAGCGATTCTCAAATCGCTCCTCGGGTTTTTATTTTTAAAGACTGTCAATGCTAAGTTGACAAACTATCATTTTTTGCCATTATTAAATGTGGGAGTCAATAATAACAAAGGGGGTTTAAAATGGGTACAGATTCTCAGACAAAAGCTTTCGTTTTTGTATTGATATGGGTCATCCTTCTTCTTATCGCGTCTGCAAAAAAGGATCAAGCAGGCTTAACCAAAACTCCTGTAATTCCGATAGTTATGGAAAATTCTGCTAAGTAATTATGTTGATCTCGGTTCCGCTTTCTCTATATTTGAGAAGGCGGAATTTTTTATTCCGCAGCACTTTTTCCTGCCACATATCCTGTAGTCCAACAAAGTTGCAAAGAGTAACCCCCAGATGGTCTGTCAAAATCTAAAATGTCTCCAGCAAAAAATAAATTGTCATAAAGTCTTGAGCCGATCGTTTTGAAATCCACTTCAAAGAGATCAAGTCCCCCACTTGAGACAATAGCTTTATCAAAACCCATAAGTCCTGAGACTCTCATTTCAAATTTCTTCAATTTTTCTATAAGAGAAAATCTTTCTTCTCTGAAAATTGAATGCATTTCTATTTCTCCATCTATTTTCAGCAAATCAATAATTTTATTAAAAATTTTTGCTGGCACTTCACTTAAAATAAGGTTTTTAATTTTTTTATTACTATGTTCTTCAAAAAGCTTTTTAAAATTATCGTGCATCGCATCAAGCCCTACTCCAGGAAAAAAATCTATTGCTACTTTTGTCTCGCCATATTGAAGCAAATCGCCTATATCTCTGCTAATATTTAAAATAGTCGGTCCAGAAAGTCCCTCATGAGTAAAAAGTATCCTACCTTTTTTGTTTATTACTTTTTTTTCCGCCTGAAAAACAGAAATTCCAACATTCTCCAAAGTTATGCCTGAAAATTCACTAACCCACGGATCAGAAACCTTAATTGGCACTAGAGATGGATTAGACTTTACTATCTTGTGACCTATTTCAGCGAGCCATTTGAAACCATCGCCGGTAGAGCCGGTTTCTGGATGTGACATCCCTCCCGTCGCTAGAATAAATTTTTTAGCTAATACAACTTCTTTGTTTTTTAAAATTACAGCAGATATTTTTTTATTTTTTTTATCAATCTTAAATCCAGCAACTTCCGCCGAAAGTTTAAATTCCACCCCAACGTTTCTTGCTTGTCGAACGAGCGCCCCAAGAACATCTAATGCATTATCACTCTCTGGAAAAACGCGGTATCCTTCTTCAACTTTTGTCTTTATATCCAAATCATTAAAGAATTTAATTGTTTTCTGGACACCAAATACAGAAAAAGGAGTAAAAAGAAAATTTCCTTTTTTACCAAACTTTGAAACAAAAGATCTGTGATCAGGATCTGCGTTTGTAATATTACATCTACCACCCCCTGTTAAAAGAAGTTTCTTGCCCATCTCTTCATTTTTCTCAACCAAAAGTGTCTTAGCCCCATTTTCCCCTGCTGTGCAGGCCGCCATGAGCCCAGCTGGACCTCCTCCTATTATCACAACATCATACTGATTAGTATGGTCAGCAGTTTTTTTTACCATACAAAAAGATTAACATAAAAAAGGAAAACGTGAAGCAAAAGAAAAGGGCATATATTTCAACGCCCTGACAAACACAATAAAAATCAATTACACTTAGGATCTTCAGCAATGACTTTTGCCCTGTATTCGGACAAACGGTAAGCCACCATTTGGGCGACTCTTTGAGACGTCACGTGATCTTCCGACAAAAACCATCGGACATATTCCATAGCTGTCATAAGCATGTCTCCTTTTCTATGATTGTGTATGCCGATAATAACAGAATATAAAAATAAGTAAATGAAAATCACTCGCTAAACCAAGCGGGTGATTTTCAATATCTTTATTATAGAAATTTATTTTATGATAAATGTTTAGAAACAAGCTTAGTCATTTCAAACATGTTGACCACAGCTTTTCCTCCAAACACTTTCTTCAAATTTGCGTCGGCATTGATATTTCTCTTGTTTTTTGGATCTTGAAGATTATTTTTCTTGATATAAACCCAAAGACCTTTTACAACTTCTGATCTTGGCATTGGACCCTTTCCTACCACGGCTGCTAACTCGGCACTGACTGTCATTGGCTTCATAAACGCAGATGTTTTTGCTACCATATTTTTGTTTTGCCATCCGCTTTGGGCGGATTAGGCTTAATTAAATTAATAAACTGACTTCGGTCATTATAGCACATATACACCTTTTGACCACTTTCCTAAATTAATGAATCCGATTGGTTTTTTTTCTAAAAATTGGATGTATGGTACGAAGTTGGAACTATTCTCAATTCTTTAGAAAACTGTTTAACAGCTCGGAAAGCTTAATGAATGCCGTGGACAGGTTTTCCTTAGAAAAAGGAACATATTCGGCATCGCCTGATATTGTAGGCTTGAATTCAACTCCATCTTCTTGAAAACGTATAACAGTTTTTCCTTTTCCGAGAGCGTATGGAATTTCATCAGACACCCATTTAGATGGAATCATCTTTCCATCAGCGATTATCTCGTCTTTTGATAGAATCGCGATAACAAGTTGTGCGTCATCTATTAAGCGTTTTACTTTTTCGGGGATACCTTTCACAACACCAGTTAAAGTGGGTTTCTCACCAGTTGTAATAGAAACAGGGTATGAGCTTATAAACTTTTTTACTTCATCTATCAAATTTCTGTGTTCATCCTTGAACGAATGAGCAACAAATATATTAGGAGTCGAACGATATATACCTTTGTACTGAGACTCAGACAATGCATCAAGAAGTCCAATGGCCTTTGTCGCTGATCCAATTGCACTTTCAAGTTGCATACCTTTCACACCTCCATCAAAATCTGAAGAAAGTGCATCATCAAATATAGGTCTTACAATGCCAATTCCCGGATGAAGAGTACTGGTTGGAGCATTTATTCTATGAAAAAGTTGTTCAAGTCTACCCCACATTTCCGTAAGAAGTTCTCTCATTTTGGCTTCCTTTATAGCTACAGACTTCTCGACATTTCGATGTTCTCGATGGGCTATCCAAAATTCTTCACAAATTGTTTTGTATTTTTTCAAAGAATCACGAAATTTTCGAATATGTTTGATTTGATCTACTTTGCCCATAAAGCTAATTGTATCAGAGTTCCAAAGTTAAAACAGACATCGAAATATATGTTGAGAAATATAGACAATTTTACGTGCTGATTGTGTGGTATGAAGTTAGAACCTATTTATCTAAATAATTATGTAAACAATTAATAATACTGTAGCAATTCCCTAATAACTGAGCCAAAAAATTATAGCGCCCCTTCCCTTGTTTTTCGCTTACTATTATTTTTTACCCCAAAAGGATGAGTAGTAATATAAGAAAAGTGACTTACGATTCTTCTTTTTTTTATCACATCATAGAAGACTATCCGCTTAGGATAAATTTTCTATCCCGTTTGTCAATTATATGAATAACAAAATCTCAAAAAGTCATTATTAGAATAATATATGATATAAAATGAATCATAATTGATTTAATCTATTATTTCTTTACCAACATCCAGGCCAAAATCAACAAGTGAGTGGAATTTTTCCGGACTAATATTTTTCATAATCTCTTTCAGCGAGGGGATTTTTTGTTTAACAACTTTTAATATAATTTCTGAGCCTTTTTGATTCAAAGCTACCACCGATCCTAAAGAAAACTGCCCAGATTCAAATACCACTTTTGGTAAGCGGATACCCACACCATTACCCCACTTCTGTATTTTTGTATTCATATTATTAAGTATATATTATGTCAACTAATAATTACTTTCCTGTGCTTCCAAACCTCCCATGTCCTCTTGCAGATTCCGCCAAGGTTTCTACTTCTTCAATTTTGGGAATTTCAACTGGATAGAAAATTATTTGTGCAATTTTGTTTCCAATTTCAACAGTGTAAGGTTCACTGCCCAGATTTACCAAGTGAATATTGTATTCACCGCGATATCCGGCGTCATAAACCCCGCCCATCGTATGTAAATTTGCTTTTGACATACCTCCTTTGTCTTTTACTATTGCAGCATATCCTTCCGGAAATTCCATAGCAAAGCCAAGCCAAAAAAGATGGTGTTCTCCGGGTTTAAGTGTCTTTTCTTCAAGAGAATAGACATCCATACCTACATCCCCCGGATGAGCGTAGCTAGGAATTTTCACTCCTTCCTTAAGTTTTTGAATTTTTAATTTCATAAATGTATTATAACAATAAAAAAGCTCTGGAACATCTCTTGATGTCCCAGAGCTTACGATTTTCACTTTATACTTTCACTGTGATACAAGTTACAAAACCTCGATCACAATCTGTTTCGGAAGAAAACTCCTTTGGTACGGTGCAGTAATGACCATCACCGTTATGCGTTTTACCACAATCATTTTTTACAACATGCAGTTTGTGATGACGACAAACCCTCTCACCACATTTAAAACGATCCGGATCCCCATTGCATTGTGCAAACACTTTTTTACCCATGTGGTCTCCCCTTCTTTCTAATTTCACTGACGCCTTATGACAAAACGTACAATACTAAAAACTAATTCCTAATTCTTTATACATCTAACAGATAAAAAAGTCAAAATCTCTGGAAACTTTATTTCCTTAGCGCTTTATCAATCCTCTGTGCAAGTTTTATCATGTCTTTTTCCTTTGCACCTCTAGTAGTCTCCCCTGCTGTGCCAAGACGAATACCAGATGGATCCATTGGTGAACGGGGTTCGTTTGGAATTGTATTTTTATTTACAATAATTCCTTCTTTTTCAAGTTTGTCGCTTGCTTCAGCACCGCTAATCTTACCGGTATCCATTAAAATCAAATGACTATCAGTTCCGCCAGAAATTATTTTCCATCCATACTTTTTTAATTCGTCAGCAAGGACTTTTGCATTTTTTATAACTTGTTTTGCATATTTTTTGAAAGCTGGAGTTGAAGCTTCTTTCAAAGCTACTGCCACTGCTGCTATTTGATTCATATGCGGACCGCCCTGAAGTCCTGGAAAAACTGCTTTATCAATCAGTTCACCAAAATTTACTTCTTTTCCTTTTGCATTTATTTTTGTTTTATCTTTTCTCGAAAAAATTAGTGCACTTCTTGGTCCACGAAGTGTTTTGTGTGTGGTAGTTGTCACAATATCTGCATATTCAAACGGTGACGGATATGCTTCTCCTGCCACGAGTCCTGCAAAATGCGACATATCTACCATAAGTATGGCTCCGCAACTGTCAGCAATATCTCTAAACTTTTTAAAGTCCACAATTCTCGGATATGCAGTGTATCCTGCAATAATCATTGCCGGCTTTTCAGCAATCGCAAGTTTTTTTAATTCCTCATAATTTAAAACTTCTGTATTTTTGTCCACACCATAAGGAACTTGCGTCCAATATTTTCCAGTCGCAGAAACCTTATGTCCATGAGTGAGGTGTCCACCGTGATCAAGCGACATTCCCATTACTTTTCCTCCCTGCGGAACTAGTGCCACATATACCGCGAGATTACCTGGCGAACCGGAAAGTGCCTGGGCATTTACTGCCCATTTTTCAGGAGATAATTTAAAAAGTTTAAGCGCTCTTTCTTTACAAAGTTCTTCTACTTTGTCTGTAAACATTTGGCCTTTGTAATATCTTTTTCCAGGGTAACCTTCTGAATATTTGTTTGTGAACTTTGAACCAAGAGCTGTTAATACATCGTCTGAAACATAATTTTCCGAAGCTATCAAAGAAATTGTTTCTTTCTGTCTTTTCTCCTCCGCTTTTATCAGTCTCTCAATTTGTTTGTCTTTCATACCATTTTGAGCTAGTTAATTTTAATAAACAACATAATAATATTAAGCCAGATTTGGTTTAATAACAAGCTTGTTTTTTCCAAGATTAGAGATATTATAAATACGGACCGAAATTGGTCTTTAAAAAACTAAAGAAAGGTAAAAAAATGAAAACGTACAACAATGTTCTAAAGCAGATTTTGGAAACAGGCGTTGATCGTCAAGGCAGAAATGCCGTGACAAGAGCTTGTTTTGCAATCCAAATGCGATTTAATTTGGAAGAGGGCTTTCCGGCTGTCACCACAAAGCAATTGGCTTTTAACGCCGTTAAGGGCGAATTACTCTGGTTTTTGGAAGGTAGTGGAAGTGACATCCGCCTAAAAGAAATCATGGGTAAAGATCATACAATCTGGACGGACAATGCCGAGGCTCCATACTGGAAGCCGAAAGCAAAATTCCCCGGAGATCTGGGACGAGTATATGGTGTCCAGTGGAGACATTGGAAAAAAGCTAATGGCACGGAAGTGGATCAAATAGCAAATCTCATCAACAAACTCAAGACTGATCCAAACGATCGACGACTTGTCGTCTCCGCTTGGAATCCGGGTGAGCTTGATGAGATGGCTTTGCCACCCTGCCATATGATTTTCCAATTCTTCGCAGCGAATGGAAAATTGTCTTTGCATATGACTCAACGCAGTTGTGATATGTTCCTTGGAGTTCCCTTCAACATTGCTTCATATGCATTGCTACTAGCAATGGTAGCTCAGGTGGTTGGTATGACACCTCATGAGTGTGTGCTCACTCTCAATGATGCGCATATCTATCACGAGCATTTTGACGCAGTTAAAGAGCAACTCTCTCGTGAACCAATGAAGCTTCCAAAACTCTGGCTCAATCCAGAGATCAAGGATATTTATAAGTTCACGATGGATGACATCAAACTAGTTGACTATGAACATCACGACGCAATCAAAGCAAAAATGATTGTGTAAATAAAAAGGAAAAAATGATATCGATCATCGTTGCAATAGCAAAAAACGGAATCATTGGGTATAAGGGTGGTCTTGTTTGGAACCTTCCCGATGATCTCAAACATTTTGCTAAGATCACCAAGGGGCACACTGTAATCATGGGGAGAAAAACCTATGAATCTATAGTGGGAAGACTGGGGCATGCGCTACCAGACAGAAAAAATATTGTCATCTCAAGAGGCAATATCAAAGCTCCGGATTGCACGGTCACGAAGTCTGTTGATGAAATAGTAAAAATGTTTTCAAACAGTGAAGAAGAGGTATTTGTTATTGGTGGAGGTGAAATTTATAAGCAATTTCTACCGACGACAAATAAACTTTATATCACCGACGTTGATGTTTGGTATAGCGGTGATACTTTCTTTCCCACTTATGAGAAGGAGGATTGGAAGTTGATATCATCGGAACACCATAACAGAGACGAAAAACATGCTCACGATTTTACTTTTCTGGAGTTTGTACGAAAATAAAATAACAAAAGGGTGCCCGCGGGGACGTCCTTTTCTTTTGGAAAATTACTTTGCAAAAGATTTTTCTAATACAGTCTGAAAATCCTTCCAGACTTTTTCAATAGGCTGGCTGGCATCGATAACTTCGTGAGGAACATGCTTGATGAATTCCTTGAATCCAGCTCGGAGAGCGTTGTGAAAATTGATTTCACGTGCCTCAAAGTGGTTCAATTCTTCCCCACCCTGTTTGTTTTTTCGAGCCAAACCTATTACAGGATCAATATCAAAATACACATACAAATCTGGTTTAAGATCACCGAGATAGAAATCGCGCATTTGCCAGAAAAAGTCTTTCAACTCTGTAGCGCCCTGTGC
>Ga0265297_10012391_pt1 | contig 10248 bp, 7 predicted proteins | sample Munlanlwell13791_FD_192502 | JGI IMG/M metagenome (GOLD analysis project Ga0265297, IMG submission 192502) | Leachate microbial communities from a municipal landfill in Southern Ontario, Canada - Leachate well 137-91 | ecosystem: Engineered > Solid waste > Landfill > Unclassified | place...
GGAGAAGTTCTCCATCCTCGGGATCCGATTCAACAAGGGACGCTGCAACTCCTGCCGTACTTGTCTCAAAGCCGCGCCTTGCCCATCCCTCCAGCCCTTGATCGAAGGACGAAAAGGTTGGTTGCCCGATTGCACTTCCTGCGGCCTGTGCATCCCCGCGTGTCCCAAAGGCGCGCTGACGTTCGGGATTCCAGATCTTCTTTCGCGGGAGAAACCGCAGACCCAATACTGCGCGACCCGGTCAGGGGTTGATTCCTGACGGCACGATGCCGCTACGGCTTGCGGTTCTTGGCGAACCATTCGCGCAGCAGCTTCTCGCGTTCCGTTGGCGTCGGCGACGGGGTCGTATTCGCGCGGTCCTCGCCGTGCTCGACGCTCCAGCCGCTCCACTCGCGGAAAGCGTGATAGGTCCAGTCCCAGCCATGCGACTCGAAGATTTCGATGAGGTCCTTGATGTAACGATATGCGCTGTTTTCCGGCGCCCAGCGGATGGCGCTGAACTCACCTATATAGATATGGACGCCGTAGCGTTGCTGGAACTCGACGACCGGCCGGAGCGCCGCTTCCAACGCCGCCTTGTCCCAGTGCTTGCGGGCGATCTCGCCGGGATAGACAAATTGTTTCCCCGATTTGTCGTGGACGCCTTGGTGCGTGAACTCGTGCGGCATATACATGTGGACGCTATAGACCACGCCGGGCACATCCAATGGACGCAGTTCCTTCAGGCCGTTCGGGTTTCCCCACTGCGCCGGCTCGACGATGATCGCGTGCTTCGGGTCAATCGCCCGCACTGCCCGCGCCGCGCGCCCGGCCAGTTCCTGCCAGTCTGCCATCGACTCGGCCACTTCATCCTCGACCGGTTCATTGGCGAGGTCGTAACCCCAGACGGCTCGCGAATCCTTGTAGCGGCGCGCCATTTTCTGCCAGACCTCGATGAACTTCTCTTGCGCATCCTTGCTGGCAAACAGCCCGCCATCGCTGCCAACGTAACCGCTGACCGTGCGTTTCCCGCCCGGTGGCGAGTGAAGGTCCACGACCACCCGCAGTCCGTATTTCTCGCAAAGCGGCAGCGCGGCATCGAGCTTGGCCAGTTCGCTCTCCAGCCACGCGTCGTAATCGGCCAGCGTGAACGACGTCTCGCCGCGCCGCGCGTGACGGGTGAGTTGCCAGCGAATCACGTTGGCGTTCCATTCCTGGCCGAACGTGCGCAGGCCCGCCTCATCAATGCCCGGCCTGATCATCGCCCCGCGCAACCGCGGCAGGTCGTGGCCTGTGAACACGGGGCCGGCATTCACGCGCGGGACCGGCGGCGGCAGCGGTGGCCGGCGCACGACGACACGCACGTCATCAAACCAGACTTTGCCGGTCACTGCTTCAAGGCCGAGACACAGGTGCATCTGCGTCGCGTCCGCAGGCACGCGGACCGTGAACGCGCACCGCTTCCAGTCGAACGAGCCGGTGTCGAGCGATGCTGCGGGCCATTGTTTGCCATCGGGCGCGACGATGGGCGCCATGAACTTCACGCCGTTCCACGGCTTCGGTTTTTCGCTGACGTTCCCGGCCTTGATCATCGCCGAGAAGCTCAATACGCAGCCGCGCACGCGTTCCACCGGCAGCGTTCGCTGCGTCATCGTCGTCCGGTCGATGCAAAGTGAATGCCCGCTCTGGAAACCGGCCGCGAGTTTCGGCGCTCCAGACCAGCCCGCCAGCGCGTTGGTTCCCTCGAAGTCGGTCACGAAGATTACGTCACCCTTCGCCGGCGCGGACTGTGCCGTTGCGGCAGACGTCGGGAGGGACGCGGCCCCAAGGAGGCAAACGACAAGTGTCAGGAATCGACGGCCAACTGTCTCGGAACCACTCAACCAGAATGATTTCATGAAATCTCTTTCACACAATTTTCCGCAAGCCAGCCCGCGACTCAACCGACGCGCTGGCCGCGCTTGCGACCCGCAGTTTTCTGCGGGATTACAGCGTTTTCCTGCTCTTGCTGCCGGATCGATTCCTCGTGGATCATCTCGAACACGTCGAGGACGAAATCCTGGTCGAGGTTGTGGGCCGTGCCGTAGCTGGTGCGGTCCTTGATGATCTCGCTCCAACGGTGCGGCTGGAAGGAGGAGGTGCCGTATTTCTCCTTGTAGTGGCTCATCTGCCGCACGATCTCCATCCGCCGGCTCAGGCCATCCAGAACCTGGTGATCGAGACTGTCCACTTCCTTGCGAAGCTCGGCCATGTGGCGGAGGTAATCGCGCACGACGGCAAGCTCCTTCTTCGGCTTGAGCTTCGCCAACAGGCTGCGCAGTTGCGTCGGCGTGATTTGCTGGTTGCGGTCGCTCTGGGCCTGGTTCGGGTGCGGATGTACTTCGATCATGAGGCCGTCGAAAAGAAGGTCGAGGGCCTCCTGCGAGAGAGGCTTGAGCAGTTCCTGCGTGCCGCCCATGTGGCTGGGATCGCAGATCAGCGGAATCTCCGGCATCCGGCGGCGCAGCTCCAGCGGGATGCGCCAGATCGGTTCATTGCGGTAGATCGTTTCGCGCGCCGTCGAGAAACCACGATGAATGGCGGCGATCTTCGTGACACCGGCGCGGCGCAACCGTTCGATGGCGCCCATCCAGAGTTCGAGGTCGGGATTGACCGGGTTCTTCACCATCACCGGCAGGTCCACGCCGCGCAGGCGATCCGCCAGCGCCTGGACCGAGAACGGATTGACGGTCGTGCGCGCGCCGATCCACAGAATATCAATGCCATGCGCGAGACAGGCGTCCACATGCGCGGGCTGGGCCACCTCGCACGCGACGGGAAGTTTCGCGGCTTTGCCGGCCGCCTTGAGCCACGGCAAAGCGGCCTCGCCGATGCCTTGAAACGAGCCGGGACGGGTGCGCGGTTTCCAGATGCCGCCGCGCAACGCGCTGATGCCTTGCTTGCCCAGTTGCACCGCGGCCTCCATGATCTGCTGCTCGGACTCCACGCTGCACGGCCCGGCCACCACGATCTTGCCTTGAAGACATGCTCCGCGGCCGTGAAGCCGGCGAAGTCCTCCATCCGATGTGCTCATGATGTTTCCTTTTGGTTCGCACCCGCGTCGCTGTCATCCTTTGAATGAAGTCACGTCGGGTCATGGCCTTCATGATGCGGTTCAGGCCGTCGCCCATGATGACCCATAGTTGATGGAGCGGCAATAACAACTCGCACAACGTCCGCGTTGACTCGTCCGCATCGAAGCCGGGCGCGTCCTTATTCCGTCACGTTCCAGCGCGCCTTGTAGAGCCGTTCGCCGGGCAGCTTCAATGCTATCTCGAAATCCAGCCAGCGCACCGTGTCGCTCCACCATTGGCGGTTGCTGCCTTGGATGAGGGTCGTCAATCCTGTCTTGGGATGGATGCTCACGCACTTGACGCCGCCTTTGTTCCCCCAGGTCATGTGAGGGAAAAACGCCCGGCGCTGCAAGTCGAACACATAGACATGAGAACCGGTGGTCAGCACCAGGATGTCACGATTGGGAGCGAGTTGCAGATCGTGTCCACCCGGGTCCGGCAGCGGATAGGAATCCGCCATGTGGAGTTTTGGTTCCGTGCCGGCCCAGTTGGCCAGCCGGTAGCCGTTCAGTTGATCATACCCCAGCGCCCACAACGTCTGCCGCTTCTCGTCCCACACCACTCCGTGAGCCGAATACAACTCCGTGGTGGAAACCGCCTCTGCCGGCTTGCCCAGGTCGAACACAGCGAGCCGGTTCCCTTTCGCGTGGGTCGAGCCTGCCACCACCACGCGGTCACGCGGCAGCATCTCCGCCGAATGCGCGTTGCCGACGAAGGCTGAGAACAGCGCCTTGCCACTCGCCCGCTCCACCAGTGCCACACCGCCGCCGGAGGATGTGATCAGAATCTTCTTCCCGCCCTCCACCGGCTTGCACTCGTCTGTGCTGCCGAACTTGTTGCGGAGTTGCTCTGGCAGATTTGGGCAGTCCTTGGCCCGCCATGACCAGACTCTGTTTGTGGAAATCCTGTCCGGTGCGCCGACTTTCAGAGCGAACACCTCGTCCCAACCGCAGATAATCAGTTCGTCGCTGGCGAGCGCATTCGATGATGAGAGGAAGAACCCCGCAGGCAACAGCAGCGTCAGCAATCTGCACAATGTCGAAGTCATAACGCAACATCCTCGCATGGGCACGTCTTCGCAACCACCCGCCAGCACTCAACCACGGTCGGCCGATCGTGCAAGGCCGCGTCAGTGGGCGCGTCACTTCTTGCCGGTGACCTTGCGGATATAGAGAATTTCCTCTTCACGATACGGCTTGCCGTCGGCGCGGAAGATGTCGTGGAACCAAAGCGGCGGCTCACCAACGTAGGTCTTTTTCCAACTATCCCACGGGTAGATCGTTTGCGTCTTGCCGGAGACAAGGCCCCAGTTGTAGGCGGCGACGCGCTGTTCCTTCATCCACCCGAGATGCGGCTCGAAGAAACTGCCGTTGCCGCGCGACATGTACTCGGTGCAAAGGACCGGACGGTCGTAACGGCGCAGATGTTGAACGCACAGTTTCAGGTCATTGAGTTTGCCGTAGCTGTGAAAGCTGATGACATCGGAGTTCCCGATCTGGATGGCATCCATCGGCTGCAGCTTGGCAGGATCGGCCCAGTTGCCCTGCCAGACGCCGCTGGTGAGCGGCTGCGTTGGCCGCGCCTCGCGCGCCCACGCGAACGCCTTCGGCAGCAATGACCGCACAGAGGCGACCTTGTCTTTTGGCTCGTGCGCGCCGTAGGCGCTGTCGTTGCGATTGCTCGGCTCGTTCCAGACATCCCAGATCTGCACACGCCGGTCATCGCGGAAGCGGCTGACGACCCCAACGACGTAGTCGCGCAACGCGGCGTGGCGCGCCGGGTCCTTGAGCACTTCGGCGCCGGGCGTTTGCACCCAGCCGGAATTGTGGACGCCGGGTTTGGGTTCGCGTTGCTTGCCAAGTTTCGGGAACGGGTCCCAGCAGGAATCGAAGAGCACGAACATCACGCCGATGCCGTGCTTGTCGGCAACGGCGAGGAATTTGTCGAGCCGGTCGAGAAAACCTTTCGAATCCTGCTCCCACAGCAGGTGGTGCAGGAACACGCGCACGGAGTTGAAGCCGAGCGACGCGGCCCAGCCCAATTCGCGGTCGTTGGTGGCGAGGTCGAACGTGTCGGCCTGGAACATCTCCAGTTGGTTGATGGCGGTGCTGGGGATGTAGTTGCAGCCGAGCAGCCAGCCATGTTCGTCAAGCCACGCGTTGGCCTTCTTGGCCGGCCAGCGGCCGGGCGCGTCGGCAGTGTGAGCCGGCGTGACGATGATGAGTGACAGGAGGGATGCGAGGATGAGGCAGTGTTTGTTCATTTTCGTGATCAAGGCTCAATGTGCAAAGAACGACAGGTTCCACTTCTCACGCCATTCAACAACCGGCCGGCCATCCTTGAACTGGAGCGGCAGCCAGAGGTGGCGCGAGTCGGCGAGGTTTGTCTTGTTCCAACGGTCGGCCATGAAAATGAATCTATCTTTTCTCCCTGCGACAGGAAACACAAACGTGCTCTGGCCGCGAAACGTAATTTCCGCCTCCGGGCCGCAGCATGGGTTGCCAAGCTCGGTCCACGGCCCCCAGATCGAATCAGCAACGGCTGAGCGCGCGGTGTTCGGAGCCCAGCCGGTGCAGCCCGACGCGATGAGCCAGTATTTGCCGGCGTGTTTGAAGACGACCTGCGCTTCCATGTGCCGTCCCTCGAAAACGCGGGCGAACTTGCCGCTGTGCTTGAGATAGTCGTCAGTCAGCAGCGAGATGTAGGTGGTTTTGTTGTTCTCGGAGGAGTAGATGCGATAGGCCTTGCCGTCGTCGTCCTGGAACAGCGTCTGGTCGCGGCTGTACTGTCCCTCAGGCCGCACGCTCTCGATGTAGCGGAACGGTCCCGCAGGCGAATCAGCCACGGCTACACCGGCGCGCGCAGCCTTGTAATCCTCGCTGTCGATATGCATCCACATTACAAACTTCTTCGTGCGCGCGTTGAAGATAACCTTCGGCCGTTCGCAGACCTTCGACGGATGCAGATCGTGCGCCGGGTCGTCCGTCACGGCGCGCAACACAAGGCCCTCGTCCTTCCAGCGAAGCAAATCCCGCGACGAATAACAGCGCACGCCGGTGACATCCACACGGTAGCCTTCCCAAGCCTTCGTGGATTCCGGCAACCACGTGCGCCCCTCCTTGTTCTCTCCATACCAGTAATAAACGCCCGCGTGGAACAACATGCCGCCGCCGTGGGCGTTGATGGCCTTGCCGTCCGTGTCGAGCCAGACCTCGCCCGGTTGGAACTCCAGCGAGTCGGCCGCGCCGCCCTGCGTCGCCAGAGCCAGGAAGATCAGAAGCAGCAGTGGCTTGGATGTGTTTGCGTTCATGGTTTGTCGCGGTCGGCCGGCATGATACGCGGACGGGCGCGGGCGGCAACGACTGTTTGCATGGAATCTTCCTGAGATGGCCCACTCTGCGCTTGCCGTCCAGCGGCGTGAGGCTACGATGCGGACGCAGACAGACACCCATAACTCATCTTGTGAACATGCACACTCATCACATCACACGACGCAACTTCCTTGGCAGCGCAGCGACAGGAGCGGGAATGCTCGCGATGCCGCAGTTGTTCGCGGCAGAAGCGGAACTTTCGGAACGGCAGAAAGTGGAGGCGGCGATTCCGACGAAGGCGTTTGTGACGCCGCGCAAACCGCGCAAGCTCCTGATCTTCGGCCTCAACGTCAACTACGGCGGGCATCCCTCCATCCCCACCGCCAATCTCGCGTTCGAGTTGATGGGGCGGAAGACGGGCGCATTCGAGACGACGGTCAGCCGTGACCCGGTGGTATTCAAACCGGAGAGCCTGCGGCAATGCGACGCGGTCTTCTTCAATAACAATGTCGGCAACCTTTTCGAGGACCCCGCGCTGCGGCAGAGCCTCGTCGAGTTCGTGTATGCCGGTGGCGGAATGATGGGCGTCCACGGCACATCGGTGGCGTTCACGCGCTGGCCGGGCGCGAAGGAAGATTGGCCGGAATTTGGCGCCATGATCGGCGGGCGCGGCGCAAACCACCGCGTCAACACCGAGCATGTGTTCATCAAACTCGACGACCCGGAGCATCCGCTGAACCAGCCTTTCGGCGGCAAGGGTTTCGAGTATCGCTCGGAGTTCTTCCGCGTCCACGAGCCGTATTCGCGCGACCGTCTGCGCGTGCTCTTCAGCATCGACACGGCGAAGACCGATCTTACCGAGGGCGGCAAGCGCACCCGGATGGAACGCGCCGACAACGACTACGCGCTCGCCTGGGCGCGAAACTACGGCCGCGGTCGCACCTTCTACTGCACCATCGCTCACAACCCGTCTATCTTTTGGGATGCGACGATGCTGCGGTTCTATCTCGCTGCGGCGCAGTTCGTGCTGGGAGATCTCCCCTGCCCGACCATTCCGAGCGGCAAACTAACGCCGGCCATCCGCGCGCAGGAAAAGCTCGGCTGGCGGCTGGGCGTCGAGGCCGGTACATTCCAGAAGTCCACGATGTTCGAGGCGATCGAGAAGACCGCGCAGCTCGGCGTGCTATTCATGGGCGGGATGGATTCCCAAAAGGTCAGCCAGGAGATTCCGAAGAACTTCGATCCGCAACTCACCGACGACGAACAACGGCAAATCCGGCTGAAACTCGACGCAGCCGGCGTGCGGTTGTTGACATACTACATCCACAATATCCCGGGCGACGAAGCCGGTTGCCGGCGCGTATTCGAGTTTGCGCGGAAGATCGGCGTCGAAACGATCATGTCCGCGCCGGCGCCGGAGACGCTCGACATGATCGAGAAGTTCGCGGATGCCTTTGACATCAACGTGGCCATCCACAACCTCGACCAGAAGAACACGCCGCGCTACTGGCAGCCGGAAGGCGTGTTGAAAGCGTGCGCGGCCCGCAGCAAACGGCTCGGCGCGTGCGGCGATCTCGGTTGCTGGCTGCGTTGCGGCATCGATCCGATGCAGGCGTTGCAGACGCTCAAGGAGCGCCTCATTACCGTCCACATGCACGACGTGAGCGAACGGAGCCTTGCCGGCCGCGACGTGCCGTGGGGCAGCGGCGCCGGCAAGACCAGCGGGGTTCTCCACGAGATGCGCCGGCTCGGCATCCGGCCGACGATGTTCGGCCTCGAGTATCCCTGCAGTGGGCCCGACTCGCTGCCGGAGATCGCGCGTTGCGTGGAGTTCTTCAACGGCGAGAGTCTGAAGATCAAGTGACCGCTACCGCCGCTCGTGTCACTACTCGCGCGTCGGTTCGGGCGCAGGGGGCCGGCTCGCCTCCGGTTTCGCCACGTCCACTGTGACCGGATTCGTGTTGCTGGCTCCCCAGCCGCGGAAGTTGCCAGCAACGTGATGTTTGGCAGGATCGCCTTCACAGCGGACGTTGCCACCCTTGGCGCCGCCGCCGCGGATGAGACAGCCGGAAATGTAGCAACCCGCCGCCGTGGGAGTGAGGCGGATCGAAGCGCAGGGAGAATGGCCTGTCTGGCCTGGATCGCCTTCGCGGAAATTGCCGAGAATGTTAAGCGCGGTCAGATGCGCGCCGAAGCCGCCGATATTGACACCATCGAGCTTGTTGCCTTCGATCCACGCGTCGCGCAGCACGACCGTGGAGGCGACCTTGGGCGAGATGAAGACACCGTGACCGCCATTGGCCTCGGACCAGAAGGAGGAGACGAAGCAGCCGGCGGAGAAATTCTTGGAGGCGATGGTGAAGCCGTTGCCCTTGTTGTGCATGGCCACGCAGCCGTCATAAGCGCCGGCGTTGCAGTCCACGATCTGCCAGCCGTCGCCGTCATTGGAAGAGGCGGAACAGTCACGGAAGTTGCCGCCCTGGCATTTCTCCAGGACGAAACCGTGGGAAAGCGCGTTCTCGGCGTTGACGCGTTGGATGGCGTTGGGCCGGCCGCTGATCTTGAACGCAGTGAATCCGTGCTTCGCCTGTTTGTTGGCGTCGAGGGTGATGCCGGAGATGAGCACGTGCGAGGCGACGTTGACGTGCATGACGCTTTCCATCGGCTGGCTTGCCCGAATGCGGGCGTACTCACCCTGGATGACGAGCGCGGAGTTCCACGAATAGGAACCCATCTGGATGTGGATGGGCTGGCTGACGAGATAGGTGCCGCGCGGAATGATGACAGTGATCGGCGCCATGCCGGGGTATTCCTTGTTCCCCTTGTAGGCGACAACGCGCTTGTGCACGCCGGTGGAACAAAGGGCGGCGGCGATGGCGGTCTGGATGGCCTTGGTGTCGTCGGCCTTGCCGTCGCCGACAGCGCCGAAGTCGCGCACGTCATAGGCAAGCGGCGGCCGCGAGGGCTGATCGGCGAAGCTGAGACCGCAACTCAGCGCGAGCGCCGCAAGGAGCCAGAGTTTGCGCGTCGCGGGGAATGTAAGATTCATAATGATTCTCCTGTTCGCGAACAGCAGCGTAGCAGCCGCCAGATGCGCGCCAAGTGGAAAAATTCCGCACTGTGTTCCGCCGAACTAGTTGAATTTCTCTTCAAGTGCGGAGAATATCGCGGGCATTGTGAATACATGCACTCAGAGGATGACTCGGCGTGAGTTTCTCAACCGCGCGGTGATGGTGTCGGGAGCTGTCGCGACGCCGTGGATCATTCCCGCGTCGGCGCGTGGTGCAGTTGCACCGAGCAAACGGCTCACGATTGGATTGATCGGGCGCGGATGCATGGGCCGGGGACACCTGCACGCGATGATGGGCCGGCGGGAAGTGCAGGTGCTGGCGGTTTGCGACGTGGACCGTGAGCGGCGCGAAGAAGGCAAGCGTCTCGTGGAGGAAACTTACGCCGCCGAGCGCGCCAGCGGTGTCTATCGCGGGTGCGTGGCCTATAACGATTTTCGCGAACTGCTGGCCCGGCCGGACATTGACGCGGTGATCATCGCCACGCCGGACCATTGGCACACACCCGCGACGATCCTGGCGGCCCAGGCGGGCAAGGATATCTATTGCGAGAAGCCGGTGTCGTTGACGATCCATGAAAGCCGGCGGCTTGTGGAGACGGTGCGGCGTCATGGACGTGTTTTCCAGACGGGGACGCAATACCGTTCCATTCCGCGCATCCGGCAGGTGTGCGAATTCGTCCGTGCGGGCGGACTCGGGCGGGTGAAGTCCGTCTTCACCATCTGGAGCCAGTATGGCATTCCGAACATCGGGCCTTCGTATATACCGCTCGACCCC
>Ga0265297_10012392_pt1 | contig 10247 bp, 11 predicted proteins | sample Munlanlwell13791_FD_192502 | JGI IMG/M metagenome (GOLD analysis project Ga0265297, IMG submission 192502) | Leachate microbial communities from a municipal landfill in Southern Ontario, Canada - Leachate well 137-91 | ecosystem: Engineered > Solid waste > Landfill > Unclassified | place...
CTGAGCCTTAGCCGCTGCTTTCGCAGGGGCGGTTTTACCGGCCGCAGGGGCTTTACCGGCCGGGGCAACTTTACCAGCAGGGGCAACTGCCGCGGTTTCTCCGGCAACTGCTGTTTCCTCAACCTTTTCCACTTTTTCTTTCTTAATCTTAATCCTTAATGTCTTTATTTTCGGCAACCCATAGACATTATCGCCTTCTTTCCACGCCCCCTTTTCCTGCATCAGGCGTATACGCTCTGTGCGCTTTAATACGGATCTTTGCTTTTTGTCCTGCTCCGATATTGCTAATGACGGGTGTATAGACATGTTTTTATAACCTCCTTATTTGACAATTTCCATAACGTTTACTCAATTCCTTAACTAAAGGCTGCGCTGCTTCTTTATTAGGGAAATTTCCTACGCATACGATAACATAATCGCCTTTACTCAGCAACATCGCGCTAAATCCTTTTTTCTTAATGATTTCGGCTTCTCTCCGGGCATTGGCTTTAGTCCGGAAACTAGCCACCTGGATAGTAAAAGCCCCCTCTTGTTGCGCGGCCAGAGTTGCCGGCTGTTTGATTGCTTCTTCCTTCTTGACTATTACCTGTGGTTGCACCACTATGCCCTGAGGTTTGACCGGCGCTAACGTCCTAGCCTGCTCTATTAATACAATCCTCTTGCCTTTTTCAACCCCCATAGAAAAAGCGATAATTCCCGTAACTAAAATAGCGATAATTATAAGTATTGTTTTCTCATAAGCCCAGATTCGGCTAAGCAACTCGTTATGAGGCTTAGGGCTAAAGCCCTGCGTTTCATTTGACTGCAGGAATAGCTCTAATTGAGGACCGTTTTCCCTTTCCATACGGCTTCTTATCCCCTGTGTTCGTCCTGTTTAAGGTAAATTTTGGTATTAACTTTCTTTATTATTCTTAAAAACGCTTCTACTACGCGGGGGTCAAATTGCGACCCGCTCTTCTTTTTTATCTCTTTTATCGCCGAGTTTATATCTTTTCTTTCCCGATACGGCCGTCCGTAAACCATAGCCTCAAAAGCATCGGCAACCGCCATAATCCGCGCGCCCTCCGGGATCTGGCCTTTCTTCAGGTGAGACGGATAACCCGTACCGTCAAATTTCTCATGGTGATGCATTATAATCGGTATAACCGGACGCAATACCTGCAATGGCCGCAATATCTGAGCGCCCTTAACAGGATGTTTTTTGATAATGTCGTATTCTCTGGCGGTCAGTTTAGTGGTCTTAGTAAGTATCTCCGGAGGAATATCAACCTTGCCCGCGTCATGAAGAAGGCTGGCGTATTTTAAACTCTGAATCTGCTTTTCATCCAGGTGCATCTGATGGCCTATGGCGGTAACCAGCCGGCTAAAATAAGGCGAATGCGTGTACTCCTGGGGCACGCGGGTATCCAATAGCGTAACCAGCGATTTTATGCTGCCTAAAACTATTTTTTGCTGGTCCTCATAAAGCTGAAGGTTCCTGATGCCTATTATCGCCTGCTCTATCAAAGTCATCAGGGTTTCCTGGTCAACCCTCTCAAAGGCATGCACTCCCTTCTTGCGCCTTAAAATTATAATCCCGATAAGATCGTCGGAAATCAAAGGGGCGGCTATAAAATTACCGTGTATCATTACGGAGCTGGTCCTGATTATTCTTTTTTCAACCCTGTTAATGATCCTGCTTTTCTGCTCGGTGCAGAATTTGCTTTTGCCGCTGATAATGCATTTTAAGACAGAATACTTCTTTGTCGCGTCCAGCATAATAATCTGGCAATAGCCGGCATTTAATATCTGAGTAATGAGCCGGGCCAGGCGCGGGATTAAATCCTTTAAATCATAAGTGGAATTAACCAGCCTATAGATACTATGAATGGTGGAAATTAAATTTTTATACCTTTTCGTAGGGGTCAAATAATTTTTTGTATTCATCTAGCGCATACCTGTCGGTCATCCCGGCGATGTAATCGCAAACCGCGCGCGTTACGCCGTCTCGGGTAATTCTATCTTGAATTTTCTCGGGGAGCTGTTTCGGGTTAGCTACATAAACCTTAAATAGCTCCTGTATAAAACGCTTGGCTTTAATGCTCATCCGCACTACGCGATAATGGTTATACAGCCTCTCCATCAGGAACGCGCGCAGCGGCTTTCTTAATTTTAGCATATCCTGGCTGAAAGTGACAACTTTTTTATCTATTTTTTTGGCGTCCCTGTATGATTTAAGCCTGAATTTTACGATGTTTTTCTCCGCCTCCCGGATTAAATCTGTAACCTGCAGGTCAATTAATGACCTAATAATCAAATACCTGCGCTTTTCCGGGGAAATCTTTTCATATTTCTTTGAAATATTTTTATTTATACTGCTCCATATGGAAAGATTTTCCAGATCCGACTCCCTAATCAAGCCTGAGGCCAGGCCGTCATCAAGGTCATGGTTATCATAGGCTATCTCGTCGGCAATATCAACCACCTGCGTTTCCAGTGTCGGCGATTCTTCGGGGGCAAGGCCTTTTAGCCTTGTGCCTATATCAAAGGATGTGGAGTGCTTGGCTATCCCCTCCCTTACTTCCCAAGTCAAATTGATTCCGGGAAAATCAGGGTATCTTTCTTCAAGATAATCCACAACTCTTAAGCCCTGCGTATTATGATTAAACCCGCCGCATCTAGACATCAGCTCATTTAGGGCCTCTTCCCCGGCATGCCCGAACGCGGTATGGCCTAAGTCATGCGCGAGGGCTATTGCCTCGGTCAAATCAATATTGATGCGCAGGGCGCTGGCGATAGTCCGGGCAATTTGAGCGACTTCAAGGGTATGAGTCAGCCTGGTGCGGTAATCATCTCCTTCATGATTAACAAATACCTGCGTTTTATACTCAAGCCTCCTAAAGGCGGCAGAATGCACAATTCTGTCGCGGTCCCGCTGATAAGCCGACCTGTAAGGATGCTCATTTTCAGGATAGACCCTGCCCCTGCTATTTATGCTCCTCATGGCGTAAGGCGCAAAGATGAGGCTTTCAGTCTCTTTGATTTGTTTTTGATTGAGCATTTTTTAATTGTTTATATAACTCATCCAAAGATTGCGAAATTATTTTTGTGCCGGATAATACGGGCATAAAATTTGTATCACCTACCCACCGCGGGACTACGTGGACATGCAAGTGCCCGGTAATCCCCGCGCCTGCTGCGCGTCCTAAATTTATCCCTATATTATAACCGTTCGGTTTTAGGACTTTGTCCAGAAGCCTCTGGGTTTTATTAATCGCCTTGAATAAATCAATCGCCTCTTCATCATTTAACTGGGCAAGCGAGCAGATGTGGCGCGCCGGGGAAACCAGCATATGGCCGTTATTATACGGAAAAATATTCAGCATCGCGGCTGAGTGCTTAGTATTAAAAACAACGTAATCTTTTGTTTTTCCCTTGACGCTGGCGCAAAATATGCAGCCTTTTTTCTTTTTTATATTTCTTATATAATTGACCCTCCAGGGCGCCCAGAGCTTATCCATATTTACCCCGTTCGAAATATTTTTTCTTTGTCCCCATTAGTGATTTATTTCCAACGGGGTCAAATTTTAACTATAACAGCTTTAATTTTGTGGCTTTGGCTACCGGAAGCCAAACCAGGGCCTTCTGGCCTGCCGTTAATTTCAATTACTCCGTAAGTCCTACAGTCGGCGCAGATTTTGTCCGTCGGGCTTCCCGGATTAAAGAACAAAACGCCCCCGCGCGTTTCATTCATTGCAGAGTGTGAATGCCCGAAGACGATTATATCCGGCATATCGCTCTTAAATTCCGCGCTAAGAAGCTCAACTATGCCGTTAGGAGCTCCGTAACCATGAAAAAGCCCGATTTTGAAATTACCTGCTTTAAATACCTCTTTTTGCGCCAGCACATCCCTTATCTCCTGCGGATCCATATTCCCCCAAACCGCTTTAACATTGCTGCAAAGTGATTTAATCTTCTCAAGGATCTCAAGGCTCACAAAATCCCCGGCATGAATAACCATATCAGCTTTTTTTATCTCTTCCAGCAATTTTAAAGGCAGCTCTTGCGCCCTGTCAGGGATATGCGTATCAGAAAGCACTACTATCTTCACGGGTTTCTCCTAGCTTAAGCGATTACGCGCGGCTTGGAATACAAATCAAGCATCTGGTTCAGGCTATTAATATCCCAGGTCCAGATTTTCTCTTCTAACGCCCGGAGCCTTGTATTCATATCAATATCTTTAAGAGTCACGATTATCTTTCTCTGAAGCTTATGCCGGTATTTCCGGCATTCTTTTGAAAATTCCAAAACATCCTCCTCGCTAAGCTGCTCCTGTTTAACCGCCACAATCCAGAGGCTGTCGTTAGAACGGCCGATTAAGCCGTTCTTAAGTATGCGGCTATGGAACTGCAACGGTTTAATCTCGCGGAAATGATTCAACCTGACCTTCCTCCTATCCATTTGGACCATTTCATCTTCAAATGAGCCCAGCAACTCATTCATCCTTTCCATAAGCGGTTTCTGGGCATTGAGCATAAATTCCTGAATCATGCCTTCAAGGCTATCCCGGAATTTGTTCTTCTGGTTCTTGGCATCAAAGGTTAAAGATGAAAGTTTTTCCTGGTAAACAAATTTCATCCAGAAACTAAATACCCGGTCATTTATCTTTAAGAAATCGCCGCTGCGTGAAATGGCATCCAGCTCCAGTAAATACGTGATCCTGGCAATCAGGTCCTTCTTTTGTATGCGCAAAAGCTGGGCGATATCCTTTATCCTGTTCCTGCCGCTTGAAATAAGGTATAGAATAGATATGTAGTCATTGCTATGCGTATGATCCATAAAACTCTTTATGTAATTTGAAAATCTCTGGTTGAGGAGGCCGCTGGACTCAAAGAGAAGGTTCTGGAGGATCTCTGAGAGGGCGCCTTCCCTGTTCTTTAGAAGCGCATCGCTGATAACCTCAAGGTACATCGGGTATCCGCCGGTAAAATGCACGATGAAATTATTAAGCGGCTTTGCCAGATTTAACCCCGCGAACCTGACCCTCAAATATTCTTCGCTTGACCTGATATCAAACGGTTCTACCGTGATTACCTCAAAGTTCCCGAATAAGAGGGAAAGATTCTTGGAGAGTATATTCTTCGTTTTAAATTTCATTGAACTTACAATGATATACATCGTGTTTTTATTGGTAATGAGCAGCTTGGCCCATTCACGGTAAAGATTCAAGAACCCGATACTCTCCAGGTTCTGAAATTCGTCAAATATTACGACGCAGACCTTTCCTGTTTCCTGGTAAAGTATTTCGCAAAGCAAATTCAATTCAGTAAATATATTCTTCTTTTTCCTCTTCTCCAGGCTGTTCAGGATAAACCTTATTCTTTCAACCGTTTTAGGCGCGTATTTCTCGGACTTATTGATTAAAAAGGCAAGGTCTTCCTGTAATACCATACCGCTGTTAATAAGAAAATTATAGAGCAGAACACCTATGAATCTTTTAGCGAAAGAATTGAGCGACTCCGGGCGAACATCAAGGTAAACATTGATAATGCGGTTATCCTGGAACTTATTCAGGAAATTAAAGATTATGGAGGTCTTGCCTACCAACTCATCGCCGATTATGGCGATATTCTGGCGGTAGTTATCCTTTAACCCGCTTACGCGCATCTTTAGTATTTCCTCGTAACCTTGCCGGCCAAAAAATATTTTTTTCATATTATTAAGGTAAATAGAATAACGGGTTCTGAGATATATACCCGCGCCTTACTTCAAAATGTAAATATGTGCCCCTCTCCCTGCCGCTTGCACCTACCCTGGCAATACGCCCACCCTTCGGGACAATATCCGCGGCCTTGACAAAAATCTGTGAGTTCCCGCCATAAACAGTAAATAACCCGTCGTTATGCTCAATGATTATAGTTTTACCGAATCCCGCAAAATTTTCATCCGTAAAAACTACCTTGCCGGCCCTTGCGGCTAACACATCCAAAGAACCGTAGGGTTGGATGTTAATGCCTTTATTCAGCATATTATTAATGGTCTGGCCAAAGGCCCCGGTTACTCTGCCGCGCAGGGGCCAGATAAAATCATCGCTATCGTTATATTTAACAGCCTGCGCCTGAGGCCTTGAGCGGTTAGGAATAAAAATCTGTTGGGAGACCTCAATAGCCGTAGTATCAGTTATGCGGTTTACCCGCGCCAGTTCTTCAAGATCAACTCCATATATTTTGGATATTTTCCAGAGGGTCTGGCCTTTCTCTACCTTATGATAAATTCCTGCCATTACCGGGGGAGCCTTCGCTACGGGCGGTTTTACATAAGGAGCTGTGGCGCAGCCAGCTAAAAAAAGTGAAAAGCAAGTAGTATATAGTATGCGGGCCATTCCCAACTTATTTTTTAAAATATGTTTTTTCATATTTTTCTTTCCCTTGCATACTAGATACTACCTGCCGCATTTAATAGCGGGCGAAGGGAATTGAACCCTCCTATCCAGCTTGGGAAGCTGGTGTTCTACCGATGAACTACGCCCGCATAACCGGCCTGCCGCTAGGACAGGCATTCATCCATCAGCTTAATGGAGCAATATTTTCCGCACATCGTGCAAACTTCCTTATTCCGCGGCCGCGATTGATTACGGTAAATTCCCGCCTTAACCGGGTCTATAGAAAGCTTAATTTGTTTTTTCCAATCGCGCTTTGAACGGGCTAAGGACATTTCTCTATCCCAGGCTACAGCAGGTTTATTGTTTTTCACTATGTCCGCCGCGTGCGCCGAGATCCTGGAAGCGATTATCCCCTCTTTAACATCATCAGGCGATGGGTGCCTTAAGTGTTCAGCCGGAGTAACGTAGCATAAGAAATCCGCCCCAAAGCTCGCCGCTATTGCCCCGCCTATTGAGGCGTTAATATGGTCGTAGCCGCACGCCACATCAGTTACTAACGGCCCTAAAACATAAAACGGCGCCCCATGGCAGATTTTCTTCTCTAACGCTATATTTTTCTCAATTTGATCTAAAGGCACATGGCCCGGGCCCTCAATCATAACCTGTACATTCTTCTTTCTTGCGCGAAGGGCTAATTCGCCTAAAGTCCTGAGCTCCGCGATTTGAGGCTTATCGGTTGCGTCCAGTATTGAACCCGGCCGCATCCCGTCTCCTAGACTCAAAACCACATCATATTCGTAGGCGATATCCAATATCTCGTCAAAATACTCGTAAAACGGGTTTTCCGCGTTATGAAAAGATACCCAATTCGCGATTATCGCTCCACCCCTTGAAACAATATTAAGTATCCTTTTATTCTTTTTTAGTATCTGAATATTTTTCCTGGTCACTCCTGAATGGATGGTAAAAAAATCCACTCCTTCTCTTGCCTGCTCCCTGAGCACACCCAGCATATCGCCGGGCTTAAACTTCAGGAAATTCCTGTATTTGTTCTGGGCGTTAACCGCCATTTCGTAAACAGGAACCGTGCCCAGAGGTATTGTGGAACGCTTTAATATTTCTCTACGGATACCCCTCAGGTCTCCGCCAACGCTTAAGTCCATAACAGCGTCAGCGCCGTATTTTATGGAAATATCTATCTTTTTTAACTCTTCCTTCAGGCTGGATTTATCCGTAGAAGTTCCAAGGTTGGAATTTACTTTTGTGCGCAGGCCGGATCCCACTCCGCAGGGCTTAGAAATATTATGAATCCTGTTTTTTAATATGACTACCCTACCTTCTTTTATGGATTTTAAGAGGAGAGCCGGACTAACCCCTTCAGCGCGCGCGATTTTACGCATCAAAGGGGTAATTATATTATTTTTGGCGTATTCAAGTTGCGTCATTCTTTCCTAACCTAGGGAGCGTAAAGCCAATATCCTTCGAGCGGCTTTCTTCTCAATCGCGTATATTTTATACCTGGCCCTCTTAAATCTAAGAGCGGCATTCACATCAATCAGTTTGCTGAATTCCTCTAAAACCCTTATTGATTCCTTAACCCGCTGGATATTAGCAAAGAAAATATCCTTAAGGCCTTCCCTTTTTAATTCATTCCCGTATATACTTTGCCCTACGTCTTCCCGGGCCAATCTTTCCCGGAGCAGCTTGCTCCTGGCAACCAGCCCTAAAAGAGCCGAGTCTATTTCATGCCTGAATTTTTTAAACTCAAGGGTGAGGCTGCGGCTATTAAGTATGAACCTGGTAATTTCTTCGCAAACGCGTAGCCCTTCTTTGGTGCGATTGATGTTGGCGTCAATTATCCTGTTAACCGTGCTCTTTTTAGTATGCCTTGGCAATTTTTTTAATCAGGCCGGTAGTAGAAAGGCCTTTAACCAATTTTACGGTTTTAACATCTCCGCCATAAGCCTTCAGGACATCGCTGCCGACTATGCTGTTTTTGCTCCAATCCGAACCCTTAATTAAAACATCCGGCTTGATTGCTTTTATTACCGCCAGGGGAGTAGTTTCTTTAAATAAAACTACGTAATCAACGCTCTCCAGAGCGGCTAATAGTTTAATGCGGTTCTCCTCATCCACTACAGGCCTCTTCTTCCCTTTAATCTTGCGGATAGATGAGTCGCTGTTTACGGCTACAATTAAACAATCGCCCATACATTTAGCATCCGCCAGATATTTAGCGTGTCCGTAATGCAGGATATCAAAACAACCATTGGTAAAAACAATCCTCTTGCCTTGTTTTTTAAGCCTCAATGCTACTTTCTTGAGTGCGTTTAAGGATTTTATTTTTGCCATTAAGCGGGGATATTTTCTTCTATTAATTCGCATATAATATGCCCTATCAATATGTGGGCTTCCTGAATACGGGCGGTAATATTTGACGAGACGATTAAAGATATATCCGCGATCTTTGCTATTTCGCCGCCGTCGCATCCGGTTAAGGCTATTGTCTTAAGCCCCATTTTTCTGGCCTGCTTTAACCCTAACGTAACGTTTTTAGCTTTTCCGCTGGTAGAGATGCCCAGCGCCACATCATTCTTACCAGCCAATCCTTCAATCTGCCGGGCGAAAATAATATCATAGCCAAAATCATTGGCTAAAGCGGTAATTATGGATGTATTTGTGGTAAGGGATATCGCGGCTAAAGCCGGCCGGTCCTTTTTAAATCTCCCGATGAGCTCGGCGGATATATGCTGCGCGTCACCGGCAGAACCGCCGTTACCGAATATGATTAATTTTCCGCCTTTTCTAATTGAATCAATTATTAACTCGGAAAGTTTGAGTATCTGGCTAATATTATCCTTTAACAATCCCTCTTTAACCTGGATACTCTCTAAGATAATCTCCCTGACTCTTTCTCTCATCTTGACCCCCCCTACCTTTAGCCAAAAAATACTTTGGCGATTTCGTAGAGCCCCATATCCACGGTCTTTAACGCCTTAACCGCGTCGGCTAAGGGAACATCAACTATATTGATTCCCTGCAACGCCGCCATTTTCCCAAACTTCTTGGCCTTGATTAATTCTACCGCCTTTACCCCTAATCTCGTTCCTAGGACCCGGTCAAAAGCTGTCGGGCTTCCACCTCTTTGTATGTGGCCAAGGACGCTTACCCTTGTTTCATATCCGGTCCTTTTTTCTATTTCAGCGGCTAATGCCTCGCCTATCCCTCCCAGGCGCACATGTCCGAATGAATCCAGCTTTTGCTCCTGAGTAACCATTCCTTTATCGCTGAATTTAGCCCCCTCAGCCACAACTACGATGCTGAATGTTTTACCCCGCGAGTGCCTTTTTTTAATTATATTGCATACCTCTTCAATATCAATGGGGACCTCAGGTATTAAAACCACATCCGCCCCACCCGCAATGCCCGCTTCAACCGCGATCCAACCGGCATGCCTGCCCATTACCTCAGCTACGATAATACGGTGATGGCTTTCAGCTGTGGTATGCAAACGATCAATGCACTCGGTCGCGATATTTAAAGCGGTATCAAAACCAAAAGTATAATCTGTCGCCGAAAGGTCATTGTCAATAGTTTTAGGCACGCCGACAATATTAGGTATTCCGTCTTTGGTTAACTTGGAGGCGACGCCCAGGGTATCTTCCCCGCCGACAGCCACTAAGGCGTACAATCCCATCTTTTTAAAATTCTCTTTAACCGCCTGCAGGTCTTCTTCCTTTTTATAAGGATTAGTCCTGGATGTTCCTAATATGGTCCCTCCTTTAGGCAGTATTCCGGAAACCGCGTTGAGGTTTAAAGGCATAGTGTCATTTTCAACCAAGCCTTTCCAGCCATTCTTTATCCCGACCACATCATACCCTTCTAA
>Ga0265297_10012393_pt1 | contig 10246 bp, 11 predicted proteins | sample Munlanlwell13791_FD_192502 | JGI IMG/M metagenome (GOLD analysis project Ga0265297, IMG submission 192502) | Leachate microbial communities from a municipal landfill in Southern Ontario, Canada - Leachate well 137-91 | ecosystem: Engineered > Solid waste > Landfill > Unclassified | place...
GCTAGTGACCGCGTCAGCGCCTGTGCCGGCGACATTGGTAGCAGTTACGTTAGACGTCGAAGAAGTGACGCTTGGGTGGATGATCATATTGATGTAGCCTTCATCGCTGATCTGCGGCACAACATTTAACCTGATGCCTATTTCCTGATAATAATCCAGGGTCTGCGTTACTGTGGGGCCCGACCCTGAGGTGCCTGAACCGGCAGTGACGCTGGTGCTTAAAATAGGCGTATGGTACCCCACTAAAATAGAGGCCTCCTGATTATCCAGGGTCACTATCCTGGGAGCGGATAAGGTATTGGCATGGTATGTCTCTTCTAACGCGTGCAAGATAACTTCAAATTGGGTTCCGGTAACTTTTTTAAATATCAACTCTAAGCCTGCCTTATAAGGATATGTCCCGGGAAAAGCGGTAGTGCCTTCTACAGGGCTAAAGGCGTTAGGGGTAAATTCAGAGGCGAGGTTACGACCGGCTAAAGTCATAGAATTATTTTTATTCAGGTAAAGATCGGAAGGTGCAGTAGCGTATCCGGATGCGCCTGCCTTACCCGAGCCCCAATCAAAACCGATGTCTCTTAAGTTATCCGCGTTTACCTCCATGATCTTAGTTTCTATGAGAACCTGCTTAGGCTTCTTGTCAATTTGCGGAATGATCACGTTACGGATCCTGTCTAAAGAAACAGGGGTATCGGTGATAATTAATGTCTTAGATTTAATGGAAGGGTCAAAGTCGGCTTTCTTAGAGATCAGGTCTCCGGCGGCATTACGCTCAATAGAGATCGTCTCGCTCCTTGAGGCTGATTCTGTAGCCTCTCTGGTTAACGCGGCGCTGGAGGTCCCGGCTTTACCTATCTGGTACGTCCCGAACTTCCACCCCTTTTGCCCGCGCGCATAAAGGACGGAGATCTTACCGCGCGGAGACAGCAAAGGAAGCAATATCTTTTCCGCGTCCTGCGCATCCAAAAATCTAAAGTTGAATACTTCTGTCCTTAAGGGCTCTTCGGATTGTATCTTGGATATATTCTCTAATTTTGTTACCAGAATAATATTCCCCTGTCTTTCAGAGGCATACCCATACGTCTTTAAAAGCACATCCAGGGCCTTATCCCAGGGCACATCCGCCAGCCTTATAGTAACATTACCGATAACATCAGGTGTCGTGACAATATTTACCCCGGACTTATAGCTTATGATCTTTAGGACATTATGAATATCCGCTTCTTTAAAATCCAACGTCACGTTTTCCGTAACCGGAGTTGAAACAGAGACCACGATCTGCTCTGGCTTCTGTTCCTGCACAACTACGGGCATTGGTATGATTGCCTGCGGTTGTTCCGGGCCTAAGGCAACCAAATCCGGCTGCTGCTCGGGTTGCGCCTCTTTTATCGGCGCGGGCATTGCTGCTTCCTGCGCGACAGTCTCTTCTTGCTTTGGCGGGGCAGTATTATCTTCTGCCAATGAATATACGCAAAACACAGACAACACCAGCCACAATAATATACTTAATCTTAAAATGTTAGGTTTTGTCACTCGCCCTCCTTATTTATCTCTACTTCAGTAATCTGGCCTTCCCTGATAAAAGTCACCCTGCTTGCTTCTATAGTTAAAATCCGGTAAGCATCTACATTATCTCCTATACCTACGACAGCGCCATTGACAATAGCAAAAGAACGCCCCTCTTTATCAAAAATGATCCCTTCTACGGTCAAATCGCCTCGCGCCTCCTGTTTATCTAATTTCAGCAACCTGCCTTCACTGGTTACTAACGGTATAAAAGGATTGCGCTTGCCTTTTGCGTCATAGACAAATTCATCCTGCGCGCAGGCACCATGGACTATGAACCATGAACCAAGAACTACAGCCGATATAAATAAGCTATTATTTGACATATGTCACTAAAGTTATATCTACGTTTTGCTTACCGTAATCTACCTGCCCAGTGCCTTGTGCCAGTTGGGATGATATTTTAAAATCCTGTACAGATATAAAGACAGGCGCGTTTTCTAAATCTCCGATAAAACGGCCCAAACGGTGATAATCAGCCACCAGGTCAAGCTTAATAAAAAAAGGCGTAAATTTTACCGGTTCCGTTACCTTCCCGGGTTGCGCGGGCTGGACTTGCGTTTCTTTAGAAGGCCTTATTTGATTGATCTTCACCTCGTTCTTATTGGCAAGGCGAGAGATATCATTCAGTAATGCAGATATCTGTGCTTCAGAAATCACTTTTTTGATCTGCTTAAGTTTTTTTGCAGTTTCCGCCTGCTTGCTCTTTGACTCTCGCATCCTGGCCAAGTCCCTTGATAGGCTATCCAGGTCCTGTTTTAACTTAGCTATCTTTGGCGTCATAGAGCTTGAGCCGGCTATCTGCGGTTTGAGCAAAAAGGAATAATCAATATAAACAACGGCACAAAAAACCACGATAATAAGAATGATCTTTTTATTGTCTAACTGTAAATTAGCTAAATTTATCATTTGGCCTTCAGTGCCCCGTTTAAAACAAAATCTATTACGTCGTAACTGCCTATCTTTTCGCTTTGCGCCGAACCTAGCTCTAGCTGCTGGAAATCTTTAAAAAATACGGCATCAGCTTTTAAGTTATCCATGAACTTCTTGATCAGGCTCATCCCTTCGTTTTCTAAGGATATTGCCGAGCCATGCAAAGTAAACTTTCCCTGCGCCATGCTGATTTCACTAAACCACACCCCCGAGGGAAGGCCGAGGCTCAACTGATTTAACTTCTGCGCCCAATTCACCCTGCGCTCTGCCATCTGCTGCATTAACCTGGCATCCTCGGAAAATAAGGCGTACTCTTTATTAAAGTTTTCTAACTCTAGCCTCTGGGGCGCCAGGGCCTGCCATTTATTACTCAGGGCGCGCAATTCACTGCCTTTAGCAAAATTAACAAAGAGAAAATAGACATGCAGGCAAAGAAGCAGAATAAAAACAGCCGGTATAATGTAAAGAAAATTCTTTTTTTCTACGTTTTGGATAGACTCTAAAGGTAATTTCCTGGCCTTGATCCTGACTTTTAACTCTTCCGGTAATAAATTTATCTCTATCATTTTATTGCCTTAGCGCTAACCCCAGTGCTACTGGTAATTGGCCGGATGCGTCTTTTAATCCCTGGGCATCGACATCTTTACTCAAGGAGATATTCCGGAAAGGATCCCAAAAATCTATTTCAATGCCTAAAAAATTGGCCAGCTTATCTTTCAATCCGGGGAACCTGCTGGAGCCCCCGCTTAAGAAAATCTTGGCTATGGTGGAGGCGTTCTGGCTCTCGTAGTAATCAAAAGAGGTCCTTACCTCATCCGCCAGATTAGTCAAAACCGATTCCGCGGCGGCAAATACTTTATTCGCTCTTTCCTTATCCGGATTAAGCTTTAGGTTTTCCGCGCCCTGAAAATCCAACCCAAAGATATCTACTAATTTCTGCGTGAAGCTGTTTCCAGCAATGTTAATATCGCGGCTCAGGCGCGGGCAGAAATCTTCTAATATATCCAAATTGGTGATCGCTGCCCCGATATTAAGCAAGGCGACTGCTTTATGGCCGAGAGTTTGATCAGATGAATAATTAAAATTAAAGGCATTCACTAACGCCGGAGAGTCGACATCAACTATGTTTACCTTCACCCCTGCCTCTTCAATCACCTTGAGGCGTTGAGCTACCAACTCTTTCTTCACTGCTGCCAATAAAACCAGCATCTTATTGTTTGGCAGGTCTTGTTTAAGAATGTAGTGGTCAAGATAAGTCTCTGCCAGGGGAAAGGGGATATGTTTCTGGGCCTCAAATTTAAGCGCCTGTTTTAGCTCCTCCTCGTTCATCTTGGGAAAATTGACATAGCGTATCACCGCCTGTGTGCCGGAAACAGAAACATTGACTGCCTTTTTCCGGCAGGCTGTTGTTATCTTCTTTAAGGTTTCCGATAAATCCAATTGCACCGGTTCCAAGGCAAAATGCACCAACTCCGGAGCATCCTTGATGAACCTTAAGCATACGGCTTTAACAGTTGATACGCCTATATCCAGGCCCACTGATAAGTTCTCTTTTTTCGCTTGAAATAATGGCGTCATAATTTACAAAATACTTGAGTCTCCTGGCCCGGCTGCCACAGTCGGATTTGAGCGGATGATCCCTGTTTCATCGGAAAAGAAATGCCTGGCGCCGAAAGTAGCGAACATCCCTGTGGGGTCGGCGTTTAAAGTAAACCCTTCACCGTTCCTGGCGTAAGTGTAATTATACCCTTGTTTATTGCCCGCGGCTAAAACGTTGTCAATGTATGCGGGGTTAGAAACAGGAGCGATTAGATCAGTCATATTAACAGGATAATTTCCTACATTGGAATAAAAAGCATTGCTGCCGGTTAGAATGGCTTTCATGTTGCCTATGGTCGCTGCCTCTGTAGCTACGACACGGGAACGTAAAAAATTAGGCACAGCCAGCGTCAAGAGAATAATCACGATACCGACTACTAACATGATTTCTACCAAGGTAAAAGCTTTTTTTTGCATATCACTCCTTTTTATCGCACTCCTCAGAGATAAATAAATTTCCTGTGCTTATGGTGAAACTGGTTTTACCGGTTAAATTGCATTTTGCGGGAATTGCCGAACAACTATAACCTAAAGCGTCAAGCCTAGAACAATTATAATTGTAACCTTTAAGAGGGAAATTATCGATGTAATCTTTATCCAGGTACGGAGGGGTAGCTTGTGTAAGGACCGCAAGGCCTGTAGGGAAGGCGCCTTTATTATCTTTAGCGAAATTCTCTAAAGCCGTAGAGATCAACTTAAGTGTAGCTTGGGCAGTAGATTCATTTTGCGTAATATTGATCTTGATAATATTTTCAATAGCGACCTTTAAAAGCAGGGCGCAAAGCGCGATGGCTATAATGATAACAATGAAACTCTTGGCTTGCTTATCTCTCATATTTTGAATGGGTTATTGCATAAATTCTAACATAAATAGCTGTTTTTGCAAGAGAAATTACGGAGGGATAAGAAAGAATAAAAAGGCGATGGTTGAACCTCTAAACCATCGCCTTTTTTCAAAACCAAAGCTGATTCTATAGCGTTATTGCACTGGAGCGTAACCAGCCGGACAAGTTGCACCTGCTGCTACGTGGCCGACAGCACCAGCTGATACAGGGATTGCACAAACAACGCCCTGCTCATCAATGTAAAATGCGCGTACACCCGTAACGTTAGCTGTAATCGGAACAGCATCAACGTCAAACTGATGCACAACACCATTTGCGTCAGCAGCTCCTGGGGTATAAGTGAAATTATATCCCTGACGGCTAGGCGCAGCTGCGGCTAAAGTAGTATCCACATACGGAGGTTGACCTGCCGGAGCTAATGCCAGCAAAGTTGCCGGGAACCCTGTGCCGGGATTTGCAGCGCGGAAACTCTGCAATGCTGAAGATAACGTCTGCTCTGTTGCTATAGCAGCGCTCTCATTAGCATTTAATCTCGCACGCAGTAAGTTCGGTATGGCGATTGCCGCTAACAAGGCAATAATCGCTACAACGATCATGATTTCAACGAGCGTAAAACCTTTTCTGTTTTTCATCTTGCAAACCTCCTCTCTAAGGGAGAATTGACTTTATTGCGCTTGAATCAAAAACCTCTTTTTTCTCTAGCTTATGATTATAACTTCTTATCTTTCTAAGAGGCCTTTTTGAACCTTCGCGCCGTAGTCCCCTTATCTTGTAACTCTACTTTATATCACCTCCTTTTTCTCTTGTCAAGCATAAAAAAACCTATTCTCCATCGGTTGAAGAATAGGCATAATATACGACGTAACTTGCTGATTTAATTTATCTTATAAAAACGTAACCCTTCCTGCCTCTTCCTCTACAAATGGTGATCTAAAGTAAGTATAGCACAATTTTAGGGACAATTCAACTTGAGGCAAGGATGTGTTTTTTCTCCAGTTTTACCGGTATAAGGCAGTTGTTCAAATTCCTTTTAGACTTAAGGCGTATGGGGATATAATTAGCACTGTGGCCCTCCCAAAAGAGTGGATTCTCTTTTGCCCGGGATTCAAAGAGCACCAATAGGGTCTTATCTAAAAATTTATTCTTATAGGCAGCTGAGCAATCATCGGCGGCCTTCTTTAAATTAGCGATCCTTTTCTTAACTATGCGCGGCTGGAGTTCACCTTTTAACCCTGCCGCAGCCGTTCCTTCTCTTTTAGAATAAGGAAAGATGTGTACTCTAAGTGGAGCAATTTTCTTTATCAAGTCAACGGTGTTAAAGAAATTCTTTTCACTTTCTCCGGGAAAACCCACAAGCACATCAGTAGTAATGGCTACTTGCGGAACATTCTTCTTGAGCTTACGGATTAATTTTAGATAATCCAGGCGGCTATATTTACGCCCCATCTTTTTTAAGATCTGGTTATCTCCGCTTTGGATAGGGATATGTAAATGCGGGCAAACTTTTTTAGAGCGCGCGATTCGTTTGATCAACTCATCCGTTACATCCCCTGCCTCTATTGAACTTAATCGTATGCGCTCTAAGAGCTCTATCTTTTCCAAAGAGCTTATTACTTTAATTAAATCGTTATGCGCGCCCAGGCAAATGCCGGTAAGGACTATCTCTTTAAATCCGTTCTCAACCAATTGCCTTGCTTCTCTAATAACTTCATCCACAGGCTTGCTTTTGGATCTTCCTCTTACTAAAGGAACTTTACAATACGAACAAAAATTATCGCACCCATCCTGGATCTTCAAAAAAGCACGGGTGTGATTGCAGAAACCTGAAATACCCTTCTTAGCTCTTAGCTCATAGCTCATAGCTCTTAGGCCAAGATAATTTAGCATGTTTTCCTTATCGCGATTCCGTACAATTAAAGCCGATCTATCTGTTTGTTTAATTTTATCGGAATCCAGTTCGGTCAAGCAACCGGTGACGATAATCCTTGCCTTTGTGTTTTCTCTTTTTGCCCGACGGATAAACTGCAGAGAATCTGCGTCCGCGCGGTGCGTTACTGTGCAGGTATTGATCAGGCAAATATCCGCTTTTCTGCCGTTTCCGATCTCACGGAAACCCGCGCGCGCAAACTGCTCGCGTATATTTTGCGTATCATATTGATTGGCCTTACAGCCTAATGTATAGAACTTAATCGTTCGCATTTAATTTAATAAAACTAACGACTGCAATAGCAGCAGTATCTACGCGTAAGACATTTTCTCCTAATGACACAGGGATAAACCCTTTATTTTTCGCTGATTCCACCTCTTGAGGAGTAAAATCCCCTTCCGGGCCAATAAGCACCAACACGCTTTTAGGATTATGGCGGGTAAAGATCTCTTTGAGAGAACTTTTCTTGCCTTCTAATGTAGGGATCAATTTAAGGTCAAAATGTTCTTTCGCGGATAAAATAGCGCCGATATCTGTTATTCGGTCAATCACCGGCACGGTGTTTCTCTGGCTTTGTTTAACTGCGCTTAAGGCGATCCTCTTATAGCGCTCGACTCTCTCCTCTTCTTTTTTCCGGTCAAGCTTTACAATTACGCGCTCAGTTATAAGCGGGATGATTTTATATACGCCTAACTGCGTAAGCTTATCAATGATGTCATCCATTTTGGCTTTCTTGGGCAGGGCGCAGGCAACAGTGATCTTAATACCCGCTTCTTGATTGGCCGGGAGAATATTCTTAATTTCTAAAGAAACTTTATCGGAAATTTTCTCAATGCGACAGGCATACTCATTACCCTGGCTATCAAAAACAATGACGTTATCTTTTTCCTTAAGGCGCAGCACGTCTTTAAGATGGTGCACCTGCTCTTTATCTTGGAGCACAATGGTTGTTTTAGAGATATTTAAGCTGGGTAAAAAGAAACGGTGCATAGATTTAGTAATCCTTTTCCGAAAATATTTCCGCGGTGAATATGTATAATTCAGTATCTTTATCTTTCCAGGCATCAGAAGGCAATCCCGCTTTTTGCGCGCAAAGGGTAGAAAGGAACTCTTCCCTTGACCAGCCGGTTTCAGTAGCTACCTGCGGTAAAAACACCCCGCTCTTGTAACCTTTTTTCACCAACACCCCGTGTGTCCCCATCACAATCTTTTCAGAATCATATATTCTTTCCATGGGAGTCAAAACCGATATCTCTATTTCAATATCCTTTAAGTCAACTGATTTTACAGGCGCAAAACGGGGGTCTCCAGTAGCTGCCTCTATGGCCATATCCCTGATAGTAAGGTATAAAGGAGCTTTTCCGACGAGGTTTCCGATGCACCCGCGCAAAGCGCCTTCTTCATGCAAAGTAACAAACGCCCCCATCTCCTTAAGCAACGCGGGGTCATTCTCTTCTAATGGTAATTTTTCTTGCGTCTTTAAATAAGTTTCTATTGTTTTGCGGGCTATCTCTAGCAACTTCCTTCTTTGCTCTTTATTTAGCATTTTATTTTCTCCTTTTGCCCCACCTATTGCTATGCTGGCATAACCAACACTCCAAACTCCTTTAGTCTTATTGCCGGTTACCTGAGCGGAATTGGTATATTGCAGGAGCTTTGCCTGGTTATACCCTGACTCCTTGGCTAAAATTATGGCGCTAACCGCGCCAAACCCGCCGCAGGCTTGCAGTTTTCCTTCGCGTAAGCCGTTATAAAGGCCGTCGCTATCCATATTTTTTATATATGATAACGTGAGGTTATCCACAACCTCATTCTCCTCGTAATCATACCCGTGATAAAGATCAGTAGAAACCACTACTAATACATCTTTGCGCGCGCCAATTGCTTCTTTCAATAAATCCGCTAATTTTTGGCAGGTTGCTAAAGTACAATCCCCCACCACAATAGGCACTATTCTAAAGGCCGACAAAGTTTTCTGCAAAAATGGCAGCTGCACCTCCACGCTGTGCTCTTTACTAAAAGCCTCTTCATTAAAGCCAATATCCGGGTCTTTATTTAAAAGGAGCTTGGTGAATTCGCTATCTATCTCTAAATCTCCCAGCGGGGTACGAAATGACCCTTCAGGATAAACAGAAACACCGTTAAAGGAATGTTGATGGCTGGTTCCCAGGATCACCACGGTTTTATAGGGTTTGCCTTTAATTAACTTATATCCGTAGGCTGCAGTTTCTCCGGAAAAACCGTATCCGGCATGCGGTAAAATCAGCACGAAAACATCATCATCAATAGCTTCGGGATGCGCGCTATCAAGAAAACCGTCGATCATCGACGACAATTGCGCCCGGTCACTCGGATAGAATGAGCCGGAAACATTCGGCTCTTTGATGTTCTCAGCAAGACAAGCAGCGGCAAAAAAACAAATTATGATGAGAAAAAGCAAAAAACTATTTAGAAAATATTTCATAATACATGAGTTTGCTTGTCGCAAAAAACTGGTGGAGCTGGGGGGAGTCGAACCCCCGACCCCCTCGTTGCGAACGAGGTGCTCTCCCAACTGAGCCACAGCCCCATTAAAAAGATTATTATATCATTATTAAGAGTCAATGTCCAATTTACAAATCCCAAATCCCAATAAATGTCCAATTATTCAATTTCCAATTTGATTCATTGGAAATTGGGATTTCATTGGATATTGGAAATTGGCCATTGGAAATTGTAATGGCGGGATTTAGTTTGTAGATACAGAAGGCATACTGACACGCGTGTGCAGGTTAATTTCAGGGTTATCCGCGGAGATAGCTTGGGCAGGGATCCATCTGCCTTTCAGCGCCACCTCAATGTACCCATCCCTAAGAGGGTTGTTTGGTTTTACCGCGCTAAAACTATTTACCCTGCTGCTTAAGCGTTCCCATCCGGTACAAGTGCCGCAATCCATATCATTACAAGAAGAACAGAAATCAACCGCGTTATCCTGGAAACGATAAGCAACGAAACCGTCAGGAGGCACGTTATCGCGCCTCCCATTACGATTTAAATCTACACAAGCCACAACCAGGGTAGCCGAAGGAAGCTTTATTACCGTATCAGCGCCATTAGCTACTTCGTTTCCGATTGAGTTGCCGATCTGCTTATTCATGTGCTCCAAAACAAAGGAAAGGTCATTTTGCAGCTTTGCGCGCCTGTCCGAGCTAATGAGATGATAATGGCTGAATAGTTCAATATTCAAAAAACCCAATATAATAACAACAAATATCAGAATAGAGATTAATAATTCTAGGAGAGTAAACGCGCGAGGTTTCTCCATCACTCCTCTGTCCAGTTCAGGGTAATCTTTACGCGCCGCAGCCCCGAATCTTCAGCTGGGCTTGATGCGATAGGA
>Ga0265297_10012394_pt1 | contig 10245 bp, 2 predicted proteins | sample Munlanlwell13791_FD_192502 | JGI IMG/M metagenome (GOLD analysis project Ga0265297, IMG submission 192502) | Leachate microbial communities from a municipal landfill in Southern Ontario, Canada - Leachate well 137-91 | ecosystem: Engineered > Solid waste > Landfill > Unclassified | place...
GAGCTCCCGGTTCACGTCCCGGTCGCCGTTGAGGAGGTACCTGACTTTCTTCTTGTTGTTGATGGTGATGTCCGCCCAGCCGGTATACTTTTCCGTTCCGCCCCAGACCCCGGTATAGACCCGGGCATAGCGGGGGGCCGAGGGGAGCGTAAACACGAGTTCGTACGGGGGGTTCTTCAGGCCGTACTGCCCGAAGGCGATGACGTTGCCTTCGACAGTCCCCTGTGCGGCAACGGTGAGGGGGAGCCCCTCGAAATCATAGAGCGCCCCTGCGGGGTACGCGAGAAGCGCCAGGGCAAGAAGGGTGAGGAGAATGATTGCATGGCAGGTGTTTCTCATGATAAATACCGGATTGTTACGTGTTAGTCATTCCATGTTACAATTTCAGATAAATCTGGTGATTTTATTGCTGAAAACCGGTGCGATCCGGTCCGGCGGGACCGGACGGCCGGACTGGGGGATCATGCGGGTTGTTCGTAGCCGGACAACTGTTCCAGGATTGCATGGAACATGTCCTTGTGCCGGTGATTGTACCGGAATACGAGTTCCTGGACATAGGCCGGGACAGCGTCCCGTTTCAGGTACCGGTGCCGCGACCAGCTGGTCTGGGCGTACTTCCAGAAGACGGTGAGCGGGGGCCAGTGCGTCCGGTTCTTTGGCTGGACAAGGACGACTTCCTGGTTCTCCCGATCCGGGTAGTACGCGATCAGGCCGTGGTAGGTCTTCTCGCAGGTGTCGATGAAGAGGATGTTACCCCGGAGGGACCACGGGATATCCAGGTCAATGATCAGGTCGTTGGTTGCCGGGGGGAGCGGTTCGATCCGGATGGTCTCGGGACTGTAGTGGATGCCGAAGATGACCGGGCCGGGCCGGGACTTTGGAAAGATCGGTCCGGCGCTCCTGGCCGGCTCTTTTGGGGTACCTGACCCGGAGGTCCCATCGGTAAAGGAGAGGCGGATCCGGTGGTAAAGATGGTCAACGGAGGAGAGGCCGATATGGAGCCGCTCCGCGGCCTCGTTCGGGGGGATCTCGTCCGCAAAGAGGCGGGCGATGCGGATGAACTGGAGGTAGGTGAGGCGCGTGTTCTCGATGATGCTCCCCCTCCGTAAGCCCCAGGTGAACCCGCAGTCGCTGCACCGTGTCCGTCCCCTCCCGGCCGGAATCACGCGCGTGCTGCCGCAGAGCATGCAGGGCTGGAACCCGTGGAGTATGCCGGCCTTCAGGAGAAATTCTTTTGCCCCGGCCTCGTTCCGGGTCATCTTTCCCAGTGACGTCTTCATGTCTCGATCTCCTGTAGCAATCTGGTTTTCATTTATTTATGATAAATATTTTCCTAATTTTACTACTTTGTAATACTTTTTTTAAAAAAGTGCTACGAAATGAGGGGCAGAGTGTTACTAAACGGGCTGGCAGAGTCCTGACCGGACGGCTTCCCGGCATGCACCAGCCAGCCTTGCGGGAGCCGTATCGCCGGACCGTAGTTTCCCGGGGCGGGACAATGCAACACGCGCGACCGTACCGGGGGGTCCTCCCGGGCACAAGGTGGATGTTTTCCCATTACGAGTTTTCATACGTTCCTGATAGGGAAATCATAACTTAGGTATGATCTTAGTAAAAGTGGGACTTGTTGCTGGTAACAGTACCAATACCTTTGAAGGGTGTTGCTGATAATCAGTTCCGCGTAGTATGTACTGTACTTTATCATAGTGTACATGATTGGTATTTGAAGAAAAAATCCGGGTCCTCAGAAGAATTACCCGGGTACTGCCGACCGCGGTACCGATGATGTAATACCAGTCCTTTTTCAGAATGCTATCCCTGAATTTTCCCGGGGCATAGATCCCGGTGTGAAAAGCCTGGCATTTTCCATGGACTTCTGTACTACCGGACTGGTCTGGTGAACCAGATAATGAATTGGTCAGACATCCCCCGGGTCTGTACCAGCAGGAAACATCACATTCGGAAAATACCATAGTTTGTATACAATCTTCCCTATCGCATAGTGCGATCCATATAAAGTACATGATATCCCATTATCCTCGGCTTAGTATCACAAAAAACCTATTCGTAAAATAAATTGCTACGAATGAGCAAAAACGTATTAATAGCTGGCGCGCAGAGGGTTACCTGTTCGCAACCGGTTTGCTGATGATTACACCATCCCATCCATGACCGGTCCCGCGGACGTGGAGAAAAAGCAATGGAAATGAAAAGAACAGAGAGCAAACTCGGCAGGTTTTCGTACCTGCTGAAGGGCAGGGCCCGGCCGCGCAGGTCACTGGCACTCATGATGGCGCTGGTGATCATTGCGGTGCTGTCGTTCGCCGGCGTGGTTTCGGCGGATAACTACCAAGAAGGGACCGTGCCGGAAACTGTGTGGTATGGATGTGTGAATGGAAGTGTCGATGTCCAGTTTGTCGATACGTGGAATAAAACCCCAGTTACTGACTGGTCCAAGCAGGAGTCATGGGCTAATTTCACCCTGAATCTTCCTGCCGGTGCCACCGTGAAATATGCAAACCTCGTGGTAGTGGATTATCTCGGGAGTATGACTGCTGACTACTACGGCAACATGACGGTCAAGATGTATAAAGATGACACCTACAATACTACACTTGTAGCAGGTCAGGCATTGGATCTCAAGTATGTAAACACTACCGGAGCAAACTACTCGGTTGTTTCCCTGCCGCTGGTCAACCTCTCGCGAGTCTCCAGCGATTATGTCGCCAATTTCAACGTTACCTGTCCCTTGGCAAGTTGGAACTACGCCAATGTTAACGTGAGTCTCACATCCTACAACCTGACGGGGAAGTTCGACGGACGGTTCAAGGAAGCGAAGCTGGTTTATGCATATAATGTGCCAGCCGAGAGTTCAACTGGTTGGACCTGCTTCTGGGTGAATCTCGGACACGACCCGGTGACCAAGTACGATCCGACTTACACGGGCACGACATGGTTCAGATGGTTCTGTGGTGCTACACCTCCTGCGAGTTATAATGCTACCCTGTGGGTGGATTACCTTGCAACTCCCGGGGGAGAAGGTGTGTATAAGTGGAACGGGAATTCTCTTACTGGCACCTCAACAACCCAGGGTGTGTATGCAGGATTGAACAAATGGACATGGGATCAAAGTTCTGGTCCGGGACTCAATTTTAATAGCCCCTATGACAACGCCCTCAACTATGGCAAATCCAGATCAAGCAGCTGGTACAAGATAGTTATGGCGGTCTTTGCCCTCAAAAACTGTACTTGCTGTCCCTGTGAATCTTGTCCATCCTATGAAACCTGTTAGATAGCCTTCAGGGTTCCGGTGTCGGAGGTACCGAGAACCAAGCGTAACCGGAGAGATCGGGAACCAATTCCCGATCCCCCGTGTTGCTGGCTCTCTAATGGGATCACATTGGGATTTGAGAGATTAATTTCGATTTTTTTAATACTTATTATAAGAAAAGTATGATTCATAGCGTGCGATTAGAAAGATAGTATTATTTTATCATTGATCATTTTAAAAAAATTTTAATTAATCATACTCTTATTGAATGTATCTTACATGGTGATGTGATGCTTCAGATAGATGCTACTCTATTTACAGATTACCCGGTAAACAGATTGTCGGAAAAATGGGAACCCGCCCGCTACCAGGCGCTTCCCGTTTTGCTGATCGAAATTCTCCTTTGTATTTTATTGCTGGTCGCGCCAGTTGCTGCAAATACAATTACTGTTGCCAACGACAGAACCGGGGATTATGAAATAATCGATGACGCGGTCTGGTATGCTGCTGCAGGGGATACTATCATAATCAAACCCGGAATATATCCAATTTCAAATTATGGTATGGAAACACAAAATAGTAATCTCAAGATCATTGCTGAAAAACCCAATACTGTTACTATAACCGATCCTACGTCCGCTTCAATACGTTTCACAAAACCTGGCATATTGATTGAAAACCTGACAATAATTGGATCGACGTACTCAGGATTTTATCTCGATCCCGGGTCATCTAATTGTATCCTCAAAAACAATAAATTTATAAATATGAAGTACTTTAATATATATTCACCAAACCATCTTATTTCTGACAATATTTTTCTGAATTCAGGTTCCCATTTGGCCACCATCCATTTTGAGACATCTTCAGCAAATTTCAATGTTTTCCGTAACAATACAGTTGTTGGCGCAATAAGTACATCAGGTGGCGGCATCCCGGGTCTGAAACTTTATGCGGGATCATCAAACATTATTGAGAACAATATATTTACCGGCGGCCTTGGAGATGGAATTTATATCGCAACCGGAAATAATACCATCCGGAACAACCTGATCCTCGATAATGCCGGCGTGGGAATTGCGTATAACAGTGCCGCTGCAGATAACAGTATTTACCTCAATACAATCAACAACAACAGTGCGCCGGCAAGCATGGGCGGCAGTGCTATTCCCTCGTGGGTCTCTCCCGGTGCGGTTGCCTATACATATAACGAGACTGCCTATTCGGCCGTCCTTGGCAATTACTGGGGCAGCAGTTACACAGATCCCGATGCCGATGACAACGGTATCGGAGATGCCGGTTACACTGTCCCGGGCGGTCTCGGCACCGACATCGCCCCGCTCATGGGTGTCTGGAAGGAAGGGGAAATACAGGGTCATGGCGGGCCGGATACTATTGCACCGGTTGCCGGGTTCCTGGCAAGCGCCAATTCCGGACAGGCTCCCCTCGCCGTCACCTTCACCTCGTGGACTGCAGGTCCCGGTACGGTCAGCTCCTTTGCGTGGGACTTCGACAACGATGACATAATCGACAGCACGGACGCGAACCCGTCGTATACCTATCAAAAGGGCGGCATCTACACGGTCAACCTCACCGTTACCGGGCCGGGCGGGTCGACCAGCACGATAAAGACCGATTTCGTGACTGTGAAGGTCGAAGGTACGGATCTCACCGTATCATCGGTCAGTACCCTCTACCCCAGGTATAACTCGGTCACTGCTACTATCGCGAATGTCGGTAACTCCGATTCCGGCGCCTTCAAGGCCGATTTTACCCTTGACGGAAACACGACATCGTTCGATGTCGAACCGCTGGCCGCAGGCGCCACCACAACGATCACCTTTACCGACACGGTGTTCCGGAAGTATAACCAGCAGGTTCCGGTAACGATCACGGTGGACACGGAGAATGCCGTCACCGAGAGCGATGAAACCAACAACGTGTACACCAAGACCATGATCGTAGCCACCGGTGGGGGCGTGTACGATTACTACTACGGCGGCCGATATTACACCGGCAACGACATTGGAATGAGCGTATATGAGGAAGGGCATATCGGGGTCGCCTATTCCACGGCCGGTATCGGTTATGGCGGTGCCGGCACGGTCACGTACACACCCGAGCACCTGCCCATACCGGCTGACGCGAATATCCTCTCGGCCCGGCTCTACCAGTCCTGGACATGGTGGGGATACGGTTCAGGAGACACGGTCCAGTTCAATGGTCATGAGTCGCAGGGGCCTGAAGCGCTCTTCTTCGAAGGAATCGACGGCAAGAACGGCCAGGCCGTCTTTAATGTCACACCATACTTCGTCCCGGGCAGTGACAACACCGCGGTCATAACTGCTACCAGCAGTGCAAATTACGCCCCGCTCCTCATCGTGGTATACGAACACAACAGCGAACCCTACCGGAAGATATGGGTGGATGAAGGCAGCGATACGCTCTACAGCAATGTCGTTCAGACTGCTGACCCATATATCGCTTACGCAATGTTCGGCAACGTGACAACGACCGGTCTCTCCTCCGCCAAGATGACGGCATTCATGCCTTCAGGGGGAGACGCCAATATCAATGCCATCCTATTCAACGGACAAAGCATCCCGGTAAAATCCACCGGCGGGACAGACCCCACCTTTAAATATAGCGATGTAACGGAGGCGATCCAGTCCGATACTAACGAGATGGGTGTCCATATATTCGAGGCCGGGGATTACATGAACCTCGCCGCAGCGGTTCTGGAACTCACCTATGAGACGCCTCCTGAAGTCTCGTTCACGGCGAACGTAACTTCCGGGTATATACCGTTCACCGTCCAGTTCAACGAGACCTCCTATGGCGCAACCGGCTGGCAGTGGGACTTCGACAACGATGGCATCGTCGACAGTACGGAACAGAACCCTATCCATACCTATGACAATGTCGGCAGCTACACGGTGAACTTCACCGCCACGAACGCGTATGGCAGTAACTCCAGGATCATATCCGACGTCATCACCGCATCGTCCTTGGGTAATTCAGTCCTTGCCGACTTCGATGTTGTCCTTGACGGGGAAGAAAAGATGCCGCACGGTCTCGCGCCTGTCACGGTCTCGTTCACGGACGCATCCACCGGCATGGTGGATACGTATCTCTGGGAATACCGAAATTACGACGACACTACTTGGACCGCATTCGGGGCCGGCGCAAAGGATCCGACCGATATCGTCTTCACGGATCCGGGAACATACGATATCCGGCTGACGGTCGCTAATGCTACAACTGGCAGCAGCAACAAGACAATCGTGCACGCGTTCACTGCGGGCAGGTTGCACGATTACCTGACCCCGGTTGCGACCGGCACGGTCTCCGGCGATCTTTATATCAACTCCCAGTCTCCCTGGCCAGCCAAGACGATCACGTACTCGTACGAGCTGCCGGCGTCCGGCAGCAGCATCGCGTGGGCCCGGGTCTATGTCAATGACTACACCGGAAATGGGCTCAGCAACTTCCCGCTCCGGATAACAACGGAGTTCGATGCTGATGGTGACGGAACCTTCGAGACCGTGCTTGGCGTTGAGGACTGCGACATCCAGTCCGAATCGAACAGCAACTCGCCCGATGAACGGCCCTACGCGTACCCGCTCAACGACCATGTCACCAAGGTTTTCTCGGACTACGAAGCCTGGTACGATATCACCGGACAGATCACTTCCACCACGCCGAAGATCCGTGTCACTTCGACCGATATCGGCGCACCGGTCGGTTCCGACGGGGGATACGATGGAAGGCTCAAGGCCGTCACCCTTATCGTTGCCTATAATGACGGCGACACCGACCAGGTGAAGTATATCGTCAGCCACGGCAACGACTGGATGACCGGCAGCAGTTCGACAACATTCGACACTTCCTCTTTTGCCAGTGGATTGACCAATGCCACCCTCACAAGCATTGCCTTCTCCAGCACTGACGCGGCTTACACGTTGAACAGCGGCAGTATTACACCCATATCCCTCGGCACGAACGACTACTATAAATACAACTCATTCAACGTTACCGATTCGCTGACGCCGGGGACTTCCAACACATTCGGGTTCACGAACTCCGGCGCTTCATTCAAGATCTGTCTCGCTGCCCTTTCAACACGGTACCCGGGAGGCGGCAGCGTCACAGCCCCGGTCGCGTCGTTCCTCACCAATATCGATCCCCCAACCGGGACGGCCCCGCTCACTATCCAGTTTACGGATACGTCCGCCAATAACCCGTCATCATGGATTTGGGAGCACCAGATAACCACAAACACAACCTGGACGCAATTCTCGACGGAACAGAGCCCGACCTTTATCTTCACAACAGAGGGGATCTACGATATCCGGCTGACTGCAACTAACGCAGCCGGCAGCGACAACGAAACGAAGACCGGATATGTCACGGTCAGTTCGTCCGGTACCGTTCCGGTCGCCGCGTTCTCCGGAACACCGGTTTCCGGAACTGCACCTTTGACGGTAACATTCACGGACGCTTCAACAAACTCCCCGACCAACTGGACCTGGGACTTCGGCGATAACGACAACACCAACGCGACCGTCCAGAACCCGGTCCATACCTACGCGAACGCTGGCACCTATTTCGTCAACCTCACCGTAAACAACACGGCAGGAAGCGACTTCGAGAACAAGACCACGTATATCACCGTCAGTAGCGGCGGCACCCCAACCAGCGACCTGAGCATTACCGGGCTCGTCAAGACGGTGCCTAACGGGACGGTCTTTTCACGGGAACCCAACAACGTCCAGGTCAACAGCATCAAGAATACCGGTACGGAGACTCTCACAAATATCAAGGTGGTACTCTATGCAAGCGACGTCAGCAGCACGGTACCGGTAAACACAACAACCATTGCCTCCCTTGTCGGATCGGGAACAAAGACCCTGACCCTCACGGATCCGACTATCCGGGACACGCAGGGAGGGACTGTCATTTATACCGCGACCGTGGACCCGGACAATACTCTTGCCGAATCAGATGAGACCAACAATGCAAAGGTGAGTCTTGCTTTCCCGGTCAAGTATAACGGATACAAGGGCAAGGGTATCTACTGGGCCGGTGGTAGCAACATCACCACCATGAATACCTACGACATCAACGGGGATATCATATACTTCACCCAGCCGGACGACAGTGCATACAAGGGCTGCGGGTGGACCACAAGGACCGAGACCTGGACCGGGGCCAATCTGCCCCTGCCCTCAGATGCAACGGTGGAATACGCCCTGCTCTTTGTCTCCTACAACTGGGACCAGACGCCGGGCGGTTTCCCCAAAATGACTGCCACATTCAACGGAAATAACCTCCCGTTGGGTTCGCCGTATACCGATATATCGAACTTCGGCAGTTATCCCGACTACGAGTACGGGCTATACCCCGCCATCGACGTAACAACCCGCTTTGTTAAAGGCGGGGATAACACGCTCGTGATGACGCCGGGCACCGGGAACTATCAGGCGATCTACCCAAGCACGCTGGTCGTCATCTACAGTAACTCATCGGCAACCCGGAAACAGATCTTCATCAACGAAGAGTGCGATGAACTGGGATACGACACGACCGCATATGGGACAACCATGGACGAGGCCACGGCATACGCACATTTTACCGACATGACCATCGACACAACCAGTGTTGCCAACGCCACCCTGCACAGTTTCGCCGGAAGCGCCGGGCCGAATGAGGGGAACCTCCTCTTCAATGGCCAGGCCATTGCCTCGAATGCATGGCAGGGCACCACGGATACAGCAGAGGCACAGGTTTTCAATGTCAAGCCATACCTCTCCGCAACTGGTAACGAGGCCGGTATCCAGGGCACAGCATCCGGCGGCATGGTTACCCTCCAGCAGATTCTGGTCGTTGAATACGAACCGGCCGAACCCACCGCCCCCACCGCCGCCTTCACTGCCAACGTCACCACCGGTACCATCCCGCTTACCGTGAAGTTCCGGGACCACTCAAGCGGAATCCCGACCAGCTGGGCCTGGGACTTCGACAACGACGGCACAACTGATGACACCAACCAGAGCCCGGTTCACACCTACCTCCTGCCCGGCACGTACACTGTCAACCTCACCGCAACCAACAATCTCGGTTCCAACAGTACCGTAAAGGACAACTACATAACCGTCACCCTCGCCCCACCCACCGCTGCCTTCACCGCCAACAAGACCGCCGGCGACACCCCGCTTGCCGTACAGTTCACCGACATGTCCACCGGCCTGCCGGACCGCTGGGCCTGGGACTTCGGCGACGACGCCACCTCGGCCGGGCAGAACCCGGTCCATACCTACGAGAGTGCCGGCACGTACACGGTGAAACTCACCGCGAACAACACGGCAGGCACCAACACCGTAACGAAGTCCGGGTTCATCAGCGTCAATGCAAAGAAGGTTGTCGACACCGCATTCAACCTGACCGGTGTCAAGGCCGACGAAAAGGAGGGCGTCCAGAACGTTTCCATCGACACCACGCAGCTGACCGTGAAGACCGACACCGTCAACAACACCGTCACCATCGAAAATCCCGGCAATGGCTGGTCCAGCCTCGGGCTGGTGATGAACGGCACGCCCGAGACCAGCGGCAATACCATCAACGGCACGATATCATCGGTCATTGCTGTCGGCGACGAAGTCACTGTCCCGATCCCGGCAGTCGGTTCGCCGAAAGTCCATGTCGAACTGGCGCTTGACAACCTGCCGGATGCTACGCAGGGCATCACCCAGACGATAACAAAGGACCCGGACAACGCCGATTCGTTCACGAACGCTGCATTGATTGAGAGTAAACAACTCGATATCGGGTATTCCATCAACGTCACAAAGAACGGCGGCCTCGCCAATGCTGCAGACGGGAACGGCGGCACCATCCGGAACGCAACGGTTTACTTTGGTATCAACTCCACCTGGGTGGCTGACCATGGCGGCGTATCGAAGATCGTCATCATG